>Ga0182004_10002790_pt1 | contig 13710 bp, 12 predicted proteins | sample Sormic07211540_1_FD_120479 | JGI IMG/M metagenome (GOLD analysis project Ga0182004, IMG submission 120479) | Endophyte microbial communities from Sorghum bicolor roots, Mead, Nebraska, USA - 072115-40_1 MetaG | ecosystem: Host-associated > Plants > Roots > Unclassified | place: USA: Nebraska...
GAACATGTAATAGGATTGCTGATGCTTTAGCCTCTCATGGAGCTTGTGTTTTGACCCCTGAATGCTCTATATTTTTCAATCAAGCTCCTGAATTTGTAATTGACCTTGTATCTGGCGATTTGCATGGACATGTTTGTTAAGGGAATAGTGGATTCCGTTTCAAAAAAAAAGAAATGGGCCAAAAAGGGAGAGAAGGAAAATGAGAGCAAAGAAAGGTTTAACTATCTTATTAAAACCACTTTGAAATTAGATTTATAAACCATTTATTTTTTCACACACTACGGAGCACATACGAAGCGCCTGCTCGTACCTTGTGAAGAGTAGAGCGAGGAGTACTTCTAAATAGGAGCCAAGCACAGAGTCCTTGATCAGTACATAAGTTTGATTATATATCTTGCATCCATTTGTTCAGTAGACGCATATAGGTTGTTTGATCACTACTATGATTTTTCAAAGATTATATGAAAAGAAATAGAAAAAAAAGTCAAAACCACGATTACTGCAGCAAAACCATAGTTACGGTTACTGCAGCAAAACCATAGTTACTGTAGCAAAACCGTGGTTACTGTAGCAAAAACCGCCATCAAAACCCACCCGGTGGTGATTTGAACGGTCTTCGATAGTTTAGGGGGTAAATTAGACGGTTTCATAGTTCGGGGGTAAAGTAGACACCACCTCATAATTCAAGGGGTGATGTAGACTTTTTCCTATGGTGAGGCAAAGTCATTTTCTACGGCAATCAGTACATGGTTTACTTAGATATATCTTGTATCCAAATTGAAAGGAGATAGCAATTTGTATTTTCTTTGACATTTCTGTAAGGAATCTGAGTTTTTTTTTGCTTGCTTGTTTGTGTTGCATATGCATTTGATGCCGATTTTCCTTCTGTGTAAAGCTTGCAGGCGATGGTTGGTGGAAAAGTGAAGGCGACAATTCTTGGTGGAAATAGTACATGCGTCTATTGTCACTGACAAGAAACTACCACACACTTTTGTATCATGTTATCTGTTTGTTATGTTGCTTTTGTATGTAAATGTGTATATATATGAGAAGAGACACTTGCGTCGGTTGGCTGCTCCTGCTCCTGCTCACGCTGCGCCGTGCGCGTGCAGGAAGCCGTTCCCGCTTTGGACAAGCTCGATCGTCATCCAGGTGTAGGAGAACATGGTCGTCGTCAATGTGGAGAGTGACATGGAGGATCTTGGTGCTTCCACATCCGAGGTAATGATAGAGATGGTGTTCCAAATGAATACCCACGGTTCTTTTCTAGTTTAACTTAATAAACTAAATAGATAAAAAAAAATTCTCTTCATTAAGTTAGACTAGAGAAGAACCACGAGTACCCATTTGGAGCACCATTCCCTTAGTTTATTAAATTAGATTAGAGAAAAACCACGGATATCTATTTGAAGCATCATCCTCATCCTTAATCCGAGGGGCAGGAGTTCAGATTTGGATGGAAAGATAGCCTAGCTCGCATTATTAAGAGGTAGGGAGGAAGGGATTAATTAAGGGAGGAAGAACGAGAGCATGACAGCTCGTATGTGAGGTCGTTTGCTGGAGTATGGCCACTCTATTGAATCGAATGGATGATTCTCAGCTACAAAGAGGAGACGGAGAAAGAAGATGGAACAGATTATATATAGTTGGCCAAACGAGCGGGTCGACCCTAGCACTGCACGAGCATGACATGTCACGGCACGATCAGTGTTGAGAAATAATTTTGCCATGTAATCTTTGTTCTTCAAAAAAAGACTAGCTGCAGATGCAGCAACAAAGTTGATAAGTGGCTTCCTTGTTACGTCAGTCCTTCCATCACTAGCAAGAGACAAATGATGCCGATGGGCTTCCGAGCGAGCCTGACTTTGCTAATCCATCCGGCCCACGTAAGGGTTAGCCTAGCTAATCAGTGCATGCACATGGCATTGCGCAGTGCACACGCGACTGCCGTCGTCTCTCTCTCTCCTTGGTTGTTGATTCTTTCTTCTCCATCTCCAGTTCTCCACAATGTAATGCAGTGCTGCCGCCACCGTAAATCGCTGCCTGCTGCCTTTTGTAGGTAGCCATAGCCACCTCCCTTGGACCCTACCTTCTTCCATTCCATCTTCTCGGTCCTCCCTGTCGCGCCGCGGCGTTGCGACACCAGCTCATTAGTACCTGCGAATACAAAGTTGTAGAGTCACAAAGAAATCAGTCATTACGAGTAAATCATCAAAAATTTCTCAACGCGGGTGCAAAGTTGCTTCCTTTTAATCGGACGTGGCTCACGGGGTCAGATATACGTGTCGCATCGTGTCCAGGAATGCTTGGGATCATAAAGTGTGGTAGAAAGAACTACACACCGTTATGTTATCTTGAATCTACATTTATAATTTAAAATACTAGATTGAAATAATAGTCTAGCTCAACTTCTTTTTTTCACTGTATCCACTTAATTTCAATCAAGTCAAAATAAAAGGAATCGAAGATAATTCTTCACTGAAAGAATGCAAAGAGAGAGGAAAACAATACGAGAATAAAAAACAAAGGGGAAAAAACCTATGAAAAGCCAAACGATCATAAATAAAGGGAGAGAAGAATCAATCGGATGCTACAGACTACGGATCAACTGAGGAACGGTACTTCCTCTCAGCAGTTCATGTTACCGGAACAAGATGAGCATAGCAGCCCCAAGACAACAAGAAGAAGCAACTATTAGGCACTATTGGACTGGAGCATCTCTGAGAACCCAAACTGTTAATCAGCAGGCACGAACGGTTCCCAGAGTAATTGCACTTAAAGAGCATCACTTTGCCATCCTAATTTATGCTTCATGAGTCACAAGAAGCTTTGGTGTCTATCCAACCAAGATGTTATGGTGTCTGCAACACCATAAGACCACAGTTCTCTTCAAGGTTTCAAAGATCTAGGGAAGTTGGCCCTATGGCAACAACTTCAAAGCAAGTTTCCAATCAATCTGCAGCGAGTTTTTTCTGGAGTCAATTATCTCATGTTGTATCTGAAAATCACACAAATGGTTCTTACATCATAGTTTGTCCTCAGGATATATGTGTTTCACCAGTAGTCTCTGCAGCTGCAATCACCTTTCTTAATTGTGTGGTACCTATTAACATCCCGTACTACAATTACTCTGTCGATCACCATGCTAGCATACTTGAAGAATTCATGACAATGAGCACATATTCTCAAGTTCTTAACTATTCTCAACACCTTTCCTGATGGTGCAGCACCACTGATCAACCCATATGCAAGGGCCAATCTTTCACTATGATGCCAGAAACCCTCATCTGCCTCCTTGTACCCTAACTTCTCTACCTTTTGAACCAATTCATTCAGCTTGTCATATATCTCTAGCAGCTGTTCATGCCTTCTTTCATTTGCAACAAACACATGTACCCGCCCTCTGACCTCAATCCAACTCCGGCCACCTTCCTTCCTGACTCCACGGTCCCTCATTGCAGTCCATGCCTCAGCCTCCTCATTCTTTTTCCCAGCTGCTGAGTACACGTTGGCAAGCATGACATAAGTTGAGTCATCCTTGGGATTAATCTCCAGAAGCCTCTGTCCCATAGATTCTGCCATGTCAACCTTGCGGTGAACCACACAGCCCATCAGAAGTGTCCGCCACACTGCTGCATCTGGCTTGCATGGCATTGTACAAGCAACACTCTCTGCATCCACTAGACGCCCCACCCGTGCCATTGCACCCACCACGCAAGTATAATGCTCAAGGCCAGGCTTCACACTGTACTTCGACTGCATTGCTTCCAACCAAAACTCAGCTTCAGTGGCTGCTCCGGCATTACTACAAGCCGTGAGAACAGCAAGGAATGTTAGCCCATCAGGAGCAAAACCCAGCTCCATCATCTGGTTAAACAGCCCAATGACGGCTTGCACATCTCCCTGCTGAGCGTGAGCAGACAGCACCGCATTCCATGTGATTAGGTTCCGATCACCGCCCAACCCCTCAAAAACCTTCGCTGCATCACCCACAACTCCAGCCTTACCATAAGCATCCACCAGCGCGGTCCCAACAGCCACATTTCCATCAAGCCCAACCACCAGCGCATGCGCATGAATCCCGCAAGTCTGCTCCAGCACAGCAAGCCCTGCAGCGGCACGGAGAGCACCGGACAGTGCATACATGGTAGAATCAACAGCATTTGCGCGCATACCAGCGAACACAGAAAGAGATTCTTCGTACTGCCCGTTCTGTGCGAGCCCAACAATCGTGGAAGAGTAGCAGACGGGGTCCCGATTTGCAACGGGGATTTCATCGAACAGGTGGCGGGCGGACGCGGGGGAGCGGGCTCGGGAGTATAGGGTAATAAGGCACGAGGCGGAATAAGGAGACGAGGAGAGGGCGAGCTTGAAGGCGAGGGCGTGCACGAGCGGTGCGAGGGACGGCGTCATGGAGCGGAGGAGTGAGGAGAGCGGGCCGTCGGCGAGGAGGGCCGAGGACATGCCGAGGACGCGGCGTAGGAGCGGGAGCGCGGAGGCCGGGGAGGACGCGGAGAGGGAGGAGAGCGAGGAGGTGAGCGAGGCGGCGGTGGGGCGGAACGGGAGGCGGGAGAGCAAGGGCAGCGAGAGCGACGGAGGGTAGCGGGAGAGGAGGAGGTTGTAGGCGGCGCGGGAAGACGAGGCGGTCTTGACCAGGACCGCGTGGAGAACGGCCGGGTCGCCGCCCGCTTCGGCCACCTCGGAGGCCGAGGCCATGAGGGATGCGGCCCCGGCGAGCATGGCCATCTAAGGCGGGATGCTATGGGCGGCGATGACCGGCGACGGCGAGGCGGCGGTTTCGGGGTATGAGCTGTTTTGGAGCAGGCAACCCGGCAAGGCTGGTGCTCTCCGTTTGGATTTGATTTGATTAGAAGGCGTGTTGGTCCGTTGCCGCCCATCCCGTGACGGTCGCTGACGGCCTCATCACTGATGCTCATGCCTCCGCCTCCCTACCCGCCGCCGCTGCCGCACCTTCTCCGCGACCTCCGCGGCAAAACGCTCACCACCCAGCTCCTCGACCCCCTCATCCGGTCCGCCTCATCCTCGCCGTCCCCCTCCCTCTCCTTCTCCCTCTTCATCCACCTCCTCCGCTCCTCCCTCCGCCCGTCCCACTTCACCTTCCCATTCCTTGCCCGCGCCGCCGCGCGATTGTCCTCCGCCTCCCTCGCGGCCGCGCTCCACGCGCACCCGCTCCGGCTTGGGCTCCTCCCCGCCGACCTCCACGTCGCCAACTCCCTCGTCCACATGTACGCGGCCTGCGCCATGCCGGACCACGCCCACCGGGTGTTCGACGAAATCCCGCGCCCCAACCTCGTCTCCTGGAACGCTCTCCTCGATGGCTACGCCAAGTGCCGGGACCTTCCCGCCGCGCGGCAGGTGTTCGCTCGGATGCCCCAGCGGGACGTGGTGTCCTGGAGTGCCATGATCGACGGGTGTGTCAAGTGTGGAGAGCACCGTGAGGCGCTCGCGCTGTTCGAGATGATGGAGAACGCTGCCGCCAGGTCAGTGGAGGATGGTGGGGGTGGGGCAAGGGCGAATGACGTCACGATGGTGAGCGTGCTTGGAGCCTGTGCGAACCTTGGGGACCTTGAGCGTGGGAGGTGGGTGCACCGGTGCCTGAGGGAGCGCGGCTTCCCATTGAACCTCAAGCTTGCGACCTCGCTCGTTGACATGTATGCCAAGTGCGGGGCCATCCATGAGGCACTAGAGATGTTCTGGGCTGTGCCGGTGGAGAGCACCGATGTTCTGATATGGAATGCTGTGATTGGTGGCCTTGCGGTGCATGGCATGGCCACTGAATCTGTGGAGATATTCCAGGAGATGCAGTGTGCTGGGGTTGCACCGGATGAGATCACGTACCTTTGTCTGTTGAGTGCTTGTGTCCATGGCGGTCTAGTGGATGAGGCTTGGAAGTTCTTCCGCTCGCTTGAAGCGCAAGGGCTCAGACCACATGTTGAGCATTACGCTTGCCTGGTAGATGTGCTTGGCCGAGCAGGGCGCTTGGAGGAAGTGTACGGTGTTGTTAAAAGTATGCCGATGAAGCCCAGTGTTTCTGTGCTTGGTGCTTTCTTGAATGCCTGTCATTTGCATGGATGGGTGGAGCTGGGGGAGGTAGTTGGTAGGCAGCTTGTCCAGTTGCAGCCAGACCATGATGGCAGGTACATTGGCCTGTCCAATATCTATGCTGTTGCCAGACGGTGGCAAGAGGCAAAGAAAGCTAGAAAGGTAATGGAGGATAGGGGTGTGAAAAAGGTCCCTGGATTTAGTGAGATTCATGTTGGTGGAGGGCTCTCCAGGTTCACTGCCCAGGACAAGACTCATCCTGGCTCAGTGGAGATCTATGACTTGTTGAATCTAATAGCAATGGAGATGAAAATGAATGATGATGCTACAATTCCAGATTACCTTTGTGCACACTGCTAGAATGATGGTTGCACCTGTGGATTACTCAACAAAGAATTTCCATGAAGCTGTATGATCATTTTCTCAGAGTGAATCTGGACATAGTATTTGCCACTCTTAGTCCTGGCCACTGAATCACTATGCAAAGCATCATTTAGGCTAATCTAATTGGAATCTAAATTGAGAGGTCAGCCCAGTTGTGAGCAGATCCACCAGGAGATATATATTTGAGCATTAGAAGCAGCATTTGCTGCAAATTCTCTGCTGATAGAAGGGACGTGGAAATATGGGATGCAGATGGCATTTACATTGTTTGGATAGCAGACAGATAATATTGACATCTGGATAAACTTTCTTCAGAAATTGCTTCACCTGTAGCTACTGCCTGTATGACAGATTTGGCAATAAGATGAAAATTATATCGAGTGTTTCATAAGTTACAACCATCTGCTAAAGCTGTGCATGGAGCAATTTTGCAATCTGCCAGGATCCCAGGAGCATGTTCCATTAATTTATATGGAAGTGCATAAGTCATTCTGCTCTTTTTATGGGTATCGGCTGTACAAAGTATAGGGAAACAGAATTGTGCAGAGAGGTTGTGCAAAGTGCAACACCTGCTAATATATGAAGCAACAAGCTATAGGCACTACAAGAATACTCTTATTTGGCACTTCATACACTCAAAAGTCAAACCAATCTAAACTGTACAGTAAGCCTTCTACACGGAGAAAGGGCTAGCTGAACTTTGATTAAGCTCTGATAGAAAACAAAAATAAAACCTCCAAGTGAGTGGAGAAGATTGCCTATCAGCCTATGTGTGAACCCAGAAAACGTGGACCTGTCCATTGTTTACTGGTGGCCGCCATGGACTGCACCAAATCGTTTGTTTACAACTATCATGCTTTATGACTTGTATGCTATATGCAAAATCCAGGTGTCATTTCAGTCAGTTGCTCTGTTTGCTACTTACTCCCTCCATCTCAAATTGTAAGTCATTCCAAGAATCTTGGAGAGTCAAAGCATTTTCACGTTTGACCAAAATTATAGAGTGAAATACTAAGATTTGTAACGTAAATTGAGTATACTATAAAAATATAATTAAGAAAGAATCTAATGATATTTAGTTGGTATCATAATAATTATTATTTTATCATATAAATTTAGTCAAACTTTGAAAAGTTTGACTCTTCAAGATTCTTGGAATGACTTACAATTTGGAATGGAGGGAGTATTATGCAAGTCAACCCATGCAAGAAACACCTCATCTATTGATGATGTGATCATTGTGTTCTCACAAGCTTAGGCCTTGTTCAGACACTGTAGCACTTCCGTTTGTATTTAACAAATATTGTCCAATCATAGATTAACCGGGCTCAAAAGATTCGTCTCGCAAATTACAGGTAACTTTATCTATATTTAATGTTTTATGCATGTGCCGCAAAATTTAATGTGACACAGATCTAAAAAATTTTGCAAAATATTTTGAAAACTAAACAAGGCCTTAGGCATCCGCCTTTGCCATGCAACCATCTTCCTTCACCACCTTTAACATCTGCACTTCTTCTGTACAAATCGAGGCATTTCCTTTCCTTTCGCATCAATCGGCGCTGTCAGTTGAGAAAGCCCAAAGATTTCAGACCAGAAAACCTTATCTTCAAATTATTTGGCATGTGCAGGGGCCGAGCTAAGCAGTCACAGGCGAGACAATGTTTTCACGAGAAACATCTTGGACAAGAAAACATCGAACAAACACAGAATGGCCAACTTGGTCATCCTACTCCCAGTCCCAAACTTAGGGTCGGTCAACACTTGCAAATACTCATGACACAACAAACCATACCCGTCCACGATACATTAAGCTAGTTAATACCCGAGCAAAAGAAAAAACAGTTGACGCAACAAAAATAATCTAACAGCAAAATAACAAAGGCACTGCTAGAAAAGTATAAGAATCTTCAAGCTCAGGTAAAAGTACCATCGACCAAAATCAAAATGGCTGCTCTGCTTGGTTGGCAGGATATACCTGGCCATCTAGCAGTGAAAGACATCCACTGCGAGTAAAACCTAATCACAGTACAATATTAAAGTGTACAATGCAACAATATTGGTCACCATGCCTAGTTAAGCGAGGCCTGCTGCCGGCCATCTGGGATGGCAAACAGAACCACCGGTTTCGACGATCTGATAAAAGGGGCATCACACCTATAGTAGCCTTTCCTCTCGAGCTGTATTATCTCTCCACGCTTGAGGTTCCTCATGTTTGCATCTCCAAGGGCTGGGATCTCTCGTCGAGTGCAAGGGTTGAGATTCTCAAGGAAGTCATCTTCCTCCTCTAGCTGCCAGAGGCCACCAACAGAATAATTCAACATTAATTTGTCGAAGAACAAGGGGTCTTTCTAATTAAAACTTAACAAGGAATTTTCCCTAAGTCTTTAATCTGGAGGCAGACATTGCATTCACTCCGACAATGTCCATTCTAAAGATTCAACATACTTTTCAACAAAATAAAAAGGATTCAACATAGATTCTCTTGTAGCATCGTTATACAAGATTAACTAGAAATTAAGGGGAAAACTAGTGAATGAAACTGCAGTTTTGCTGCATATCTAGAATATAAGATGCCATGGAAATCAGCATGCAATCTGATTCAGTGCAGATGCAGCATAGTCTTCTATATATAAGATAATGCACAAATCACATTATAACATGTTAATATGTCATATCTAATTTTATGATTAAACTAATCATCAAGAAACATGGACAATCATGCACAAAATGATATTTTTGAGCATCACAGGCTAGTACATAAGCAGTGGGTGAAGAGAGCAGATAAATACCTTTTTCTTGCTGATGAGATAATCAAATTCAACCAATGAGAGGGGGACTAGCTCCTCTATATCTGCTAGCCATGTGATCTTCAATTTTGTTGTCTTCACGGAGCCCTCAAGATGTAGTTCTCCAACTAGTTCCGTAATTACTCCACTCACCACCTTGATCTCTTTAACAATAGCATTCCCCCAATCCATAAGGGTTACTTCCTCACCCTTGCTAATGGCTGCTGCATCAGCATAATCTAACCAAATTCTGTTGGCGAAGGTTGTAGCCTTCTTTCCAGCACCCTCAAATTTCTTATGCCTTGGTAAAATTCGAACAAATGGCTTCTCTGGACCATTTGTAAGAGTAAAGATGACACGCTGGTCTTTTAGCACAGCAGTATGCCTTGCGCACACTGGATCAATTATCTTCTTGTTGATTGTCCACAGTTTATCCCACTCCATAAGATTCAGATTTTTTGAAGCACCCTTCAACAAACAAAATAGATATAGTTTCAAAACATCAAACATGGATATGAAATCAGTATTAAACACTTAGGAAATATGAAGATAAAGCAAGAGCACATTAGCACACAGGTGTACCTGTTGGAGTATAAATTGTATCAATGCCTCAATCTTCAAGCCACGTCGTACTATACCTTGGACAGTGGGAAAACGTGGGTCAGTCCAATCTTCGACCTTCTTGTTTTGTACAAACCAAAGAAGCTTCCGCTTGCTTAGAAGAGTGTAAACCATATTCAATCGGCTGAATTCATAAATTTCTACCCTCCTCAACCCCATGTCTTGAAGAATCCGATAATATTGTGCATTCCTGTCATGATATTCACTGGAACGAAGAGCATGTGTCACCCCCTCCAATGCATCAACAAATGGGCAAGCAAAGTCATATGTTGGATAGACCTTGTACTTTGAACCAACACGATGGTGAGGATCAGTATTACAGCGGTAGTAAACAGGATCCCTGAGTGACTTGTTAGGATCCTGCATGTCAAGTTTACCCCGTACACAACACTGCATGCCCCTTTCAGTTCCATTAACCATCTCTTTCCATAATGACAGATTTTCCTCCACAGTATTATTTCTGCACCTTGACTCAATACCATCCATCCTCTCTTTCCTCATTTCCTCCTTTGGTGTGTCATCAACATATGCCTTACCCTGCTTTATCAAACTTTCAGCCATTTCCATTAGCTTTGGGAAATAATCAGATGTGTATGTGACAACATCATATTTGATCCCCAAAGTATCAATATCTTTTAAAACGTTCTCGACAAACTCATTGCTTTCTTTTGAAGGGTTTGTGTCATCAAATCGAACTATTAGACGCCCTTGGTATCTTTCAGCAAAGTATTTGTTCAATAGCCCAGCCTTTGCATGCCCAATATGGAGGTAACCGCTAGGTTCTGGGGCAAAACGAACACAGACTTTTCCAACTTTTGCACCTGGGAGATCAACTTCTGGAGCTGATGGATCCTTTGAATCATGTACCTTTTCCTTAAGGCTTGGTGCAGGAGATTTTCCAATTCCTCGTTTCCCAACATATGCAACCACAACTTCATTCAGTATGTCTCCGTATTCTGAAGCTATGCTGTTGAACCAGCGGACAAGATTTTGGTATTTCTTTGATTTCCTTAGACTCTCCCACCGTTGACCAATTCCTGAAGGAAAATGACACAGCAAGCTAAACATTACAATGCCTAGAGCCAGCCTGAAAGAAAAATGATGAAAAAACACACAGCTTACCAGCAAGATTTGACCAAACTACAATGTCAGCAATTGTCAGGCCATGACCAACCAGAAAGGTCCGGGAGGCCAAGAATCCATCAACAAATGAGCAGGCATTTTCAAATTCAGAGCCCGAAAGGAAGGTGGGGGCATATTCAAGCCATTCAACAACCTACAAGTTTATTAACAGCAGCAATTTAGAATATAGAAAATTAGAAATAGTCAGGACAATATAAGTAACTTATTAATAAGCAGTAGACAGCAACATACATGCCCAAACTCAATATCATTCTTCCCAGAGAAGCAGGAAACTGATGCACTGCTGGCAAGGTAGAGGAGGATTGGGTTGACACCATGGAGTGATTCTCTGTACACGAATACAAAAGGTTGTGTGAGAAATCATATAAACTCCCAGATGGTGAGTGAAACCAAATATGAATACATGAAATGAAACTGGATAAAAACAGATAGCCCTCATTTATTTGGAAATTTTACATATTGACACATAAAGTATCAGGGAGTGCCATTACAAAGTTGCAGACTCACAAAAGGTGGGTACAGAATAGTAAAGTAGAAATCATATTAGATATACTCCATCACTCTTGTCCTGACAATAATAATGAACTGTGTGAAACACAATAGCTGTTGCAGCAATAATTTGTGCATAACTAACAGTGCATCAGCCATCTCTAGTTCCATGCAACAACCCGAGGTTGCCATTGGCAGCATCCCCACCCATATGTGAACTGTTCCAAAGCTAACTATGATACAAGTTGTATGCTGTTTGCAGCAATTGACCAAAGAGACATTTTATAAGAGAAAAATAACATGTACCTGAGAAGAGGAGCAAGAACTTACCCAGAAGCAAACCGTAGGGTGGGTGCCGAGCCAGCAGGGTCGATGGTTAGGGGTAGACCCACAAACTTTGCTGCACAGATTATCGAAATTGGTGGGCTGTCCTGGGAGAAAGCCAACTTTGCCTCCATTGATCTTTTTTCCCCCTTAAAAACAGCAGGAACCTGTAATCACCAGAAATCGACACATAGGCCAGCACAATATGAAGACTAAAATCAATTACATCAGAATAAGGCATGGGGCGGACCCAGTAAAGGACATGGGTGTACACATGTACACCCAATAATTTTTGCAAAGCAATCGAAGTTAGTAGGCTATACAACTGTAATTAGATTCAGATCCGATTACAAATAGTATGTTAGGGTTTGGGCGCACGAATTTTTTTACCTATGAATTACGTTAAGGTTTGGGCGCACGGTTTCGCACAGCAGGAAGGGAGGAGGGAATACCTAGTGTTCTGCTGGTGCTCGTCGCCGGGCAAAGTGGCCAGTGGCGAAGTAGGACAGCAGCGACGGTCGCAGGGACACCGGGGCTGCAGAGGGCGGACGTTGTGCCGGAGATGGTCGCGAGGATGCTGGGCCCCAGGTAGTGCTCGACTGAGCGCAGTCTCCTCCGGCCTCCGGATTGCGGCGCGGCGAGCGGATGCAGGAGATTGGCCGCGGGCGAGACGAGTCCAGGCGGCGGGCTAAGGGGCGTGCGGGCAAGGGCAAGGGCAATTTAGTCCAGCTTACCTCTCTCTCACCTTCTTGTGCCCAACTTTAAGGGTGTGGGTATAACATAAGGGCATGTTTGTTTTTTTTTATTTTAAAAATATGTTTGGTTCACTTGCTAAATTTTAGTTAGCTAAAATTATTTTAGCTACTCTTGAGTAACTAATTGAACTAAGAGCAACTCCAAGAGAGTTGATAAAAATGGATGGCTAAATTTAAGATTTAGCCAACCTCTAAAATCGAAAATCATGTAAAAAAACAAAAATCTCCAACAGTCTTTCTATACGACAAATCATATGGCTAGCGGGACATGCAAGATATATTTACCATACGAGAACTCCGGGATAGATGACTTGCTATTTTAGCAAACCAAATACAATAGCTGTTGGACTCTCTTTCTCTCCCGAAATAGCCAAATATAGAACACATAACATGGATAGCTCTTCTCTTGGAGTTGCTCTAAGCTATTTTAGCTCCTTTTTAGTCAATATGTTTATAATTTTAGCTACTAAGAGCAACTCTTAAGAGCAACTCCAAAAGAGTTGATAAAAATGGATGGCTAAATTCAAGATTTAGCCAGCCTTTAGAATAGAAAATCATGTAAAAAAACAAAAATCCCCAACAGTCTTTCTATACGGCAAATCATATGGCTAGCGGGACATGCAAGCTATATTTACCATGCGAGAACTCCGGGATAGATGACTTGCTATTTTAGCAAACCAAATACAATAACTGTTGGACTCTCTTTTCTCTCCTAAAATAGCTAAATATAAAATACATGACATGGATAGCTCTTCTCTTGGAGTTGCTCTAAGAGCTTGGCTATTTTTATTGTGAAGGCTATTTTAGAATTTATATAGCAAAAAGTAGGTTCCAACAGATATGCTATCTGGTCTTGTAAAATAGAAAGTTGGTTATCTCTCAGTGGCGGAGCCAGGAATTATATATAGAGGGGGCCGGACAATCAAATATATATATAGTATACTATAAAATTTCAATATATATATATACGCACTGACAAATTTGCAACAAAAAGCATAAATGATTAAGGGAACTAACATGCTGAAAGGTCCTTGTTTGGTTTTGGTAATTGAGTGACAACTTAGGTGGACTAATAGTGTTTATGTGAGATACACAGGAGATTAGTCCACAGGTGATTATGTGATGATGGAGGAGCTCATTGC
>Ga0182004_10002791_pt1 | contig 13709 bp, 4 predicted proteins | sample Sormic07211540_1_FD_120479 | JGI IMG/M metagenome (GOLD analysis project Ga0182004, IMG submission 120479) | Endophyte microbial communities from Sorghum bicolor roots, Mead, Nebraska, USA - 072115-40_1 MetaG | ecosystem: Host-associated > Plants > Roots > Unclassified | place: USA: Nebraska...
TATATCTAATTTTAACGTAGGTTATATGCTATTCCTACTATGAGGTACGGTGGCTTCTCGGTCTAGAAAGGTTAGAAAAAAAACTGACAGAACAAAGAATAAGACACATACCTATGTATGACGTATTCACGTATCTATTGTTCCCGACTGTATTTGCGTTTTGTCGTTATGTGACGGCGACCTCAACACAGAAAAACAACGGTGGTGCTTTCGGTAGCATCTTTCTACTCGTCGCCGTAGAAAAACGACAGAAAAAAACTGCATGCAGGAGCCAGGAGGAGGTACTAACGGTGTCCTCTCCGGCATACGGCTTGTACGACGAGAGGCGCCGGTGTCTCCATGGCTGCCATATCCATGGGACTCAAATCCAACACTGGTCTGCCTGGGAAGACAATCAAATTGGCCATGGCCTATATATATGTCACTGAAATCAACTCACCGGTCACTACCAAGTGGGAGGAGAGACGAAATTAACACGCAGCGAAGAAGAGTGCAAACAAGGACGTACGAGATAAATGCGTGTGGGGATGATGCTGGTAATGTGAAACCGATGCGATTTGTCATCTCGGTCTATCGAGCAATTAATTAATCGATGGATCCTGTTCAAGTAAGGTCGTCCATATCACTTCCAAGTGAGTGGCGTTGCACATATATGGTGCAAGCAAAAGCTGTTCTCTGGGTATCAAATTCAGAAAGGGATCGAAGATTAGGCTCGTGATTCTGGTGTTAATAATTAATCATGGGGATAAATAATAACCGAGAGCCAGCACGGATGCCGCAGCTAACCATTCCACATCTCCTCGCGGTGGTTTCGCCACGCCCGCGCGTTGACGAACACCGCCGCGTGCAGAGTTTAGGCATTGGTGGCCTGCAGTGCATGGCCACAGAAGAGCTGAAGCAACCCGGTAAGCGTCGGGTTTGGCCACTTTTTTCGCCCCGTTTCCGTAGCAGCTGCCGGTACAAAGCCCTAGTTGTGGCAAGCAGTGCCCAAGGCTGACTTGGTCGAGAGGGAAATAAAAGCCAGCGAGACAGTGACAGAGATGGCAATAAAATCAATCTGCGCCGGCTGGACTAGCCACAATGTTGGTAAAAGTCGATCCTGAAATTTTTTCTCTGAGCACGAGTAGCATCACTGTGTTAGATGATGCTGAGTTAAGAAAAGTAAAAAAATATTTCTCAGCTAGTATTGATTCTTTCTCGTGCGCAAGAAAGAATGATGAGGTGCTGAAGTCATTATTGTGGTCTCGTGACATACAAATGTAATATTAGGGCACTCTCAATACAAGACTCTATCACAGAGTCCAAGACAATTAATTACATATTATTTATGGTATTTTACTGATGTGGCAGCATATTTATTGAAGAAAAAGATAGAAAAAATAAGACTCTAAGTCTTAGACTCAAAGTCCACATTGTTCGAGGTAATAAATAACTTTAGACTCTATAATATAGAGTCTGCATTGTGAATGCCCTTAAGCGCCGAGCAGCGCTGTGGGCAGTGCCTAAAGAAGTCGTGTTCATCGGTTTACTTCAACAACTGTGGCTGATCGGTGAATCTCTGAGTGAAGCCAGGCAGGTTTGCGGCTGCGGCTCAGAACGCCATCTTCAATGCAGCTAGTCCAATAGATGCACTGCAGTATTAGAAGTAGTATGTCCTTTGTATGACTTGTTTGTTCACTTGATTAAAAAGATGTGGCTGAAAATATTATTATTGATAGATTCAGTAAATAAGCTTGACCAAACGAGGACTAGTCGTGGCCAGAGAAATAAAATTCATGCTGCCTGCAGTCGCTTCTTCTTATACATTAAACTTGCTTTCTTCTAATATAACGATACACACACTTGTGTGTATTTGAGAGCCAAAAATCCAGGACTTGGGCAGATGCTGTTTACAGACTAGAGAGCACAGTGGCAGCGAGAACAAGGTATCTTCACTCTGTCTAGGGTCATATAGCCTGTAGGGCTAGGGCCTGGGCTGGGTTGAACACAATGAAACGTCTTGCAACTTCCGATCGACCGACCCACTTGGTGTTGGTGGCCGGCCGGCGGCCGGTGGTGGCCGGTGGCCGTGCCCCTTGGTGACGGCAGGCAAAGGGAGACGGCAGGGACCTAAGCTGCCTCTCTTGGCGTAACTCTGGTGTACTCCTCCATAAATGATCTAGAGCAACTTCTGCAAGACGATCTGCAACAAGTACTGGTGCTAGAGCTCGCAGTGCTACTGTTGCTTGACCTGCGTTTGCATTCTTCCTATAGCAATGGCTGGATGCGAGGAACCCCAGAACTGCTTGTTAGCCGGGTACCAGTGGGCAGTGGCAGTGGCAGTGCCAGCCTGGTGGTCTGGTCTCTTCGTCCTACGGGGAAAAGGATCTGCTGCTGCTATCTTGAATGGCAGTACCTGATCTTATCTAGTAGTGGACTAGTGGTTCGGGGAGGGGAGGAGGAAGAAGAAGCCCATTTATTGATCAAAGGGAAAATTAAGTAGAAAATTACTCTGTATGACAAATAAATTAGCAGATTTTTCTTGCTGGAACAAATTCAAATGAACGGAAATAATTCTCTGGATAACTAGGCATCATCCTTATGTTTTATTAGAATATGACAGTCTAGAATGTAAATAGCTTAAAATGAAAAGTCTTAGCATACGAAGAGCCATGTATCTTGTACTATAAATATCTTGTTCAATGACGAAAGTTAAGCCGGCCATTATCATTCTTCCATGGTATCAGCTTGGTACCGTTCCTCTTCCTCTCCCTGAAGCTTCCTTCATTCTTTCATGTATATCATGATTTTCTCCAAATAAATAAAACGCCACCTACTCCTTGCTTTTAGGTTGGTCTAGTTTAATAATTATTCGTGGTTTTCCCTTTCGATACATTTTTTGACTCATCTACCGGTATCCTCTTTTTTGGTGAAGGCGCAAGGATCACACGCCCATGTTAATGCTGATCTATCTTGGTCTGTTGCTTGATGTCATACGGCAACCAATTGGAGCAAGTGAATCAAATATTATCTCTTGCAAAGGTGACAGACTGACAGAGAGGACACCAAAATTTCGTCCAAACCGATGAGATTGCGCTAATCCTCTAGAAATCATGCTGCTGATGCTCCTCTAAAAATAGCTCGAGAAAAATATACAGCCAACAGTCTGTTTTTTCAATAAAAGTCCAGTAGGGGGTCACCCCTCCTGTTTCATAAAAAAAAACAGTCCTAATGTTTTTTTTGAGAGCTCAGTGGGGGAATTCCCCCACCTATTTTTTTGTATTAACTTTGCAAAAGGAGAGCACAAATGAAATGCACAAGTTGTGCATAAAAGGAGCTTGCAAGCTCAAAAAGAAAAATAGGTGTGACACTAATGTAAATTCTCTAGCCATAAATTTAGGAAACCTGCTATTGAATATGTTCTAAATTCAGTTGGGTCGGAGCGAATTAGGGTCCACTGATAATATGATTTGTAAGCCGCCGCATGGCGTTGTAACCCAACTCTTAATAATAGTGAGGAGTATTTGCTAGCTGACGCCCGTGGTTTTTCCCCTTCGCATTGGAGAGGTTTTCCACGTTAAATCTTGTGTCTCCGCTGTGTTTTGATCTTGTATTCTTCGTTATTTACCCGCCGTTATTCACGACACCTGCGAGGTTATCTTTGGCCTTGATGCAAATTAGGCCAATTTCTTCTTTAAACCGAGATTTTCCAGCTGTTGATGTTGCACTGCTGGTTATCAAAAATCAATCCATTTCTAGAGTTTCAAATGATCCAACATGTTGTGACAACAATCCTAATGCTGACCACCAAAATGTGCAAACATGGAAATTGGACTACCATACGTTTCTAGCATTAAGAGGATATAGAAAAAAAAATTGGTGCGACAAAATTCAAAACACAGACAAAGAAAGGACAAAATTGGGTTTGCCCTGACCAAACCAGCTAGGGCCAGGCTGGTTTCCCTGTATTGCTGACCAGTCAAAGTGCCTAGACCTAAGAAAACCAATCAGGCCAGTTTGAACCAATCGGGCTATTTTTCCTGCCAATTCCTAATCTGATTTATTTTAAAAACAATTTTGGATCCATTTTTTATGTCGGCTTAATAGGATAAGATCTCTCCTTCCATATAAAGGAGAGGATCATGGACGAGCTGTCGACTCCAAGCACGCCAAGAAGATGTTCCATGAAGTTATATTCCCAAGATTTGGCACAACAAGAATCACGGGCGGATTTAGGCCTTGGGCCACTCGGGCCATGGCCCTAGGCGTGGCCAAAATTCCCCTTATAGTATATATGTAATTTTCTAATCCAGTTCTAAGCTTTGGGCCCAATGTTGTAGCCTTTCGGCCCAACATACACAGAGAGAGGCATGACATCGAGCAAAGTGTGGCGTTTGTTAGTCTCTTCGAACCTTCTCTCCGTTACTCCATAGTCCGAACTCCGTCAGGTGTCTAACCCTAGCTATCAGCCACCGTCTTCTCGCCGAGCGAGCGCGGCGACCCTACGTCGGCAGCGGCAGTAGAGCGCAGACCAGCATCTTGGCTCCCTGTGGTCGCGTGAGCAGGCAGCAGCCTGCAGGCCACATGCACGCCATAGCAAGGCTGCTGTTGATGGTAGATAACTCCTAATTTTAACCGTCCACTTAACATGAAAAAGGACCTATTTGCAAGCACTTAGTAGATATAGGGTTATCACTAACAGAATTACACGAGTTTTGGTGATTGTCTATTTCTGCAGAGGTTACCAGAATAATAACAAAATAAGATCCACATGTTAGATTTACATAGAGAGAAGACCGGAATGTCAACTTAGGAACAATCTAGAAGACTCTAGGAGCCACCACCTGAAAGATGGGACCCACCTGTTATAGGGTAGGGGCAAGCACCTCACCCTGACAGGGGCAGCCGCCCGGGGCTCTACACCAATCGGAGTGAACCTCGCGGATCCTGCCTCCACCAATTTTGAGGATTAATCTTAAGCACACGTTTAAGTCAGTTTGATCCAAGGGCTGTGGTGATTCTTAGGGGGCTATAAATAAAGACCCTGACCCCCTGAGATGTAACTCTGAAACCCTAATTTATATTTTCCAGAAAGAGTTAGACAAAGAGGGGTCCCTCGAATGGATCTGTCTCTTTAGGGTGATAGCAACAAGAGAGATTGAGAGAGTATAGGGTGAGGATAGGAGTTGAGGAAGCCCGGCCTGTCGGTGTCTACTTCTTCGTACCTTCAGGGTCAACTCTCCTAACCCGAGGCTTGGTTCTAGAATTGTTTGGTAATTCAACTTATACTAGTAAGTTATTGTTCTTATTGTTCTTTGGTTTTACGAGTTTACTTTATTCGCTTCGCGTAGGGAATAGAGTAATTATTCGTAGCGTAAGTGTGGTGCTTGGGCTAAGAATACTCGTAGATACTCCGTGTTTGGCCGGATTTGTGGTAGCCTTTTGGGGAAGTGACAATCCTCTTGGGTCTCAGTAATCCACGTCCCATCAGGAGGTAAGATAGGGTATATGGTACTAGGGTTAAGCACTCTCTTAGGTGTTTCTTTTCTCTAGTTACTCCCCTTAGAACGATATCTACACACTTACCATAGGTTAGAAGAAGACTGAAGAAAGAGTTCTCTCTATATCGCTTATATCTCGCTATCTTGTCTTGCAACCTGTGGGTAGTAGTTAAGATAAAAGGTTAGTCTTTTGCACGCTTTCTCCTAGTGGTAAAAAATAAATACAATACTCTAGACTTATCTCCCGAGTGAAGTGCTCACCGATATCTGTGCGCTTGCGGATTATTTCTCTTTGATTCTTTCGTGAGCGTAACTAATATCAACAGCTGCCAAGCAAGAGGTTGTGTGTTGCCTGATTAGGTGATTATGTCTGTTCCTTGTGGTTGTCGATTGCAAATTTGTCATTGGTATTATTCGACTATTGGTAATTCCACATACCCATTAGTTAATTGATTGCGCCAATTTTTGTACAGTTGATCGAGACATTAAAATCCTTGTTTCTTCACTTACTATGCCAATTACTCACCATTAGTTTGGTTTTCTTAATTACTTTCATGTTTTTATACATTATGTTGTGAATTTAAGTATGAAATTAATATATATATATATATATATATATATATTATCTCAATTTATGTGTTTACGAGCTAGTTTTGTTATCATTCGGTATTAGAACCGTATGAGTGGTATATTTACTTGATAATAATGGTACGTATGCTTTGATAGTGGACCTAGGCTTTAAAATTGACGAGCTCCACCTCTCAAGAATGGTCATAAGTTATGATCACATTTCATTGACAAGAGCTTCAAACAATTCCTTACAGAATATATAGTTAAGCATAATGTTGCAACCCCATACCATCCTCAAACCAGTGGTCAAGCAGAAGCATCAAATAAGCAAATCAAGAACATTCTGCAAAAGACTGTGGATGAGATGGGAAAGAAATAGAAGTACAAGCTCCATGACGCACAATGGGTATAATGAACTGCATATAAAACACTCATAGGCATGTCACCTTATCAGCTCGTATATGGAAAAACATGTCACTTGTCTGTTGAATTAGAATTCAGAGCTCATTGGGCAATCAAGAAATGGAACATGGATCTCTATCTAGCCAGCAAGAATCATCAGATGCAAATATCTGAGCTGGAAGAATGGAGAGAAAAGACTTATCACAGCTCCAAGATTTACAAAGAGAGAACCAAAATATGGCATGACAAGAGAATAAAGCACAAGGAGTTTAAGCCTAGAGATAAAGTTCTATTATTCAACTCAAGAGTAAAGCTCTTCGGTCATGGAAAGCTTAGAAGCAAATGGGAAAGACCATTCGAAGTGGTTGATGTTGCATCTCATGGTGCCATCATGATTCAGGACGATAGAGGTAACACATTCAAGGTAAATGGTCAACATTTGAAAGTTTTTCTTGAACCTAAATAGAAGAAATAGATGTGATTGAGTTTTTGCAATTTAAAGATCTAATCTAAAATTTCTAAAGGCTCTAGACAACTAAAACTCATTGCACTAACGCTTAATTAGTTCCACAAACTTAGTTGTCTATTTGAGTTTCATAGGTTTTAAAGGATCAAGAAGAGCTAACAGGTAGAAAGACACCCTGTCCCCTGTCAAAGTGTTGTCTGCCAAATACTGTTCCTAACAGCAAGTACACACTACACTCCATGCGGATGAGTACGCCTTCACTGCCCGTCAGCAATCTCAGCAGACCATGTTAACATCCAGCTTGGGGGAGACCATCCCCGTATATCTAGATAAGTATCATTAGCTTATTTATTTATTTATTTATTAAGTGTACCATGTTAACCTGAAACTAATAAAAAGATGCATAACCATAGAAAACCCAAATAAAGATTTCCCTATTTATTTATATCTATATCTTTCTTTTTTGTTTTTGTTTGATATTAAATTTGTTAAATAAAATATAGGAGAGTATGTGAAGAGTTGGCCTCCTAAAATGAATTCTACAGAATAAACTCTTATATAGAAATGATGAATAGTTGCTCTGCCGTAATTCCTTTCAAGTACCTAGTTTTCAACCTCGAACTCTCCCGAGTTTTAGACACAACTGTTTTGATTTGAGATTTACTCTGAACCTGAAACTTATGGGTAGCAATGCTTGATCTAAGTCTGGGTAGTTGACGGATATGATATGGGAAGGTTTTGAGTTGTTGTCCATCTTGTTCCTAGAGATACTAGAGTTCTGGAGAATTTATCTTCAAAAATTTTAAATTGTTGCATGATGAGTTCTTGTATAACGAGAGTTCAAAATTCCTACCATAACCAAGTACTCATGCTTACTAGCTTAGAAAAGCCTTCCACTTATATTTCAACCTATAAGCATTGAAGGTAGTTAAGTTGTGTTGACCCTAAGGAACTAGTCATGCAGTTAAAGTTAATACTATGTGCTCTACATCCATTGATCTTAGCTACTTTTATCCTTAGAAGTATGCAACCACTTAAATCCACTACACATTCTCCATGTGCTACTTCTGTTCCTAGAAGTACCACCCACATATACACACTATACTATGTGTTGTTTCTATCCTAGAGATACACACCTATGCTACTCCTACCCTAGGAGTACGCATTCATCCATCCATACACATTCCACATCCACTCAGAAAATATTCTACTCCTACACTGGGAGAGGACACCCAAAAATATCCATTGCCATTATGTTCTTTCTACTTATCCAATAAAGCTCCAGTTATTTCAGTTGATACTCCCTACTACTATTAGTGCATTAAAAGGATTGGCTACTTAAAAAAGTAGAAGAAGAGAAAAGAAAATAAAGAGGACAAAAGTCACAAAAGAAAGAAAAAGTAGCCAAGTCCTTATTTTAGATTAGGAAGGTATGTTATCCCCAAGGAGCAAATGTAGAATTAGATGTTCACCATCAGTCATGACCCCTTATTATCACCATCATTCTTATCACTCATTTTATTTCACTGCACTCACTTGCACATATGACTTGATTGTATGACTAGTTCCTCTAGATCCACGGTTTAACTATGCAATACATGCGAGTAGGTTTGAATTGTCTTCTCCACCTATAAGCTCCACATAAGCCTATTAGAAGTATGGTGAGAGAGAGAAGGCAATTTCACTATGCCTTAGTTATATAAATACCACATATTCTGAGAGAAGAGAGAAGGCATACCGTACACTTGCCTTAGAGAGGATAAAAAATACCACATATGAGAGACTTGAAAGGGTCATACAAGGAAACTCTGAGTTTTATTTGAAAATCTTGCAAAACCTACAGAATAATAGTTGATCAAAGAGTGAGAAATATAGCGCTCAACTCGACCGTTCTGTCTTTCAACTGCTCAAGGTCCAAGTCACGGTTACAAGCCCCATGGTGAAAGGTAATATGGGTGAATCTTGAGACAAAATAGTTCACTCTAATCCAGAGGAGAGTCTTTGTTTGAACGCATGTGTACTTATGAGGCGTGAAAGTATTGTAGCAACTCATGATCCATCACTGAGTCTATCTTTGCTCAGAGACAAGCAAAAGGTAAGCTTGTAGAGTTTGCTGACAGTAGATAACTCCTAATTTTAGCCGTCAACTAAACATAAATGGACCTATATGCAAACACCTAGTAGTTATAGAGTTATCACTAACAAAATTCCATGAGTTTTGTTGAATGTCTGTTTCTGCAGTGTGTTAGCTAAAAACAACCAAAGATGGTCCACATGTCGAGTTTACATAGAGATAAAGGGTGAACATATACTTTTCTATAATCTAGAAGGTTCGAGGAGGCTCTGGACCAAACGAGAAGCGAATCAGGCTCGGTAGCCGGGCGGCCGCCGATAGGGCATGGGTGCCCACCCCACCACCTCAACCAATCACATTCAACCTCACGGATCCTGCCTCCACCGTCTTTGAGGAGTAATCTTGGCCATCTATCAAGGTCGGTTTGATTCGAGGGCTGTGGTGCTTCCTAGAGGGCTATAAATACAAGCTTGACCCCCCTCAGGGGCATCTCCTTCATTAGCTACATCCATATTAGAAATTAGGGTTTCATCAAGTAGAGAATTAGAGGTCCCTCTAGTTCATCTAGTTCTAGTTCTAGTTCATCTAGTTCTAGTTCTGGTTTGTCTAGTTGTATCTCGAAAATAGGGAGAGAGAAGAGGAGATAGCCGAGGAGGAGCCGGATCTGTCAGATCTTCCTCAACATTGTACTTTTGCAGCATCTGGTTTGCACTCAGTAATCTCCAGGTTCTTTAATTATTATTTCTAAGTTCAGTTCTTATTTCATTCTTACTATATTATACTTACTTGATCTCTTTTCGTATTGATTAGAGTAGTAAACGCTAGCGTAGACGTGATGTCTAGGCTATAGTTTACCTGAGTTTGCACCCAATCCCATAGATAATTGTGGTAGCCCCAGGGGTGATAGCCTTGTTAGGCCTTTGTATTCCACCACATTCGGATTGGTGTTTTGTAGAACTTTTAGGCAGCCTTCTTCCAATTACCTTCTTCCCAGTAAGCCTGATCTTAATCACCCAAACAACTTAGAAAACTCTAGAAGGTTCCTCTCCACCCACTAAATATATATATATATATCTTTCTTCTCTTATCTTCATCCTTGGACGGCTTTGATTCTCTAGTACACTTCACGTTCCCTGTGGAAATCGATACTCTCGAATACTCCCGGATGAAAGCTACATCAGTATCCATACACTTGCAGATTTTTCTGTGTGTGTTTAAAATACCCAACACTACCAAAGAGAAGACCATCGATGTCATTTTGACTCAAGAAAGATAGTGCGAAAGGAATATGTGATCGCTTATATTAGTCAATGTCTTCTTGATCCCATATTGAAAAGTTATGCTTGTTGTTGTACTAGGCATGTGCTAAAATGAGAATATTTGCTATCTAGTACATGTGTCATGCTTGCTAGGCTGATATGATTGAACGCATGTTACATCAGTCAATCCTTAGCAAGCTATTGCCTTTTGTCTTAGTTGGGGGCTAGACTTCATTAGCTAGATTATCCCCCATCATCAAAGAGACATTGTTTTGTCTTAGTTGCTATAGATTATTTCACCAAGTGGATTGAGGCAGTTCCTTTGAAAAATATGGCACACAAGGAGACAATTGAGTTCGTCACCGAGCATATCATACATAGATTCAACATCCTTGAAACATTGACTATGAATTAGGGAGCGTCATTTGTATCGAAGGAGGCATGAGATTTTACCAAATTATACGATTAATTTACTTAGTTTATCTCCATACTATCCTCAAGCTAATGGCCAAGCTAAGCCTGGTAATAAGACTTTGATCAAGGTCATCATCAAGAAGAAAATTGAGGAAAATCTAAGGAGGTGGCATGAGATTTTGTCTAAGGCTCTTTGGGTGGTACTACAAAGTTTACTCCTTTTGAGCTCGTCTGTGAGCAAGAAGTTGTGTTACCCATCAAGATGAATTTGGATGCATATAGACTTGCTTAACAAATAAGCTATTTGTTGTTATGTACCATGATTTGATGATAGATAATTTGATAAGTTTACCGATAAAAGAATCAAGGCTCTAAAGGACATTGAGAAAGAAAAAGCTCAACTTGCCCAGACCTATAACAATAAAGTTAAAAACAAGTCATTTCATGTTGGAGATTTAGTGTAGAAAACCATACTAAAGTTTGGCAAGTGGACACCGAGTTGGGAAAGTCCTTATAAAGTGATAAAAGTGAGATTTGGAAATTCATATTTGCTGAAGACATTGCAAGGTGATAATCTCTCAAGAGCAACAAGTAGGAGGTATTTTGAAAAAAATATTTCTCAAGTGTTTGGCAAGAAGCCTAGAGTACTCTCCAAACAATGTCCGATCATGTATGGCTCTTAGAACCAATATGACCGATTTATACATTGGCCTTAGTTGCTATATAGCTAATGAGTTGGACATCATAGCTATTTAGTTATTTTTAGGTTGATACAAAAATCACCTAAAATAGGGGGCATATGTTGATGACCAAAAAATATGCTAACCTAAAAATTGGACTCTACCAATAAGTTCCTAGCATCAATAAGATATAAAAAAATATTTTGTGTGACAAAAATCAAAGTACAAGCAAACAAATGATAAAATTGGATTTTTCTCCACAAATTGGCCAGGCCAGTGACCTTGTACAGCCAACCAGCCAAAGTGCCTGTCCCCAAGAAAACTAGCTAGGTCAGACTAGTTTTCTTGTATATTTCGAGGCTAATTTGTTTTCAAGTCAATTTTGGATCTATTTTTGGCATGGAAAACTTGAAGACTGTGTTCTAGACATATTTCCTATTGGTATAGACCACCAGTTCTATATAAATGAGTGGATCATAGCCAATGAGGGCATCTCCAGCAGTACTACCTAAATGAGACTACCTAAGTGTCTATTTGGGTAGCCACCCTATTTCTCTACTACCCATATTTTCTTTCCAACTCTAGAAATACTACCTAAAATAGGCTACCCAAAACATATCCCAATAGAGAATGACAGGTAGATCCCACATGTCATCCTCTTTGGTGTTCTTCTTGCGACAGTCGCACGCTAGGAGCAGGTCGCACGATGCTGAGGAGGCCGTCCACGCCGGTGAGGTCTGCCTTGCAGCCATTGGGGAGGGTGCCGCCACGGGAAGTGTACCCACACCAGGGCGCCACGCCCACTCGAGGTTTGGGAGCTAGGCCCGTGTAGGTCGGGGAGCCGCCCCATGCCTAGAGTCGCGCGGCCATGGGAATCTGCTCGCTGCCGTTGGGAAGGGCACTGCTGTTGTTGGGGAGGCCACCGCTGTTAGGGAGGGCGCTGTCATTGGGGACGGTCATCGTCGTTGGGAGGGCGCTGCTCTTGGGGAGGCCGCCGTTGTTGGGGAGGGCACTGCCATTAGGGAGGGTCACCGTCATCGGGGAGGGCGCTGTTGTTGGGGAAGGTCGCCATCGTCGGGGAACCATGGTGGAGGAGGGCGAGCGGTGGATCAAGACCGAGCAGTAGAGAAGAACCACACGCGTGTGTAGGAGAGAGAAGATTTGGGTAGTCTGCTTGGCCCAACAGGAATGGGTAGTGGGAGGGGGATTTGGGTAGCCAACAAATTTATTGGGTCAAGTAGGTAGTCTACTGGAGTTGATTTTCTTGCCTCTACTACCTAATTTGAGGATAGGTAGTCTATTTAGATAGTCTGTTGGAGATGCTCTTAAGGAATCTAACTTCTAATCATCAAAAAACAAATCTACTACCTCTCCCTGCAAACTCTCTCTACCTTCCAACTTCCAATCACCAAAAAACACATCTACTACCCTTTTCCCCAATCTTTCTCTCTACCTTATTGTTCGTTGTGTCTCTAGACGAGATTTTTGCACCATTCTAGGTGGCCTTGCCAATTCTAGGATAACCTCTATATGCTCCTCCCTGATAGCTCTTCCCGAGGTGTTCTGACACTTCTAACAACACTTTTGGTACTAGGTTGTCATCCCTAGCATGACGTTAGAAGTGTTGGTATTTATAAATGTAACTGCTCCTCTAGAATAAATATGAAATCCGTAAGCGCACAAATAAAATACCATTGTAGCACTTCATCAAGAAATATTCTAGGTATCATTATTTATATTTTAGCTCAGAGAGGAACTAAGGACATAAACTAGAGATGAACTTGTAAAATAAGACTACTTATGAGAAATCAATCACACAGTCACTTACTTTAGCAGGGGGTAAGCCACAGTAAATAAATATAATAAATTATAAGCTCAAAGGATAACACACGCAGAGATTAGAGATAGACTACTTATCATAAAGGTAGATTGATAGGAGATTAGTCAAGAGATTGAATTTCTAGATATGGTTCTAGTCTACTAAGTCTTTTATCTACTCTAGCACATATACAATCATGTATAGCACAAATGACTCTTTATCTATGTATAAGGAACATCACTAAAGAAAGTCAGAACATAGCAAGACTTCCCATGTAATACCAATTCTGCTAGTCCTATCAATGGGGGTGGACTATATAAGACTCAACGAAACTGTCACTTCCACGATCTACCACACGATCCAGCCAATAGGATGTATTTGCAGGTAAATAGCATCTAAGCACCATGCTTACATGTAATGTATGAAACGACCTAGATTTTTCCACAAAGGGAAAAATCCTCAGATTCGAATTATAATGTGATAATTCAAAAATTGATCCATCACATTATCATATATCAGCTGTTATCATAGTCATACATCGTGAA
>Ga0182004_10002792_pt1 | contig 13705 bp, 10 predicted proteins | sample Sormic07211540_1_FD_120479 | JGI IMG/M metagenome (GOLD analysis project Ga0182004, IMG submission 120479) | Endophyte microbial communities from Sorghum bicolor roots, Mead, Nebraska, USA - 072115-40_1 MetaG | ecosystem: Host-associated > Plants > Roots > Unclassified | place: USA: Nebraska...
CTTATGATAATTTTTAATTTAATGAAAAATATTATTTTTCCTATATTTTCATGAGCACAAAAATACAAATTAAATAATTTTATCTATATTTCAAAAGGAGTAAATTTTAGGGTGTTACAAATCACCATTGTCAATAAGAGACACCTAATCTATCTTGTTTTCTGAAAAAATATATACATATATCATTACAAAACATGATTTTAGAATAACCCCCTAAATTTATATATAAAGTACATATATCTACTCCTATGAAAGATAATACAAAGTAACACCAAAATTTATTTCTTTTGAATTAACCACATATTCCATTATGATAGATAACACAATGTGACCCTTTTAATTTGCATATGAATTACCCAAATCTACCATTATAGACAATAAACTAACATATCCCTCAAATCCATATATGAATACCAAAATAAGCTATTAGAGTACAATATGTATACTTTGTAAATTGCATATTTGTACCACTATTAGTTAAAATGGTATGTGTCATGTGGTAGAAGAAAAAAAACTTACATTAGGATAAATATTGATTTAATAGTATTTTGTTAGTAGTGGAAAAATATTGCCTTAACAAACCACATACCAATGACACTAACAATTACTCCCTCCATCCCAAATTATAAGACATTTTGGCTTTTCTAGTAGATGCATAGATTTTTCTATACACTTAGATATATACTATGTCTAGATACATAGTAAAAGCAGAGTATCTAGAAAAGCTAAAACATAAGAATGGAGTAACCGTAAATCAATGCTCAATGACAATAAATTTTGTAAGTTGTTACTTTAGATAATAATAAGTTTACAATTTTGTCTGAACGGACCTAAAATATAAAATGAAATTTTAGAGTAATATATATTCAAGAAGGACTAGTGTTCCAAATTAAAATATGGATTAAAAAATTAGAACAAATAATAATATGGTAGGTTGAAAGCTAAGGCTCTATTTAGCACACGGCTCAACTTCACTAGTGAAGTTGTTTTTTTAGAAAAGAGTTTCATAAGCAACTTTCTAGGTAAACTGAGCTATTTTGACAAAGTTGTTTGGCACAATAGCTTCACCGGCACCTTCATGCATGGATGAAAGAAAAGAAAGAAATGGAGGAGAGAGCAAGGATAAACTACTTTTTTAGCTTCATCTTAACTCATATCTTTATGAGAAGAGAAAAAAAATAGCTTCACCCATAAAACTATTTTGAAAATAGTGTTTGGCAAAAAAAAATTACAATAACTTATAAAGTTGTTATAAGCTGTGCCGAATAGGCTCTAAATAAATATAGATTCATGATGTAGCAACAAGGATGAAATAAGAGCTGATATTGTTAAGTAGTAACTTTGTCCACAATTCCTTTTGTTTTTAAACTACTAAATAAATAAATAATGTAACGATAGACTAGTCTTGGATCAAAGTAGTGACGCCAGACTTGATGATGGTAGACTGCACTTTCCCTTTTCTTCCTTTTTCCTCTCTCTCTCTATTTCTCTTGGGCCTTGTTTAGTTTCGAAAATTTTTGAGAAATTCACACTGTAGCATTTTCGTTTGTATTTGACAAATATTGTCCAATCATAGACTAACTAGGCTCAAAAGATTCGTCTCGTCAATTCCGACCAAACTGTACAATTAGTTTTTATTTTCGTCTATATTTAATACTTGATGCATGCGTCTAAAAAATTGATGTGACGGGAAATGTGACAAATTTTATAAAACATTTAAGGAACTAAACAAGGCCTTGGGTGGACCTTTTCGCTCTTATCTATATCACTATATGCATGCAGGCAGGCCCAACGCAATTCACAGCTTTGGGCTTGCATCGCAATGCCGCCTTGGTCCTGTCGAGCCCGGCCCAACCACGCGCCCATCGATCTGGCCCGTCTCCTGACTCCTGACACCGTGCGAAATCTCCTGCCCCCGCTGTTCGAGGTCTCCTCGCCAAGTTTCATCAGGATCAGGATTTCAGGGAAATAAATAAATAAACAATCGGGGTGCCGCGCGCTGCAAATCAAAGGCAATTAATCTCCATCGACCGAGTTTCTTTCTTCAGATCAAGCAGATCGAAAGAGAGATCTCGTCTCGTGTCGCGGCCGGCGACGATAACGATCGATATGCAGCAGAGGAAGGGGATCAGGAGGCCACCATGACGACGACGGTGGGCGTGGGCGGCGACGGCGAGGCCAGCAAGCCGGCGACGACGCGACGAGGCGGGTGAGGGTGGACCAGGAGACCATCGACGTCATGCTCAAGCAGGCGGAGCGGCTCCCGCCTAGCCGGCCTTTCCCTGAACTTCCCGAGTCCATCGACCGGCTGTGCCCGGGGTCGCGGGAGAAGCTTGCCAGAATCGCCGCCGTGCTGAAGAGGTCCGACGACCGGGACGCCGACATCCTCCGCCAGTACCGCGCCAAGGGATACGCGGAGATCGACCTGCTGCCGGAGGAGCTCAGCGACGAAGAAGACGAGGTCCTAGAGGAGGACGACGGCAATTAATGGCATTGCCTGCCGCCGTGGAGGAGGTGGATGGATCGGAGATGTCTAGCTAGCTAGCTTAATTTTTAGGTCATGCCTTTGTGCGTGCGTCCAATTAGGGCTCGGTCGTTGCTACCGAGTATCTAGATTGCTTGGATGCAGCAACCATGAGTTATAGCACTTAATTAGCCGCAGGTTACAATTATTCAGTAATCGTCCCTTCACTCTGATCTGGGTTGTCTGATGACGGCGCTATCAATCAAGAAATAATGGAAATAATGAAGTCCACTGTATTTATTTATACTTAGCAAACGTACACGCATGGATCTCAAGATAGCAGCTGTGTGTCCGTGGACGGAATTGGCCTTCACTACTAGCTTGTTTGCAGTAATAGCTTGCTCGCCTTTGTATATAAACTGTATCTCTTTTCTTCACTTCTCTACGTCTAATTAAGACTAAATGATAGGACCTTTGCCACAGCTTGTCACGGCAATAAGATCCTTGTCATAGCTATAGGACCCTTATCACTGCTTCTCACAGCTATAGCACTCTTATCACAATTATAGGTCCATTATCACAGGTATAAGACCCTTGTCACAGATACAAAGCCCTTGTCGCAGGGCTGACATAAAAAATGGGTTTGACCATGTCCCTTTGAACCAAACATAAAAATGGGTATGACCCAACTTATTCTAGTTGGACACTTGTAGTGCTAAAAATTTGAGGAGCTATAATGGGTTCATCCTAGAGCTTAGATGTGGGTTTGTTCGATTTCACCGAGTTGAGCCATGAGTTGAGCTCGATGACCATGGGAGTGGCGCTCTTGCGTGCAACGGCCATGACGAGCGAGAGCGAGCAGGCCCAACTGAGGGCCACACGTAGCCTTGGTGACCGGCGGTCGACGAGCAGGAGCGACGCGGCGGTGGCCAGCGTGTGGCCTCGACGAGCGCGAGCAGCCCCGGCCGACTGCGGGCCACACGTAGCCTCGGCGACAGTTGTCGATTCACGACCTCGATCAGCAAGTGGAAGTGACACACCATGCAACTCATAGTAGACGTACGGTCGTGGCCATCATGTGCCACCTCGACTGTGGACCTCGTGAGCATGTAGAGCCGAGCAAGATGTATGGGGAAGGAGCGAGATAGGAGATGAAGGAGGAAGCAAGAGATCGAGTTGAGGATGACATGCATGTCTCGCACATTAGGTATATCCTAACCCACCAACTTAACCCTTTAAATCAAACATGAAATGCTGCCTCTGTCTCTCTATCCGTTCTGTACTGCTGGAGGGGGTGCAAACCCCTACAGTCCCTTTCAAAAAAAAAAAAATAAAAATAATGGACCTAGCAAGTCCAAGGGAAGCCCCACAAATTAAAGGAGAACATCAACTAGGCCCAACACGACTCCACCAATGCGCCAGCGAGTGCTATTGCCTACTCAGAGGCGAGGGAATATCCACCGGTACGGTGCTTGTGGATTCCCTTCTCCGCATGTCGTGATTCCATGAAACCGATCGATCCGCTCATGCGGAGTCAGAGACAGCCAGAGCTGGTTGCATTTGTTTACATCTACCGCAAATTATCGTGTGCTATATTTAGTTTTGGCTTAAAATGTTTAACCACAAGAATAATCTTAAACATTTTTTAAAATTATATAAATTTATGGTTCAGGAAATAATAGATTTTCATGTAATTCTTTTATATATGTGCTTAGATGAAATTCAAAATTCTTTAACAAAGAACATGCTAAAGTTTAAGTTTCAATTCAAAATTAATTTTTTAGTCATTCAAAACAAGCTCTACGATTTTGAATTTAATTCCAGAATGAAACTTAATTGAGCATATCCATTATTAAGAAACTTTGTTTAGAATCCCTTGTTCCACGTAGCAGTAATTTGGAGGTCCCTATGTACTCTGTTTGTTGTAATCGATAAGAAAAAACCTATAAAATCAAAATGGTCTATAGGAAAGGAAGAACGTGTCATGCTACTTGCTCCTGGCTTCTGATCCATTCATGTTATTGTTTGGTGTGAATTTGGCTTTATATTGGCCGGTGGGTGTGCGATACGTCCATTGACATTTCAATTGCCGATAGGTCTATCGACACAATCACATCTACGTGGAGGTGACGTGGCAAGTAGGGTGAGCATCTTCAAGGATTTAACATTTGTTGTTATTTGCAAAACTCTCAAAACAAAATGCAAAGTCTAAAAATAGGTCATCTCCAAGGGTTTTGCATAATTGACTTCGACATTTACCCAAAATGGACCCGGATGTGATTTTTTTCCGTGTGGCGCGCGGTCGCGGTTCCTTCCCATGCGGTCGACTTCTTCGCGCGCTTAGGTACCCGCGCCACGAGTTGTATTGCCGCCAGTTATATCACCAATCAGGTCGCCGCCATTTCCTATGCGGTGGAGTCGGTCGCGACCGGCAGCGAACGCCGGCGCGTGGAGGACCGGTGCTCGCGATGGAGTCTCTCGCGACTTTGATCGGCTGCGAACAGCGACGCGTGGAAGGACAGGGGGTTTATGTCACGATCGATGGAGTATATATGGCGCGAAGAAAAGTCTAGATCGCGCAGGGACCGGGAGACGCGCGCGATTGGGCTTTTGCCAAGCCGTCCGCGGTTTGGCAACTACGCCAAGTTTGCTCTCTCATTTACCAAGTTGCCCCAAATGCAAACTGCAAATGCAAAACCGTTGGATACTTCATTTTGCGATTTTTGACAAATTACAAAAATGCAAACCCTAAATGCAAAACCGTTGAAGATGCTCGGTTGTTGGATAGTTGATAGGTACCTATACCTATTGGCTATTGGGTTCCCATTAGTCCTTTTATAGCCATACAATTGCTAAAAAGTTCTATATTTGTATATCTTCCTGCTAATAACTCTTAGTCTTGCAATTGTTTATAAAAATGATATAATCTTTTTAAAAATTCTAGTTTGCGTAATTGAAAGGCATGATATCCATTCAATACAACATGTCACCAAAGGTTTGACTTGCTTCCAAATCAAGCCTAGGGCTAAGGACTCGTTTACATCTAAAACATTTTTCATAGCATTTCCTTTTGTATTTGACAATTATGGTCCAACCATAAACCAATTGGACTTAAAATATTCGTTTCGCAAATTACAGGTAAACTATGTAATTAGTTATTTTTTATCTATATTTAATGTTTTATGCATGTGCCACAAGATTCTTGTGACGGGAAGTCTTGAAAAGTTTTTTTTTAGAGTGGCCTAAGGAGTTACTCTCTCTGTCCATGAAAAAATTAATTCCTAGAATCCGTGCCAGTCAAACTTTTTAAAGTTTGACTAACTTTATAGAAAAGAGTAATAACATCTATGACATAAAATGCGCATCTTATGAAAATATATTCTATGATAAATTTAATGATACTAATTTGATATCATGTAAGTCTTAGTATTTTTTTTCTAAAAGTTTAGTTAAAGTTTAAAAATTTTGATTTAAGATAACTCTAGAAATTGATTTTTTTCATGAACGGATGGGAGTAACAAGATTTGGCTTTCTCATTGGATATTTTTTTCAACACGGAAGCATGTTTGTTGGACAGACTCATTCGTGGGAAGAAGTCATTTTCTTGTTATGGTAGCACACTTTAGTCGGAATCGATCGCGCGACATGTAAAATAAGGAAGAAAAACGAAAGTCCACATCCGTCCATATCCATCCCATGACATCACAGGAAGTCATAATCACACGGCACATATAGCCAATAGGAAACACCGTAGAATACAGTGCCAGCTGAATAGGATATATGGAAAAATAAGCCTACTACAACAAAACCAGAGGGTACGCACAATCGCTAATAAGAAATTTCAGGAACAAAAGAAATTATTCTCTATACTTATGCACTAATTTTAAGATCGATCAAACTTACTCCTAAGACGAATCGAATCTATTAGACAAAAAAAAATGCTTAAAATTATCAAAAGTATCCGAAAGAAGCTGACCAAAGTGCCTAGTTCTTTTAGCATCGCGCTTGCACCACCACACCACCACTGTAGGCCTAGATCCTCTAAAAACTAAAAACTTTTTAAAATTCTTCGTCACATCAAATTTTACCGCGCATATATGGAGTATTAAATATAGATAAAAGTAAAAACTAACTGCATAATTTACCTGTAATTTGTGAGACGAATCTTTTAACCTATTTAGTCTATGATTGAACAATAATTGCTAAATATAAACAAAAAAGCCACAATAACCTAAAAACTTTTGGAAGGGAAATAAACAAGACCTAGGTTGTAACATCCATAGAATATGGCGACAAGAACACAAAGGAGTGCTTATGTAGCAGCATTCCATGCTATGAATTAAAAAAAATATCTATTGATGACTTCCTACCTGCACACAATATATAGCACGACAAAAAAAAATTAGTGTTCCCCAACAAATCAGTTTTTTTTGTGTGTGTGACTCCCAACAAAATTCAGCTGGCACAACCGCATGAGTCTGTGAGGAAGATGAAATTAAGGCCCTCTTTCCGCATCGAATCTTTAGGCATATGCATGGAGCATTAAATATAAACGAAAACAAAAACTAATTATAAAATTTGTTTGTAATTTTGTGAGATGATTCAATATTTATCATATACAAACGATCTAAATATTTTTGAACTAAACAATGAAAACGACCGCAGGATATTCCGCCAGGGGACACTGACACGCGGGCCCAACCCAAACGAATCCCACCACCTTTTTTTTACCGTCCTCCGGTCGCCGGATGCCCGGATCCAAGCTCCGATCCGATTCCGATCCGACCGACCTGACCGGACCAGACCAGACCAGACCAGATCCTGACGACGAGCCGCACCCCCTCACTGGGACTGGCTCACTCGGCTCCGGTCCGGCCTCCTCTCCTCCCCATCATCACCATTCAGGCAGACCAACAGTCACAGGCGCCTTTCCTTCTTCTTCTTCTTCAGGCCCAGCACGCGCACCGGCACGCTCCCCATCCCCTCCCCTCCCCCCTACCCTTTCCGTTTCCAGCCCCACTCCCGTCCCGACGACGATCCCAGCGCCCCACGCCCCGCCGCCGCCGCGTACGCTGCGGAGGAGCTCGGGCCGCAATGCCCGCGCCCCCGGACCCGCCGCCGCTCCCCGCGCCGGCTCCGGACCCGGACCCGTCGGATCCCGCCGCCGCGCCGGCCCCCGCCGCCGCCGATGAGGAGGAGGACGACGACCGCGTCTTCCTCGTGCCCCTCAGGTGAGCGCACAGCACCGCTAACCCTAGCCCGCCCGATCCTGGGTGGCGCGCCGGCAGGAGCGGGCGTTTCTGACGAGATGGCGATGTGTGGCCGGATGGGGGGGCGCAGGTGGTGGAAGGAGGCGCAGGAGGGATCGGCGATCGAGGCGCCCGGGCTACCCTACACGGCCACGCCGGCTGGACCTGCCTCCTACGGCATGAGGGTGCTGAGCATGTTCCTCTCCGACCAGACATACACCCTCCGCCGCGCCGACGAGCTCCTCGAGCAGACCGCCTCCGCTTCCGCCAGGAGCTACGCGCTCCTCCCGGCCGACCTCTTCGCCAAGGCGCGGGACTGGTGAGATACCCCGCCTCTCCCTGTTTTTTTTTCTGCTGTTTCTTATCACTCTTCTTGTTCAGTTCATCATTCTCGCTTCCCTGGAATGGTTGTATGATAGGATTGCCTTGAATACCCCGCGAGATTTATTTTGGATCACCTGTTTGAGTGGGTGTAGTAGCCAGAAATGCTTTAGGATGATCAGCTCGTACTGACTTACATGCCTAATGATGCATAATGATGGCCTAGGCCACTTTAGGTAGCCAGCCACCTGCAATTCTGCGCGCCGTGATTGTAATCCTGCTATGCGATTTCGTACATCGAATATGGCGGTCCTATGTTTTTTGAAGCGTAAGACTTGCTGCTGGAAGCGAGTGAGGTGGACAATTTAGGGTAACTGTTCATTTCACGGCGCTGGCTGCCGATGATTGATTGATGTGCATGTTGTTCGCGCGCCATTGAGCTGTTTTCCGGTAGGACGGATGTCAATCCCTATGTTCTAGGGTTCGGTTTTTTCCAACATTCTAGTAAAGGTTGTATTTAATGAGTTACCATAAGGAGACCACAGTGCAATGCTGGAACCCCTTTTCCTTTGCTGAGCTGTGCAATAAAGCGTTGGTTCTTTCCGCACGTGTCAGGACTTAGAACGCTGATGTGATCAATGCAAATACAGCTTCTTTTGTGGAGACTCTCCATGAACCTTGTGGTGGATTAATAGCCTGTAGTTGCTCCAAAGTTTAGATTGCCTTGAAGCAGTGCATCAAAGGCTCAAACAACTCAGAGCAAGAAATCTGGTGTTGCATTTGGGGCATTCATCAGGATGGATGGCTGCTGAGTGCAAGAAATCTTGTGCTACCTCTGGAAATGTTTTGAAGTCTAGAACCATTGATACATATCTTTCAGACTGGGACAGACCCTTTCGATATTAATGACATCTTATTAATGCAGTGTTGCATTGTATAGTTAACTTAAGGCTAGCAGTCTTTTAATTAAATTATATATGCTCGGCTGCCTGATTTTATTTCTCATTTATTTCTTTTATTTACAAGATGATTCGACTGTTTTCTTTCTTCCAATATAACTTATCCTACTTTTTTTTCTTATAGGTATATTGATTCTGCCAAATCTGCTGGCAAAAATGTGTCACCTGCTGGTGACTCAGTAAATATTTACCCCATAATGCTAAGAGTTTCAGCCACCAGAGGTACATATACACTAACAGTGAAGATTGGCAAAAAGGTACATACAAAGTACTTGCATTCCGCTTGATTCTTGTAGTTTGGAAGAGTTCTTTTGTTTAAGAAAGTTTGTTTACTTAAGGATATTAATTGGTCTCTTTCTAAGGATGATATTCTTCAGTAATAAGTATATCTTAACTTTGTGTTTTTCCCCTCCTTTTTATACACTCAGGACAACTCAACTGAGAACTTTAAGAGAGCAAACAAGATTCTGACTGCAGACTCTGAGCCGGTATTCTTCTGACAATCCTTTTGCCCACTTACTAGTGATGGTATAGTTATTTTTCTTGTATTGCATGTTTGTAGGTTCACATATGGGATTTCTCTGGGCGGACAACATACATAGTTATGAATGAATTGAACCGGTCGCCCCATGACTCAAAATCTGCAGATCAGGAGGTATCTTCACCATCTAGTGTTCCATCTTATCTCATATTGTTATGATTTTAGTGGGATTGTATTGTTCTGGTATCTACTTTGGCCTTTTTTGTTGCATAAAATGTCAATGCTGATTTTTTTTTTCTAATTCTTTAGTTTAGTTCTGCTTACCACGCACTGCAGAATGTTTAGTTTGTCAAGGTTCTTATCTTCTTTCCTGAAGTAGGTGCAATTAATCTGTACTAAGTTAGTGCATCTATTATTCATATTGTCAAAATCTCCTTTTTTTGAATTGAACTCTTTTCCATTGGATTGTTTGGCTCATATACTGAGCATCGATAAACACCAAGTCACTTCAATTTCTCTCGTAATCCTAGAGCTTTCTTCATGTCCTTGTAAAGTTCCATGAACAATGGATGCATGTTCTAAAGTCCAAGGAAAGGTCCACCATACTTTAAAGAAAAGGTGCATTCAACTCATTATGCATTTCCTTTCTGAGGTATCTTTGTCCAGCTAATTAACTTTATGTTCCCATTACAAATTTCTTATTACAGATATTGAAAGCTGCACATTTCTTTTGACTTACTAACAGTTCCTTTAGAAGTTGAAAGTTATTTAAGAAAATATATTGTTATATGATTCCTGATCAAACTAGGAAGTTTGGATGACTAGCGCATGAGTTATATTTGTTGGAAAACGTATATTGTTCTCTTATTTGGAGCTTTGATGTTAGTTGTCAAGTGTCAGGGCTATAGATGACTTGGTTTCTGCTATCTTATTCGGAGTGACTTGGCTCAGTGATTATCCTGATACTTTTTCCCTCTTGTTTTTTTTTTAGATTAGATTATCTAGCTTGCACTTCTTCAAACTTAGCTTTTGAACAGTCTTCTCTTGTGATTGTATCTTCTCATATATGTTGCTTACACTTTTGTAGTATATGTTGTTTACAATTTTGTAGTATATGTTGTTTACACTTTACTAAACATTTTCAGATGTTGTTTACACTTTACTTCATATTTTCAGATGCCTCTACAAATACACATTTATGATTTGTCAGAACCTATGGTTAATGGTTCTGATGGGAAAAGAGATGAGTTAGCATTAACATTGGGTGGCTCAAGTTTTAGCAATGGTGGTACTATGAACATGGATGTGGATTCATCAAGTGGAAGCTCTAAGCAAGTTGGATCTGGTCTAACAGGATTAGACAATCTGGGAAACACATGTTTCATGAACAGTGCAGTCCAGTGCTTGGCTCATACTTCAAAGCTGGTTGATTATTTCCTTGGTGATTTCCATAAAGAAATAAACCCACATAACCCACTGGGGATGAAGGTATGTCAAAATGTTTTTTTATAGTTAATGTAGTGTATTTGTACGTGAAATTTATATTACTTTTATTTCTTTAATTCATTTGCAAAATGTTTCTTAAACAGGGCGAACTTGCATGCGCATTCGGTGATTTGTTGAGGAAGCTATGGGCTATTGATAGAACCCCCGTTGCACCTCGCCAATTCAAGTCCAGACTTGGACGCTTTGCTCCCCAATTCAGTGGCTTTAACCAACATGATTCACAGGTTAGTTTGCTTTTTATTTTTGGAAACACCACACACACGCCATGGTGGTGGTGGGTGTGGGTTATCCCTAGCTCTCGCTGCCCTGTCCCGCTCTCGCTGTCCTGTCACACACTCTCCGTTCTCACCGCTTGGTGTTGTTGGTGGTGCTAGACTGCAGGTGGAGGAACCGGGGAAGGGGGCAAACAATGGGCGCGTGGGGATTTCATTTCCATTTTATATATGTAAAATAATAATAAAAAATAAATGCAACCTCAATTTGCTCGGATAATTGACACACACCACAAAACACACACACACACACACACACACACACTTGGTTTTGGTGAGTGTGGGTTATCCCTAGCTCTCGCTGCCCCCGTCCGCTCTTGCTGTTAGTGTCACGCGCTCTCGCCGCTTGGTGTTGTTGTTGGTGCTAGACTGTGCAGGTGGGGGAAGGGGGCAAACGAGGGGCGCATGGGGATTTCATTTCCATTTTATGTATGTAAAATAATAATAAAAAAATAAATGCAACCTCACTTTGCTCGGATGGTGGTGGTGGTGGGTGTGGGTTATCTCTAACTCTCGCTGCCCCTGTCATGTTCTCGCTGTTAGTGTCACGTGCTCTCTGCTTGGTGTTGTCACACACACACACACACACACACACACACACACACACACACCATGATGGTGGTGGTTGTGGGTTATCCCTAGCTCTCGCTGCCCTGTCTTGCTCTCGCTGTCTGTCACATGCTCTCCGCTCTCACCGCTTGGTGTTGTTGGTGGTGCTAGACTGTGCAAGTGGTGGAACCGGGGAAGGGGGCAAACAATGGGCGTGGGGATTTCATTTCCATTTTATATATGTAAAATAAAAAAATAAAATAAATGCAACCTCAATTTGCTCAAATAATAGACACACACCACAACACACACACACTTGGTGTTGGTGAGTGTGGGTTATCCCTAGCTCTCGCTGCCCCTGTCCTGCTCTCGCTGTTAGTGTCACGTGCTCTCCACTTGGTGTTGTCACACACACACAGTGGGTGTGGGTTATCCCTAGCTCTCGCTGCCCCCATCCCGCTCTTGCTGTTGGTGTCACACGCTCTCCACTCTCGCTGCTTGGTGTTGTTGGTGGTGCTAGACTGTGCAGTTGAGGGAAGGGGCAAACGATGGGCGCGTGAGGATTTCATTTCCATTTTATATATGTAAAATAATAATAATAAATAAGTGCGACTTCACTTTGTTCGGATAACAGACACACACCACAATGCGCGCGCGCGCACACACACACATGGTGTTGGTGAGTGTGGTTATCCCTAGCTCTCGCTGCCCCTGTCCCGCTCTTGCTGTTAGTGTCACGCGCTCTCCGCTCTCGCCGCTTGGTGTTGTTGATGGTGCTAGACTGCAGGTGGGGGAAGGGGGCAAACGATGGGAGCGTGGGGATTTCATTTCCATTTTATATATGTAAAATAATAAAAAAAATAAATGCAACGTCACTTTGCTCGGATCACACACACACACACCATGGTCGTGGTGAACCCTAGCTCTCGCTGCCCCCGCTGCATGGATAACACACAGAGGGAGGGAGCACTTGATCTTACATTCGTACTAATACCAGCTTTGCTTTGGGATTATTTAGTTCGCTTTGGGATTATGTAGCCTGAACTAAATTATGTGGTGACTTATTGTGTTTCAGGGGGGGGGGGGCTTATGCCAATGAAGTGTTTCTCACACAAGTTTTCTGTGTTATACGTAGGAGCTTCTTGCTTTCCTATTGGATGGACTCCATGAAGATTTGAACCGTGTGAAATGTAAACCATATTCTGAAGCAAAGGATTCAGATGGCCGTCCGGATGAAGAGGTCGCAGATGAGTACTGGGGCAATCATTTAGCCCGAAACGATTCTATCATAGTTGATATCTGCCAGGTTAGTTTTGAATGAGTGTAGGGCCTCTATTTTCAAGCACATTCTTCTGTAACGATTGTCGTCTCCTTTCTATATCTTATATTAACTGTTGAGTATCAGTACTTTCCCTTCTTTTCCTGGTATATTATATTACCTCTATATTTATGCAAACAGCTTTACAAATCCTGGTATTTGCATTAGGGCTGCCAGAGAGAAATTATGGGATAATGATTAGGGCCTGTTGACTATTATTATACAGCTGTACATGGATTCTTGAATCATCCATATCTACTGTGAGCTTTTTACCTGTATGCCATTATGAAAGATTGACCAAACCACCATGCCACTAAAAAGTTGTTTCGCACCGCTGTGCCCAACTTCATCTTCGGCTATACCTGTGTGCCATTCCGTTCATTTTGATGCCTAACGGCAGTTAAGTGGCCTGGCAATAGACTTGAATACCCCTAGGCTGTGTCAGTTCAACTACCACCAACCTTGTGCTTCCCTTCAATTCAATTCACCCCTCGCTCGCTGCATCCTCTGCTTCCCTTCTTCTTTGCCATAGCACCTTCGTGGTGTTCCTGCTGCTCGACATTGGCGTCCGCCGGCCGTGCGGCTA
>Ga0182004_10002793_pt1 | contig 13705 bp, 17 predicted proteins | sample Sormic07211540_1_FD_120479 | JGI IMG/M metagenome (GOLD analysis project Ga0182004, IMG submission 120479) | Endophyte microbial communities from Sorghum bicolor roots, Mead, Nebraska, USA - 072115-40_1 MetaG | ecosystem: Host-associated > Plants > Roots > Unclassified | place: USA: Nebraska...
AAAATTAAAATTTAATTAAAAAATTTTAATAAAAAAAAAATTTATTTAAAATTTTTTTTTTTTTTTTTTTTTTTTGCAAAGCACGAGAAGATGCAATTGATCAGCTGCACTTGATTTTTTTACCACGCTGCAAAAAAAGTATAGGTAGAAGACACCAGGCACTAACATATAACCAGCAAACTAATGCCCTACAGTATTAAGAATTAGTTTCAGTGTATATATAACTTCATATGTTGTTTAGGTGTAGCAATAACTTTTCAAAATATACCATGGTTCGGCAAAGCCAATGACACCATGTTCGTTCAATTTCATGACAGATAGGCATGCATGGTGCCAACTGAAAATGTGGCTCATATATAACTCAGATAAATTGAAGTGACATTGCGTTGCCTCTATATATTACAGCTTCGCTGTGGAGAGCTAATATACTGCCAAATCAAAATTAGATGACTTGAAGTCTTTATACCAATAATTTGTGCCCCCTTCAGAGTTAGGATTGCTATCATATTGTCCAGTGGAATAGGAGGGTTAGGGGAAGAAGTTACCAGAAGTCCAATGCGTTCATCCGCAGGCATACTGCATGAAACAAGGATAACATCGGGTCATTTGCGAAGAGTGTCTATACAGTGCTAGCTGGTACGTGGGGAACAAGGACCTGACTTCAATGGATTTTGTGGCTGCTTGTGGTACGTGCATCATGAACAGATTATTGGAAATCAAGAAGTGGATGAATCTTGAAAGAACAAGACAACTGCATAAAATCTATACAATATGACTTCACTTCATGAGCTTTCCATTTTGCATGACGGTGCTGTTGTAATTTGCTGAGATGAACTATAAAAAGAAATAGTTTTCCCATTATCATCCTTCATAACCATGATCCTGACAATAATAGCATATACAGTTGGAGTTGATCCTGTAAACAAGGCAATGCAAAACTAAGTCAATTAATGCTGAAATCATGACACCTAGCATGAAAGAATGGGAATCTTAACCTGGGCTACAACTTTGTAATGTTTTTTTAATAAAATCTTTAACCTGGTTTTGTGCAATGACGTAGTACATATCATGCTCCATTTTTTGTGTATTCACATATTGAAATATTTTAGTAGATTTAATTTATTCAAAAGGCCAAAACATAAACCATGGTTCGTTTCATGCAATCAGCATTTCCAGACGTATTTGCTGATTTTCATTTTTATATAAGACATGCGAACTATTGTTATAGTTCATTTATTAACCAGTTCAACTTTGAAGTATCTGAATCAATTTGCATTATTTTGATTCTGAGTCTTTCAATAATATTTAACATTTTATTAATTTCCTTTCCTGGGCCCTTCCCGATCGTCATCCCTTTTGTTAATATTTATCTTCATGACAAAAGTAGGCATGCTATGATTATAAAATGCAATAAATGTCATGCTTAATGATGCTCAATTGTAATGGTTAATAGTAAGGTGTTATGACAACTTGATCGTTTGAGTAATACACTGGTTAAGTTCAAATTTAATGTGAACACCTTCCCATGTTTTACCATCTGTCATGGTTACAAGAGAGATCCATAGTCTCTTTTTGTTTTTATTTCATCAACAATAAATCCAATGATACGATATAAAATTAAAAGAAATTCCACATCATCTGCATGCCCAGCCCTCTCTATATATAACCTTTCTCAATGAGGCACAGCTAACAGTAGCACATAAACACACAGGGCAATGTGAAAATGATCCAGGAAGTGGATGGGATGTCTCTTGGGAATGAGAGGCATGAGGGAAGCAGTTATAGGCAGATCAAAATACCAGTTTGCCCAAAGCGTGAGTACACCAACAAGATCAAAGTTATGTGGCAGGGGTTAGTCATCCCTGGCAGTACCTGAATGAAGGTTAATTACTTGGGCCTATGCCGTAGCTGCCAAAAGAAACTCTGTGCAAGCAGACAAAGCATACAGGATACACCATTAATGGCGGAGGCAGAAACTTCTAGATGCACGCTTCTTTCAAAGACAACACCACGCGTGCTGTACAGTCATTGGGTCATTCACATGTCTTATAGGACAATGATTTAAATATTAAACAAAATAAATGGGACCGATTACCCGACTTGTATTAGTAAAAATTATTTTAATGCATACAATAGAATAAGTTTTTGCAAGGAGGAAGAGAAAAATGGAATAACACGACAAAGGAAACTACCAACAGTTCAGTCAACCAGAGGCAGGCCCTGCTTGCAATATGGATAACTGCAAAACAGCTTCCTTGCCAACAATTTACTATCCTGCATGAACTCAGGGAATGGGGTAGGGTGGGGAGGGATCTAAGTATGTGGTTTTCCTTGAAAGTTCACGTAGCTAGTTTTGTAGGGAGTGCTTCAACATGTAAACAGGCTCCCAGTCACTTGGTTATATCATGATAGAACGTTGCTTGTAGATTGAAAATAAGAAACATTACCATAATTCTATTGATGGGTGTTTCGAGTCTGAACTACCTGAGATTGACTTGTATATAGTTCTTATACTCCAGTGGGATAATTATAAAAGTGTATTCCAAATTTTGTAATTAGCTATATATTGATAGTTTATGCTTAATTGAATGCTCAAAGCGACAGAAATTCCAGTCTGAACTGCACGTATGGGCATGGCTGATAGTTCTATGCTACTGTTTGTATATTTTTGCAGTCCAATCGTTTCATTATATTCCAATATCCCAATGTTTTAACTTTTTGTTTATTTATAGCCTATATGTAGATTCATTTTTCCATAGTACAAATGAGAACATGTGTAAGTCAGAGGATCTGCACCATTTATTTGCATGCCCTCTATAAAACATCAGATATTCCACCATGGCATAGACAACACTAGCAAAGCATGCCCTCTATAAACAGCACGTACTTCACCATGTTAATTGGTTTCTGTGGTGTTTCCTCGTTTGCGAATAGGAGGCATAAGGCAAGCAGCTACCATCGGTCCAAAATATCAGTTCACACGCATCCTGAGTAAAGTGATGATAATATCCATGGCCCCATGGACAGTCCCATTTCCTGGCATTCCTTGTACCGGGAGAATAAGGGGCAGAGTTCATCTTTCTTCTCCCCTTGGAGTTCATTGACATGTTCTTGTGGCCGGATGGTCATGAATGGATTCGTGGAAACCGGGAGAGCTGATGGGACTTCAAGAAATAGATCCAGAGAATAAGTAACCACCTCATTTGAAGAGGAATGGAAGAAATGTTTACTCAACATTATTCGGGATCAGTTCTTGAATCAGGACCGTTGTGTATGAAAATATGGGCATGAATATCATCATTTCAAACATCCGCACCTCTTAAACCATTAATCTAATAAAACATCTCTCATTGCCTTTTCTCACCAATCTATTTAGCTTGACGTGACTGCTCATGACTCCTGGTAATTTGCTGACTGACTCACTTGTTAAATCATCTACATCTGGTTGCTCCCCGTGAGCTCAATGTCAAAAATGATTTTTTTTCCATTATCCTCCTTCTTAACCTTGATCCTAACAATGGCCGAGTCAGTTTGTGGTAAGGATTCAGTAACAGGTCAATAACTAATCTATTGCCTCGCATGAAGGAATGAGAGTATTTATACCAAGAATACATATGCGATCCTCAACCACATCTATTGCAAACTCATATGGGAGATGTAGTCTTCAAACATTTTTTTGTCCATACATACTGCAAAAGAGAGGATAAGCCAGAGGAACTTTAGGATGTTTGAGGATACATTAGAGTTCAAAAAAAGTTATACATGTACCCATATTTCTTGCAATACCCGATTTTAAGGACAAAATCAAATATGAGTCTTAGAAGCTAAATCTCACATATAGCTACAACTGAGGGGTAGTATCAAATCAAAATGCTTATTACATAACGTACATAGTATAAAAGAGAACCTTTGATAGCAAACAGAGGATAGACAACTCCAAACTTCAGGTATTAACTCCACTCTACAAGATCCAAACTGACTGGTTGATCACAAGCCTAAACTTTTTCCTGAGGTGTGAGGGGAAAAGCAAGAGTGAGTCCATGTCAAACTTCACAATCATAGCAATAAGATTGTACAGATCCACAATCTCATGATCAATGTTGGGGGCTCAACCACGCCTTCACCCCCAGTTGTGCCAAAGAGAAAGGAATTAGCTCGATCACAATGGTCGAGCCTTCGTTTCCCCAACCTTCCGACAGTGAGGGACGAAGGTTCCAGGCAAACTTAACACTAATGAGGATTGGTTTGAGCGGCTCATTTGTGCAGGGACAGACTTCGAGCGGAGGACTGTGAGGGGAAGGATCCCAACCTTCGGCTCTCATGCGGCGAAGGATATGCTGACCCCAAATGAGGGCAAACCAAACAAGCTTTGCCAAGCCACCTCGGTGGTTCCTTGGTGAGTGCACGGCAGAGGATCCTTATGACTTGGCGAAGGATGCGCGAAGGTCCGGACTACGGCACGGAATACGACACTAAGGGGCTAACCTGTGGAGAGCCCAACAACATCACCGCCGCTGTGAACATGCAGCCCGTGAGCTATGGCGGCACAATTCGGGGGACCATGAATTTGAGATCTCCGCTGTCCGAGGGACTGCAAGCTTTGCCATGGCCGGCGTCATACAAACCGATCACAATCCCCAAATTTAATGGTAAAATAGACCCATGCCAGTTCTTGATGAGTTTCGAAGCGGTGGTGGCTTCAATAGGGGGAAACGAGACTGTCCTGGCCATGTCCTTTGTGATTGCGGCCAAAGGAGATGCACTGGCCTTGTATTCGATGCTCAGACCAGGCTCCATCTACTCATTGGAGAACCTCCGTGACAAAATTCTGGTGAATTTCCAAGGGTTCGCCACCGAATCACTGACTTCCATGGATCTGTTCTAGTGCCGGTAAGGTTAGGGGGAAGCTTTGTGAGGTTACTTTCAGAGGTTCGTCCAAACCAAAGCAAAGGCACCGGTGTGCCGGAGGAAGTCGCTATCGAGGCAACAATTAAGGGCCTCCGCATAGGATCCTTAGCGTCCCACTTGGCTAGGGAGAAACCAGCATCTATGTAGGAGATGTACCATGAGTTTGAAAAGTTGGTACTTGGAGGAAGAGTACGTTCAACACGTATGAATTTCTGTTGCACAGGAGGTTGCCGCTGAAGGTGATGAGGCAGTGAGCCAGCGGAAGAAACCCATTGTTTTAGTTGGGATAGGACGAGAACTAATTATGTTGCTTAAGTGCATTTTAGTTCTACTTTTTTTTATTGCTAGCTGCGGTTGTCTTTGTTGTAGTCAGGCTTGCTTGAATTAACTAATCATGTGATGTCATGTGTGTTGTGCAATAACATGAGGAACTAAGTGCATAGTTGTAATATTTAATACAGATGTCGTCACGTAATTGGATGTATAATGTCGGTTGTCGCTTCAAAGAGTTTATTGCTGTCGTGCACTATTTTTTTGGTGTGGCTGAGGCAAACAAGTAGGCTGGTTTCATGTGTTGCCCATGCGCTGTCTGTAAGAAATTGAAGAAATATTCATGCTCAAAGACTCTTCATACGTACTTGCTCAAGTCGGGTATCATACCCAACTATATTTGTTGGACAAAACATGGAGAAAGAGGGTTGTAATGGATGATGGTGAAGAAGATGAAGAATTGGACCATGCCGATATTATTGCTCAGTATGGTGCCTTTGATAATGATGCAATGGGGGAGACGATGAAGAAGATGCGGCAGCGGCAGAAGACGTGACAGCTGATGCTGATGCTATTGGTGATGCCATTCGCGATGCACAAAGAGGGTGTGAAAGTGAGAAGGAGAAGGCCAAGTTCGAGCACATGCTTTATCGGACCACTGAAGATGGGCAAAAAAAGCTAGGTACAACATTGGAACTACTGCAATAGAAGGCAAAGAATGGTACATCTGACAAAGCATTTGGGAAGTTACTAAAGATCATGAAAAAGATGCTTCCAAGAGCAAATGAATTACCCACCACTATGTATGAAGAAAAGCAGGTTGTCTGCCCTTTGGAATTAGGAATCTAGAAGATACATGCATGTCCTAATTACTGCATACTATACTGTGTCGAGAAATGATGATCCTGGCAATGTTGAGGGTGAAGAATGTCCTAGCAAGAAGAAAATCCCTGCGAAGGTCATGTGGTATGCTCCTATAATACCTTGCTTGAAATGTCTGTTCAGAAATAAAGACAATGCAAAGTTGTTGCGGTGGCATAAAGAAGACCGCAAGGTAGACAATATGCTGAGGCACCTTGCTGATGGAGCCCAATGGAGAGCGATAGGTAGAGAATTCCTAGAGTTTGTAGATGAGGCTAGAAACTTGAGGTTCGCTTTAAGTACGGATGGTTTTAATCCTTTTGGGGAGCAGAGCAGCAGTCATAGCACTTGGCTAGTCACTCTATGCATCTACATCCTTCCTCCGTGGTTATGCATGCAGAAGAAGTTCATTATGATGTCGGTGCTCATCCAAGGGCCGAAGTAACCTAGCAATGACATCGATGTCTACTTGAGGCAATTAGTTGAGGAACTTCTTCTTCTATGGAGCAAGCTAGGTGTACGCGTGTGGGACGAGTACAAACAGGAACAGTTTGACCTACGATCATTGTTGTTCGTCACAATCAATGACTGGCCTGCTCTAAGTAATCGTTCAGACTAGACAAATAAGGGATACAAAGCATGCACACACTGTTTCGAAGACCTTGATAGTATATTTTTGAAAAAAATGTGAAAAATTCATGTACATTGGCCACCGTCGGTTTCTTCATGTGGGCCACCCAGTAAGAAAGAAAGGCAAACATTTTAAAGACAAGGCAGACCACCGGACCAAGCCTTATAACCGAACCAGGTACGATATACTCAAAATGGTGAAGGATATGAAAGTAGTATTTGGTAAGGGATGGGGCAGCGAACCTGTTCCCAAAGATGCTCAAGGACACACACCCATGTGGAAGAAGTCCATATTTTGGGAGCTACCGTACTGGCTTGTCCTAGAGGTCCGCCACGCGATTGACGTGATGCACCTGACAAAGAATCTCTGTGTGAACCTTCTCAGATTTATGGGTGTCTACGGGAAGCCTAAGGATTCACTTGAAGCACGACAGGACTTGTAGGAAATGAAAGAATGTGGCAACCTGCATCTAGAGAAGACAGATGACAGGTGCCGGTACTTAAGCCCTGCTAGCTACACTCTGAGCAAAAAAGAGAAGAAAAGCATGTTTGAATGCCTGAACAACATAAAGGTACAATCTGGATTCTCCTCCAATATAAAGAGAATAATTAATGTGCAAGAGAAGAAGTTCCTAAACTTGAAGTCCCATGACTGCCACGTGCTTATGACGCAACTGCTTCCTATTGCTCTAAGTGGAATTCTACCTTTGCATGTACGTCTAGCTACCGTGAAGTTATGTGCATTCCTCAATACAATTTCTCAGAAGGCAATCAATCCAGATGAATTTGCTACTCTATAGAATGATGTCGTTCAATGTCTTGTGAGCTTTGAGTTGGTGCTCCCTCCATCCTTCTTTGATATCATCACACACCTCCTATTTCACCTGGTCAAGGAGATTATAATTCTTGGTCCTGTGTTCTTACACACCAGGTTCCCCTTCGATAGGTTCATGGGTGTTCTGAAGAAATATGTTCACAGCATATGTTGACTTTATTCTAGACCTTGACCCGATTGGCGTTCCTGAATCATGACGCGAGGGCGCCAAACTCAGTGGCAAGGGGACACTAGGGAAGAAAACATATATAGGTATAAAGAGCGATTACTTCAATAAAGCACACTACACAGTTATGCAGAACTCCTCACTGGTGGATCCGTATATTGAGGTACATAAGGATTTCATTTGATCCGAGTGGCCTGGGAAGAATGAAGCTTGTATTAGGTGTCATCACATGGAAACCTTCGGTGATTGGTTGCGAAAAGAATGTCAGGGTGATGAAAACATAGATGAGCAGCTTTATTTATTGGCGAGGTAACCATCATGGCATATCAGCACATACAAAGGGTACGAGATCAATGGGAATAAATTTTACACAGTAGCCAAAGATAAAAGGAGCACCAACCAAAACAGTGGTGTACGAGTAGATGCCATAGATCAAAATGGGAACAAACAAACATATTATGGCCAAATACATGACATATGAGAACTAGACTACGCAGCAAATTTCAAAGTTCCTTTGTTCCGGTGTAAATGGGTGAAGATGACCGGAGGTGGGGTAACAGTCGACAAGGAGTATGGGATGACAACTGTGAACCTTAAATGTTGGGTACAAAGATGAACCATTCGTGGATGTGAGTCAGGTGTTCTTAGTGGAAGACATCTCTACAAAACCAAAGAAAGGGAAAAATGATGACAACACGAAAGTAAATCATGAGCCAAAGCGTCACATAGTTCTTCCCGGAAAAAGAAACATTGTCAGAATTGGGGACAAGTCAGACATGTTAGGTGATTATGAAAGGGATGACCAAATTCCGTCATTCAAAGTGAACAAAGACCCAAGCAATATGTTAAACAATGAGGACACTTCATGGTTAACATATGATCATAACTAAGGGTCATATGTCAAAAAGTTCACAGTTGTGCCCGCATGATAGAGGGTTCTAAAGATATTATGTAATAATTAATTAATTGAGACTATGTTTGACGATGGATTTAAATTAATATATGTTTAATAGTGATCATAGATTTATGTGGTCCTCTAGGTTATAAACAAAAGATTAACGTTCAAATGACGTGAAAATAAATTTCCTGATAGAAACCAACAATTATTTGAATTATAGTTGAACAATATATTTTTGCATTAACAAAATACTTAATATTAGAGACAGTTGTGTTTAATATTTTCCAAAAAGTAAAGAGATTTTAAGTTACAAATTTTCACTGTGTAAATTAAAGCAAAAGTAAACACATATTATTTTTTGAAGAAATTATGTCAAAGTATATAATTTTCTGTACATTTAACAAAGTTTTAACGTTTAAATAAAAACAAACAAATTTAAAAACCTAAAACTAATGTAACCTGTGGGCTTTGAAAAATTTTGGGCCTTTAGTCTCGGGCCAAGGCCCCGAAATTTTTCACAGCGCGCGCATGGGGGACCATTAGTCTCAGCTGGTGGATCGGCCCAAGACTAACGACCACCCTTTGTCCCGGCGCGTATCACGAGCCGAGACTAAAGATCTACCCTTTAGTCCTGGCTAGTAATACGTCCCGGTGCCAACCACCGACCGGGACTAAAGATCTTCCCCTATATATTGTTTTTAGTTGTTAAGGAATAGAAAATGATTATTGTAGTTTTTTATATGTAGGCCTTCATTAAATAATTCATGAAATGATTACTATAGAGCTTTTTCTATATATACTTGACTAGTATATAGTTTTTGATATAGCTTTTATATATATATATAGACAATGGCGGACCCGTGGGATCAACAAATAGATGATGAGGCCATCATGATGAATCTCATCGCCGGTGGTGACGAACAAATTGAGGGTGATGATGACGGGAGTTAGTACTTGCGGGTAGATTACGAAGAGATCATGTCGGGATCCTCCCCGCCGCCTGATGAGGAACAAATTGTCGAGCAAGCCAATACTGGTGAGGTATATTGCATGTTTATTAGGGATTAGGGTTTAGACTTTAGGGTCTATTGCATCTATTAATTTCATCTTCATGTCTTTACATATGTATCCCTCTGGATCAACATCTACGACCCAGATAAGAGCAGACTAGTACGAGGGCCGAGGAAACCATTGGAGGGCCATCACGTAATCTCTGAATTTGACGAGCCTACAGGCCATCCACTAAGACCACAGGCACAAAAATATGTCAGTCGTTGTGGTTACCTAGTGAGAGAGAGGATACCGATCTGTGCTCGAGAATAAAAAAAGAAGCCAAGTGCTCCACTCATTAGTTTTGTCTCCGATCATAATAAGGAGGCAGTATGGACTGACATCGGGAGCATTTCATGTTTGACACAAACAATGAGGGGCTGAAGAGGAGAATCTGGGAGTGGACAATGAAGAAGATGGCAACACTTTTCCAGGCTTGGAAGATGAACTTGCACAACAAGTTTATCAAGAAGAACGAGATGCTGGATTTCAACACTAAGGTGTATGTCAAGCTGAGACCCATTTGGAATGATTTCGTGCAGTACAAAGTGTCAGAAGAGGGCGAGGCCCTTGTCAGAAGGAACAAAGAGAATATTGCTAAGAAGAGATACCACCATCATTTGGGATCAGGTGGCTATAGAAGTGCTATTCCAAAGTGGGACAAAATGGAAGCAGAGATGATTGCCAAGGGGGGTAGTATGGGAGAATTGGCTGAATGCTCAAAGCAATGGTTATATTGTCATGGGGAACCATAGATAAAGAAACTGGGGTGCTAGATTGGGGTCTAGAAATCTCAAGAGCAACAGAGAGGCTAGTTCGTGCACGAGCAACAGTTGCGGCTGGTCAGTTCAAGCCTAATAGAGAGAAGGATAAACTCACGTATGCCCTTGAAAATCTAGAACACGACAGGCGTACAAGAGGGTATGGTGCGGTTATGTGGTACCATTCCTTCCAAGCAGATCGAGAAACCTACAGAAGGCACAAGAGAAAAAAGGACAAGGAGCCAGAGCGGATCTGCAAGTTGGAGGAGTATGTTCACGAGTTGAAAGAGCGTGACAAAATTCGCGATGAATGGATGCGTGAGGAGGTCAAAAGGCAAGTGCAAGCCGCACTGACTGAAATGATGAGATGGGGGCTACATCATCACAACTGGCAGATGTCAACATTAGTCCCCCAGGTCAGTTGAAGAGCAGTCGCGCCTCCATTGAAGTACCGATCATTCAAGCTAACGTGAAGCTACGCTTCCCCATGGATGACCTCATAGAACCAATGACTTCATCTGAGCTGCACATTCTAGAAGGAACCGAGACGAAGAAGGTGGCTATCGGTGTTCTAAACCCTATCGATCGGATGAGAACACCGAGAATCCATGGCCAACCGGTACTAGAAGGATATGCTCGTGCCTTGGTGAATATGGTGGAGTGAGGTTGTGATAGTGTGCTTCTCGACATTGAAGGGGGAGATGGAGAGAAGACTCTAGGTGAGGCGGAGAAGACATTCATTTGTTGGCGTAAGCGCTTCATCATCATTCATAGAGTCTCACCGCCGCCACCTTGTCCTACTGATGATCAAGATCCTCAGCATACGTGCATGGATTCAAAAACAATTTATTCGCTAACATCCTATATATATATTGAATTCAAAAATAAAGTTTATTACTCACAACACTCGTTGTTTTCCTAGTAGGTACTTCCATCCAATAATTTATTCCCCAACACATCATAGTGTTGTGGGCGGTGAAGATGCATTAGAGGGCACGAATGCAACCCCACATCCTCCACGATGGTCCCCAACGCCGCCACGGGCCACACACACCCCGCCACTGCCACTGCCACCGCTTCGAACGCGGTCTCCAACGCCACCACAGGCCGCACCGTCCCCGCCACTGCCACCGCCATCGCCTCAAGCCAGTAAGAAGAGGTCCGTTCCAACACCAAATTAAGGCTTTGGTCCCACCTCCTACAAAGAAGCAAGCTCCGGCTCCCTCCAGCAAAAAGTAGCTAGTCAAAAGTTGTCTTATGAGAAGAATGAAGAGGAGCTAATTGCATCGGTTGCTTCAAATGTGAAAGCACATTTTGAAAAATCAAAAAAGGAAATAGAAGCAAAGAGGAACCCTGAAAAGCCATACCCCTTGTTACCAAAAGTGGAGCTGAGAAAGAGGGTGGAAGAGCACACCAAGAAAATGCGTGAGGCTCGAAAGCCTCTGCCAAAGTCATACTACGAACGCCAACTACACAAAGGTATAAAAGCTCAACTCGCCAAGACACAGCAAGAAAGGGTGTTCCACAGCTCGGGGACACATCAAGACCTTTGTCCCTGTTAATTGTGGAAGATCAGTATGGTTCTAACGTGGGCATAGTATAGAGGAAATCTGGAGAGACCACTTTGTCTGAGATAGATTCACTTGAAAATTATTTCATTGAGAGCGGTCTCCCATACTCCATGATTGAAAATATTGCTGCTGGGCTAGAGTTTCCACGAGCAGACATAGTTGATGAATGGAGGAGAATTTTTGCACCGGGCAGGATTCTAATAAACCCCAAGCACCTACATGTACTCGGTACGCAGATGTTTGCAATCAATAATTGGTGCATAGAGGCTTCTAAAAGCGGAGTCAATTGGATTTCTGTTCGAATTTGAAACCATCACTACTTCTGTGGCGATGACCTTATCTTAGTCTAGATGGACGAATCACACGAGCTATGCCACATGGACACTCTAGACAAATCGCTCATTAGCTGCTTTTGTTTGTAAGTATTTCTTTGTTTTTATTAAACTCTCCAGCATGTCTATATAGCAGCAATCCTTACACACGTACTTGTCGATGGACTCACTATATGCAGGCTCCATATGACTTAGCTTAGATGCAGAAACGACAATGCTATTGGATTTATTTATCCTTACGTTGTTTTCAAGGATCCAAACCCTTCAGCGACTTGGATCAATGACATGTGTACGAATCTTATGAGGTTCTTCGTGAACCAAAAATACAAAAGAAGAATACTCTTCCTCTACAACTTCAAGTGAGTCATATATAGCTAACATGCAAGTGTGCAACAGTAATTTTACTTAACCATGATCTACGATTCATGTCTATGAACAGCTTTCACTGGATAATAATAGTCATTGACCTCAGTGAAAGTAAGGTGGTAATCTATGACTCAATGAAGAAACCGCAACAAGATGACCAAGATATGATAGACATCATCCAAAGGTAATTTCGGTCCATTGCATCCGTAAAGTAGACTAAGCTTGTATATATGTATACTTAACGATCCAAATCTCTTGTTTCATATCATTGGTTTAGGGTTTGGAAAAGATTCATTGGTCGAGAACATCTACTCAATATAGGGCGCGACTAAAAATAATACATCGACAAGTAAGTTTATCCTTCGTCAATGTACGTGTATCCTTGTTATATCATATATGTCATATATCTTGTCTTTTTACGAGATGAATCTTTACATCGTACTATGGATTTTGAGACAAGAATCGGGTAATAAGTTATGTGGATACTACGTTTGCAAGTATATTATGGTAGAAGCAAATAGAATTCCCGAAGAATAACTCAAAGTATGTAACACATTTCTCTTTTCCTTTTCTCTCGAATTACTATTGATAATCTTGATATAACTAATATCTTCTTGTAATTTAAATTGAAGACTGAATGGTTGGAGCAACAACTCATGCAACATGAACAACTCCAAGCAATACAAGAGGCAGTAGCAGGATTTCTTTGGGAACAAGTCATAAATTCAAGCGGCTAGATCCATTATAATCCTAACGAGACGACGATTCCAAACAATGATGATCATTTGTATGCCCTGTAGATATTTGGATGATGGAGTACAACTTGTAATAGGTTTAGAGTACTAACTTTATATATAGCTTGTAATTTTATGTGCATATTTTTTTATATATTTAGTTATATAATTCAATTATATATGCATGCAATTAGCTACCACCTGTAGAAATGCATTTCCACAGGCGATTCTTAGTTACCACCTGTAGAAATGTCCCATTTCTACTGGCCTCCAGCATGGCGGTGCTGAAAAACGCTAGTAGAAATGAGTTTTCAGCCGCCTGT
>Ga0182004_10002794_pt1 | contig 13703 bp, 8 predicted proteins | sample Sormic07211540_1_FD_120479 | JGI IMG/M metagenome (GOLD analysis project Ga0182004, IMG submission 120479) | Endophyte microbial communities from Sorghum bicolor roots, Mead, Nebraska, USA - 072115-40_1 MetaG | ecosystem: Host-associated > Plants > Roots > Unclassified | place: USA: Nebraska...
CCACTACCATACCTAGACCAAACAGCACCTAAGGCTCTAAGCCACTGCAACAAGTTCACCTCAATCACTTTCAATCACATGTATCATGGACATAGGACATGGCAGCAACAAGGACACATACCTGCAACCAAACACCATAGTTATTGTGAAGTTGCAGAATGCAGATCACTGCATTTGCAAAAACTGAGTGTGATGTATTAATTTGAAAACACTGTCCCTGGCATATAGATCCAATTGATTGTTTTTATTTTTGAATTAATATAACACCCTGGTTTTTCAAAGAAGACCAGAGTCATCATATATATGCCTAAGAAGTCTACACATCTCCTACAACTAAAAAGAATAAAATATGAATATTTTTTTCGACATTCTAACGTGGGCCCATAGTCCTGCCTGCTGCATTCTCGCATCCTCTCCAGCGTGTGTGGCAGCCCTTGCGATATTCAATTCAAATAAAAAGGAAAGAACAAATCTGCTATTTGTTTTTAAAGGAAAGAGCAAGATTAACGCTGCATGCTGTTCCACGTCTTGACCAAACAAAAACCAGTATTTCCTTGCATATAACCGATTGGTGTTGTCCCTTGCCACATGATTAAAAGGAAGGAAACAAAGCTCAGAAGGAAACACTCGTTGGGAGGAACAAAATCATGGAAACAAACCATTCCCCCATCCTCACCATCACCATGCCGCCGCCGCCCCACGCCCGCTTGACTCCCGCGACCGTACTACGCCAACGCCCCAGCTCCAGCCCCATAGAGACGCATTGCCGCCGTGCCGGTCACAGAAAACTCAGCCAGCGCCCACGCGCACCACCGGAACGACGACTCGCCTGTGACCTCCATGGTCCAAGCGGCGCGGCACCACAACACCACCGGACCCGCGTGTGCCCTTCGACAACCGTGCGGCGTGGCACGGCAGCACCACCGCAGCGCCGCAACACCGACAGAGCGCCTGTCCATCTCGCTGCCGCTTCACCGCCACGTCCATCATCAGCCAGCGCTGACGTTTGATCTGGGTGTGCATCGCTGTTTCTTTTGGATTTCTAGTGCGTTGTGGGCATGGCAGCATAGAGCCGCCTAAAGTTCGATCTTGAGAAGTTTTGATCTCTGTCCATAGTTTTGTTTGGAGCAGCGATTTTGCTTCCCTGTCTCTTCTTGTGTAGGAAGATGATTTGGTTTTGGCTATCATTCATTTCAAATGAAATCTGATGTGAAAAGAAATTTGTTTTTCTTCTTTTGATAAACAAATTTGGTGCTGTTTTATTAATCTTCTTTATCACTTTGCAATCTTGCATTCCCATCATGTCTGACAGTTGCATCATCAGCTAACCGAGGAATCACTTTACCGGAACCGCCTAGTGTAGGACCATCTAAGATTCAAAATCTCTTTGTATAAAGTAATTAAACTGATAGCTACAGCCTTTAAATTGAGACCTGAAATATACATTCTATCCTGTAAGCTGAAATAAATATCCTTTCCTATAACATGAAATAGGCATCCTGTAAACTGAAGTATTATTTAGGATCCAAAAAATTTTATATTCTCACTGCCAATTGCACAATGAACAAATTAAACTTTCAGAGATGATTAGTAGTAGGTTGTGATTAGGCGTCAATTCAAGGCTAGCAGTTGCTGAATGGAGGCAATTGTAGCGGCTGTGATGCAGCCAAAATAGCACAAAGGAGACACCTCAACTAGTGACTCAAAATTTAAACGCGTCACTAATAAGCATATTAGTGACGCGGGTAAACAACATGCGTCACTGCTAAGTTGTTGCCCATGCCCCAGGAACAAGACGCGCCACTAATGGCAAGGTATCAGTGACTCATCGTAAGAAAACGCATCACTGATAATAGAAGTGACGCATTTTAGCTAGGCACGTCACTGTTATAGATACATATTAGTGACTCTTCCCAACAAAACGCGTCACTGTTAAGAGCCGTGACGCATTTTACGTGGACGCGTCACTGATATGAAGAGATATTAGTGACTCATCCCAACAACACACGTCACTAGTATTAAAAGTGACGTGTAGTGTCCAGACGCGTCACTGATATGGAGAGATATTAGTGACTCATCCCAACAACACACGTCACTGGTATTAAAAGTGACGTGTAGTGTCCAGACGCGTCACTCCTATTTATACATATCAATGACTCTTCTTATTGAGCCGCGTCACTGAGTACATGGTAGTTTGCAAAGTGGTGGGCAATATATATCAAAGGAATTCTAACAGTTTGCTATCCTTCTTTCCCATCCTTGATTTTTTAGCAAATTGACAAAAAACACTCTCGAACAGTTTCCCATCCCTCCTCCCCATGTTTGGCAAGTTGAAAAAAAATCCCTTCTCAACGCGAATATATGTGTGCTTGCTTCGACTACGCATTCCCTACTCCACTTGCGCCACCGGACCCGCACGTGCCAAGGTGGGAAAGCCTCCCTCCCGCGTGGTGCCTATACTACTCGGTACTTAGGCCTTGTTTAGTTCAATTTTTTTTTTGGTTTTAGGTACTGTAGCATTTTTGTTTTTATTTGGTAATTATTGTCCAATCATGGACTAACTAGGCTCAAAAGATTCATCTTGTGATTTACAGACAAACTGTGCAAATAGTTTTTGTTTTAGACTATATCTAGTGCTCCATGCATGTGCCGCAATATTCGATATGATGGAGAATTTTGAAAAGTTTTTGGTTTTTGGGGTGAACTAAACAAGACTTTACTGAAATTTCCTCTAGCTGTTGCTCCTCGCGTGGCCGGCATGATGTGACAGAATATTTTCCACTCTGCTCCTATACTTTCTTCGATGGAACCGAAGATTGTACTGCTGCTGCTCCCTGATGACAACCAAGCCAGCTGTTACTACTGAATGATAGTCCTTATTTTGCCAAGTGAATTATGGTAAGAGATTAACCTTTTTCCTTTGCCATAACATTTGGGGAGTTGCCAAACTCCAAAATTTGGGAAACAAAAAATCCCAAATTGCTGGAGTTGATCTCACGACCAGAGGCAACTGGGCCAAAAATGGTGAGGAACCATACATAATAATTACCAATGGTCAAGTACCCATATGTAATTTTTTTTTGCAAACAATGCACTGAAACGGTGGTAGTCTGTTGTATACTAGGACATCCAAGAGCCCTGATGGATACGTATAGGCAACTGGGCCATAAACCTACAGGCCCAAAATAAGATGCACCCGCATCTCTCCTCCCTCTCCTAGTATGTAACCCTAAGTCCCTCAGCCGCCTCTCTCCCGTAGTCTCGCAGCAGCCGCCTCTCTCGGTCTCTCCCTCAACCCTATCGCGTGCGCCGCCGTCTCTCCCGCCCTCGACTCTCCAGCAGCCTGTGTAGCCATTCGCGAGCAAGGTGTAGGTAACCTGGCGCGCCTCCCCCTGCTGCCGCCCTCTGCTTCGTACCTCCTTGTGGCGACTGCCAAGCTCGAGCTCCTCGGTGGCCTCCTGCTCCACATGCTTCCCCAGAAACGGGGGGTTGACGCTGGCGACGTCTACGACTAACACCGCGCCGCCAACCCAGCCCAGGACAAGGACAAGAGGAGGTTGCGGATATGGCTGGCAGGGCGCCCGAGATCGATGAGGAACTCCACATCCGGCAGATTACCATCTATGGCGCAAGACCATGAGGCGCCTCTTCCGCTGCAGAGTCCTTTGTGCTCCGTGGGTTGAGGATTTGATATGTAGTTACTGCCTCGATTAGTTATGTGATCCGTGGGTTGTTGCAATCGGTAGCTATGTGAGCCATATTTGTGCTTCATTTTTATCCTCCTGTACATGCCATTGTTACAGTATTTGTGCTGCTACATGCTAATAGGATCCCATCTAACCATGGTGATTAATTGGGCTTGCAGTTCTGTTTCTCATTTGTTAGTTTTCGTCTTTTATTTTGTGAGCCATAAGTTTATTTCTCCTACATATTTCCCGTCTGTGCAGATCAGAGAGTTTATATTTATGTGGATGGATCCTTTATGTTTCTACTGATTTCTTAACTTTGTTGATTATTTAGTCTAGCTCTTGCTGTTCAGAGATTATATCTCAGGCACTAGGTGTATCTGCAATTTGTTTATTAGTTATAAAATGCATTTGATAATTGGTTCAGTTTTGGTCTAAATTTAGCATTTTACTTTTTAGGCAACGGCACCAAAACAAAAATATAATATATAGTTGTTTAAAAGTATGATCTGTCGTCTACAGTTTAGAGGAGCAGCACGAGAGGTCCTTTGTTTATCGATTTCTAGCAGCAGTTTCAGCTTCAGTTCTTGTGCACAAGCAGGTGGGCACATAAGCAGCGTGGCTCTTATCTCAGGTGAGAGCAACAGTAGCTAAGCATCAAATTTAGAGAACAAATTTTAGTTTTATTTGGTACTTAAAGATCGCTATTGTTATAGCACATGTTACAAGTTCTTGGTGAACTTTGCTTTTTTACAGATATGCACATTTGACCATGCAAAATTTAGTTTCACAGATATAAGCAGTATGAGCTAATTCTTAGTCAGAGATCTTGTTGCTTCTGAGAGTTTGTTACTTTTGAGAACAGATTTTAGTTTTATTAAGGTACTTACAGATTTTAGTTTCACTGATAACAGTGCCTCATGTCCCCTTGCTGCCCCAGATTGACCATGTGTGTAGCACCATACCCAGAGGTACACGCATCTGTGCCAACTCGTCCCTCTCACGCTTGTATCACTAGAGCTTCTGCTTGGCATAGCCTCAGCACAGGACCCTAGCTGAGGATGTGACGCCATGCTGGCAACCCTGCAGGTACTAACGGCAAGGTTGGTGGCGGCATAATTCTAGATGAGACTGTAAATAGAGATCTAGCGGAAGTGGTATGTATTACTCTCCCTCATCAATCTGCATTAACAGTTTTGCCTGGAGGAATCCTATCTATTTGCCATTGGAATTGAGATCAGATTCATGACTAATTTCTAAGTAAAATAATGGCAATTGAAATTACAAGATGCCGCTGCAGTAGTCTTTCTAAATTAAACTAGCAGGGCTCTTATGTCTCTAGTGTCAGTATGATGTAATGAATACATGCCATCTAGTTTTTACTCATTTGACTTGGTTTTTCAGTAAGATTTACAATGAAAAAGGCTAGATGTGTGATTATCATTATAGAAGCTTATAGTTTGGTAGTCCCAGGGAATCAAACTTAAATAGAGAAGCTGTGATCCTTGGATCAATTATTACTGAACCACAAACTCATAGAGTAGTTCTTTTTCTCTAAAGTGGTGCTTGGTTACAGACAACAGTGGCAGTAAAGCAATAACCTTGCTTCTCTAGGTTTTCTGTGAGTAAGCTCTTGCCCATTACTTGATGTATAACAAATGTATAATTTACTTTTCTGCTAATTTCTTTCTAGTTAATGTTTTTCCCTTTTTTGTCTTTTTGTTCAGATGACATCAGATATAGTAGTGAAGTTGAAATTCTTATCCTGATCATACAAGAAAGAAAATCCATACTTGTTGCCCTCTAGCACATCTGTTCCAGCATTTGTTCAATGGTAAGTTGAATTTATTTGCAACTAGTGCTAGCTGAATTGCTCCAAGCATACTGTACTTGTGGATATATAGTAGAACAACTTCTTTTCAATTGTACATGACAAATTGATTATCATGTAGGTATCCTGTAGCCTGAACATGTGTTCTGTGTAGGCATCATAGGTCTTTCCTATGTGTTCTGCCCTGGTGCATCTAACTAATTAAGATATTTCTTTTGCAGATCACATGATCTACAGATGCCATATGGGAGAACAAAATAATGGCAGAAGCAAAGTATTGATACTAATCCTACCCGAAACTTGTAGATGGCTATGGTGCAGAATTAACTACCTGCTGTTTTGTTGTAGCCTAGGAGTAGTTGGCCTACATTGAGCTGAGAGGAAAGGAAGTAGCTATGAGGTAGCCATTTATTCTATTAAGCAACCGTCACATTTTCATAGTTCGGGTGCATACTCTGTAATCACATACAGTTTAACAATGTTATGTATTGTGATCATGAGGACTTACCAGAGTCAACTATGTGTACTGGTGTGAAAATGTACCATATTGTGATACTGTAAAGCGTGAACTATGAAATGTACCATATTGTGAAACATCTAGTTTTTTTTTGTTTCTCTAAGCAGCTATCAGAGACGCATTTTGGTTAGACGCGTCACTAATGAAAGCTTATTTGTGACCTGTGTCCTCAATGCACGTCGCCTCTATATTTACATCAGTGACGCGTCATCTCAGTATGCGTCACTGCTATCTTGACATCAGTGACGCATTTTCTCAATACGCGTTGCTGCTATCTCGCATCGGCGACGCGTAATAAAAAACGTGTCACTGTTATCTACACATCAGTGACGCGTGTCTGTGCGTCACTAATCTCTTCACATTAGAGACGCAATAAAAGTGACGCATTTTTCCTACGTCACTATGACCCTCTAGACGTGTCACTAATTAGCATTTCTGGCATAGTCCCATGAGAGGTTGTGCCGAGAGTTTAGTTTAGTTTATCAGATGAGTGCAGTTGTATAATTAATGAGCCAGCTGAGAGCTCTCCATGCATGACATGTTCAGAAATAAAGCAGAGACAAGTGTACATACAATTGACTAGCTAGACGGTTGTCCTGTGACCAAGGTTAGGAATGTAAGTTTTGTAATTTTCTTTGGCAATATAGAGTTGCCCTGATATACTTAAAATTTTGTTTGAGTTGAGCTCTTTCAGTGTTTCAAGATGTAGCATTTTTACCTCTTTACATGCTTTGTAAATATAAGTATTAGGTACATTTTTTTCTCTACTAATTCTAATTTTGAAGATGCTGTGTTTCCTAATTTCCATTATGGCCTCATTTGGCGGTGTTGTGGTTCCTTTGGTTAAGCAAGATTTTTTGTTAATTCAATTTTTTCTCAGGCCCACATGTCTTGGAAAAGGAGACAAATTGGTCATCATGTGGTTACAGCCTTCTACAATATAGGTTGTGTGCGGTGACTCTTTCAGAATAGACCAAATTTGTTGACTACATGGATAGCAATGTCAGATTATTGTGGTCAGATCCTAATCATTTTTCACAAAAGCATCACCATGTTATTAGAGAAACACTACAAATGAGAAGGAAAGGGAAATAGAGGAGTTGCATTTCTGTGAATAACTTTAACAAATGAAGTTAATATCTCACTGGAAGAACTATTTCTTTATGTAGGCAACAAATGAAGTTAATGTGGCCTATGCTTGCTTCCTGGACCATACCGTGGGTAGGCTTGAATCATGGTGTTACTAAATATGTATGTACGTGTATATTGTTAGTGAATAGCTTCTCTAATTGAATAATTGTTTTCCTGAGTTTGTGAAAATATGTATGTGTGTTGTTAGTGCCATCTCATAATTTATCTCCTTCCAAGAGTCTGGATAAGTGACCCGTCTATCTCTGAAATTGCAGTGCTAGCTACCAATTGAAGATTGTATGTACACAGATATTGTTCCTTGCAATCTCTGGAAGAGGATGAAATTTTGACTATATATGCACCCAAAGGTCTGTGCATAGAAGGTGTGCAGTACACTCTTAATGTTTCCTCCTATTATGTGTAATGACCATATCTCTTTTTGTGGGATTTTTTGAGCTAGAATATAACACAAGAAAAGGTACTCTGTCAAGTAGTTCGCATCCAAGATGCACAGAGCATGAGGATATCATGTGGGATGTATTTCAGAGTTCAGGTGATCTTAGAACCAATCTTGGTTTCTCAAACATATAAATTGTTGAATAATAATGTTTTAAGAGCTTGCTAGACCTTGATTTAGTCATTTTTCAGTTTGGTACTTTAGATTAGCTTTTCACTTGCTGTAATTGATCCTTTCAAGAGTTGTAAATTTATTGTTAGGTGAGCAAAACATACTTTGACAAGGATTCCTTTTTTTCCATTGAAAAAGGTCAGGATTCTGAAAGAAATTCAGACCTTTGTAGTTTTGGTTGAAGGATTTCCATCTTCAATATAGCTGAATAATATTATATTGTTGTGTTTGATATTTTCACACTGCAGCTATTGTACATGAAAAAACATTAGCTAAACTCATTGATAAGTAAGGTCTGAGAAGAGGTTTACGCTATTTCTGTCTAGCTATTAATATAGGGATTAGAACTACCTGCTAAAATCACTCAATTCTTAAATACAAGTAGTTTGAGTCTCTATTTGCAAATGATATTATTACTACTTTAGTAGCATATGTATTTGGTTCTAAGTTCTGTAGTAGGCGACCTCCATCACCACCATGCTTGGCTGTCCTGGAGTTGCGAACGCAACTAGGAAACCTAGCGATCTTCTTCGGGCACGGCTACGTGCATGCATGTCCTTCAGCGAGGCAGAGCTCGTTGTGGGGTTTCAGGGTCTCTACATGCTTGTGTGGCCAGAATGGAGCTTTGTCATCGTGGTGCTCCGACCATGATGAGCCTTCGGAGCGATTCACAAGCATCAGCGTTCCACAGCGTTGTGGGCTTGCCAAGACCGTGCTTGCGTGTGCGCGCACGCGTGTGCATGTGTGTGCGTGTGCGTGTGTTGTGCGTGCGTGTGTGTGCGCGCGCGCGTGCGTGCGTATAACACTCCAAAATTTTTAATTTTAGATTGTAATTAGAAAACACTAAATTAAATAAGGATTTAAATTTTTTTCTAAAATATTCCAAGGTTCATTTAATTATTGAATTCAAAAAGAGAGAAATGTGGATGTTTAAAACCTTTATAAAGTTAAGAGAAGAGTGCTTTGTGCTCTAGCTTTGTTTAGCTTGTGTGTGAAAAATGAATTTCTAAAAATTTGAGCATCTTTGATTAGGCCCTTTTTCGTTTTTTTAGAAAAATAAAACTCCAAGTCATATTAAAACAACTAATTTATATTTGAGTTGAAAGAAACAATTTAAAATGGTGTTTTAAGAAAATAGGGTTTGTTTACAAAAATATTAAAGAAAACAAGCTTCTAAATAATCTCAGGTTTCTGAATTTAAAATGGTTTGAAAATTGGTTAGGCAAAATAGTATAGAAATTATGTTTTACAAAAGAAAAGTCACTCCTGCTTGTAACCCAGCCCAGTCAACCCTTTCTCCCCCTCTGCATCGCCCGCGTGGGCTGCCACCAGCCCACCCCGCCCGCGACCGTTCTTGGGCCTTGGCCCAGCAGCGCGACCCGCGCCCTAGCCGCCTGAGCCGCTGACCGGCCGGGCCCGCGTGTCAGCCGCAGCGGTCTTCTTCCCCGCCGTGCCGTGCGATGCGGAGACCACCGCTGCCATCGATCTGAGCGCTCGCGCGCAGCCCGAGGTTGGCCGAGCCTATAAAGGCATCGACCAGAGCCCCGCATCCCCCCTTCAAGCCCTAGGCCGTGCCACACCGCCACCCATTGCACTAAGCCCTAGCGCGCGGCCTCCATTGCCGCACCATGGAGCTCGAGCCGCGGCCGCCGATCTCCGCTGCCGGTGCATCTCCGGTGACAAGAACACCCGCCCGAGCTTCGCAACGAGGTGACGACCACGCCCGTGCTTTTCTCGCCCTCTCTCCCTCTTCCTTTTGCGCAAACGGCCTCGCCGAAGCGCCGCCGCGTGGCCGGCTTGTCCCGACCGTCTTCCGCCACTGCCGTCGCGAGCACCGCGCTCGCCACCATCCGCGCTGCGCGCCCGTGCCCTCGGCACTGCCAGCCCCGCCCCGACAAGCCACCGCGGCGAGCTCTGTCGATCTGGTCATGGCGCCACCGCGATTAGGCCTCCGCCCGTCGCCGCGGTCCACTGTGGACCTGGTGGACCCGTGCCCTGCCCCGGTCCACGGCCCTCCGCCATGGACCACCAGTCCCGAGCCGACACGTGGCCAAGCGAGCTGGCCACCCCGCGCTGCCCCTAGCGTTTTGTAGAAAAGCCCTTGCTTTATTCAATATCAACCCACGCTCCGCTGTAGTTCAAAACTAATCCAAAATATGCCCCTGCCTTTTTTGGTTTAGCCCCTGTGCTTTAAAGAAATAGTGCTTGCAGTCCAAAATGATTTTAAAAATTCAGTTTTAATTAATTAAAATACGAAAAGTAGTTCTGTTTATTCACAGCTTTGCCACTGACCTAGTTTTGGTCATAGATTTCACGTTTTAATTCCGACTGAGCCCGTTCTTATCACGTTAGGTTCGTATCGATGTGAACTACACTTTAACACTGATAGTTACCTCGTTTGACCATTTAGGTTTTCACCATAAATACAAAATGATTAATGTCTAACTAAATGCCCTCTTAATCTATAAAAAACAATTTGTGTTTATAACTTTGGTTTTACATAAGCAAATATTAATGTTATTAATACCAACATAAATACCTTTTTAATTATGATCTACTTAATCTAATCTCAGTTCATAAATGCCTTGTTTAACTTATGTCACAAATCCTATGCTTTTGGTTCGACGACGGCGCCGCCGTTCATCTTCCTCTCCGCCATCTAATGCCTCCTCGTCTGGTCCAGACGGCGCGGCAGGTCAGGATGGCGGTGGTGGTGGTTCCCAAAACTGACCTATCCTTGAGCATGTGGGACGTTCTTCATCATGTGTCGACGCCATCATGGCGGACCCTTCGCCTGCTTTTCTTCCGGAAATGGTCACGGGTTCCCAGGAGACTTGTGTTGTCGCGGGGAACTCCCAAGGCGCTAAACCCCTCGATCCCGCGTCCATTATTTTGGCTGCGACACCTTTCAATGGCTTGGAGAGCCCTTCTGATAGCAGCCCATCAATGATTTCTCCTACGCTTCCGCAGTTCAAAATCTCTGAAGATTTGAAGCTCCCCTCAAACGATTTTGTTGCTCCTGGGCCAGCCCCTTTTGGGCCTATGGACTCTCAAGTTTCAGAACAACAGAAGGCTGAAATTTCTGGTGGACTTTTGATGAACGCCGGGCCTCCAGACAACAATTCTGAGGCTGGGGGTGAGGTTGGGAATCGTGGTGAGGCGACGGAGTGCCTGCCGGCCTCACCGCGTTCGCCCCTATGTTTCCCCTCCGACGAGGCAACGGAGCTGCCGGCCTCGCCACGGACTCATCCCTCTTCATCTGTCACTCCCGCTTGTGAGTCCCCGGTCTCCCCGCCGCTGCTCTCTAAAGCCCCAGTCAAGCCGCTCTTGGTCTATTCCAGGCGCCGTTTCCATCCTTCTAAGAAATCTGTGGTCGGAGATGCAGCTGTGGATCCTACAGCCCCACCTCTGGCCTCATGTTCAAGGCCCACGGAGGCCGCAACGGTCCTTCCTCCGGCGGCTGAGCGCGGGCTCTCTGATTCTGCAGTGGGCGTGGGCGTGGGCGCTACTTTAGAGGCCCCTGCTCCCATGGCGGACGCTTTGGGTCTGGGCATTGCTCAGGAGGCCCCATTTCCACCTCCGCCACCTTCTTCGGTTGACCCGGTGGCTTCACGTACAACCTTCATCAACAAGCTGGCTCGGCGTGCAGGAGGTCTTCTCCCTGTCCCGACCATCAACAAGCGGCGCAGCAAGACCTTACACCCAGGTTACACTTCTAGAAGGAGCCGTCGCCTGGCTGGAGCCAAGACCGAATTCGGTCTCAATGATCTGGAAGGGAGAACGAAAAAGAAGGCTATGAGATCTCTGAAACTCATTGAGGAGCATGAAGGTATTGATCAGCTGGCTCTGGATGAATATGCGAAACTCTTTGGGCAGCCCCTGCCTGATTCTCACGTTCAGGCTCTGGCAGCTCTTTTTCATTGGTCCCTCCCTGAAAATCTGGGCAAGGGTGAGGATGGTGGGCTGTTGTTTTAAGCCACCAGATGTCTCTTGGTCGCTTGACAAGCTTTTGTATTATGGATCCTTCAAAAATTCTGATCTGGAATGTTAGGGGTTTGAATTCTTTGTCTAGACAAGACTCTCTGCGCACTCTTGTGGACTCTTCGCGGTCGGATATTGTTTGTGTACAAGAAACAAAAATTGCAGGAATTTCTCGCAGGATTATTCTCTCGGCACTTGGGTCTGATTTTTCTGATTACGTGGCTCTTCCCTCTGCCGGCGCTAGTGGAGGCATTCTGATTGCCTGGAGACATCATATTGGTGTTTCAGGAGTCCAGAGGGTTGACAGTAATAGTGTAACAATTCAGTTTGCTGCTGCAGATGGGCAAGCATGGTGGCTGACATGCGTGTACGGGCCACAAGACAACGAAGATAAGATCCAATTTCTGCAGGAATTGCGCGATATTCGTGCAGCCTGCCCTGGACCGTGGATGATTGCCGCGGATTTTAATCTTATCTATAAAGATGAGGACAAGAATAATGCCAACCTCAATAGGGCCATGATGGGTCGCTTCAGAAGGTTCATTAATGATCTTGATCTCAAGGAGATTCCTTTGCAAGGCCGCAAGTTCACATGGTCAAATCAGCAGGTTTCTCCTACTTTGGTGAAATTAGACTGAGTCCTATGCACTGTGGACTGGGAGGATAGATTTCCTAATTGTCTACTACAGAGTTTGGCTTCAGATGATTCGGATCACTGTCCCCTCTTACTTGGCCTACGGGATAACACTCCGGGTCGTCGTAGATTTCATTTTGAGTCCTTCTGGCCCAAGCTTGATGGTTTTCAGGATGCTGTCTCCTCAGCCTGGACCTCGATTCCTGCCGGTCCCTGTCCTTTCCTAACGTTGGCAAAGAAACTCAAAGCTACCACTATTGGTCTGCAACGATGGAGCAATCGGGTGGTCGGTCAGGTCAATTTCCAGCTCGCCTTGTCAAGGGAAATTCTCCACCAATTTGAGATTGCCCAAGACAGTCGTCAGCTATCCTCTGGAGAAATTTGGCTTAAAAATAATCTAAAAAAGCACAGCCTTGCTCTTGCATCCCTTCAGCGCACCATTGCTCGTCAGCGTTCAAGGATTGGTTGGCTTCATGATGGAGATGCAAATACAAAGCTCTTTCATCTCCACGCCCGTCACAGGAAGAGGAAAAACTTTATTGGAAAAATTGTCACTGGTGAGCATATTTGTACCAGTCAGGAAGATAAGGATGCAGCTATTGATGATTTCTACAAAAATCTGCTAGGTAGTTGTACTGATAGGCAGTACACTATCAATTTAAATGAGTTAGAAATTAATGCACATGACCTTGCTGATCTGGAGCTCCCTTTTAGCGAAGAAGAAGTGTGGAATACAATTAAGGCTTTACCTTCAGACAAAGCTCCCGGGCCAGACGGCTTCACTGGTCGTTTTTATAAAGCTTGCTGGCCTATCATAAAGGAAGATATTATTTTGGCGATCTCAGCAGTTTGGAACAGGAAATTTATGAACTTGGGCGCCCTCAACTCAGCCTACATCACTCTCCTTCCTAAAAAGGATGGTGCTGATCAGCCTAAGGATTTTCGACCCATAAGTTTGGTTCATAGCTTTGCCAAATTAATCACAAAAATGATGGCTAATCGCCTTGCCGGCCGCCTACAGCAAATGGTTTCTCCGATCCAAAGTGCCTTCATAAAAGGGCGATTCATACAAGATAATTTCATGATGTTTCAGCAAACAGCAAGGTTTCTCCATCAACAAAGGCAGCCTCAGATTCTTCTCAAATTAGATATATCAAAGGCTTTTGACTCAGTGTCGTGGCCCTTCCTTCTAGAGGTTCTACAACAGCTCGGTTTTGGACAGATTTGGAGAGATATAATCAGTGGGCTGCTCTCCTCATCATCAACCCAAGTTCTAGTAAATGGGTTGCCTGGGG
>Ga0182004_10002795_pt1 | contig 13701 bp, 17 predicted proteins | sample Sormic07211540_1_FD_120479 | JGI IMG/M metagenome (GOLD analysis project Ga0182004, IMG submission 120479) | Endophyte microbial communities from Sorghum bicolor roots, Mead, Nebraska, USA - 072115-40_1 MetaG | ecosystem: Host-associated > Plants > Roots > Unclassified | place: USA: Nebraska...
ACCATCAAGTTCGTAGCTTGCGCACTGTCTACCGATAAACTACTACCGTGGGTATACCCCAAGGTAGACTGCCGACTAGCTTTCGTCGACATCCTCCTTGAGGTCGCCGTTGAGAAATGCGGACTTAATGTCCATGTGATGGACGCGCCACTCTTCTTGAGCCGCCAGCGTGAGGACTCGAACAGACTTCATGCGCGCCATCGGAGCGAACGCATCGTCGTAGTCGATCCCATCCTGCTGACGAAGTCGTGCGCCACGAGCCTGGCCTTGTGCTTGATCACCGCGCCCAGCTCGTTCTTCTTGGGCCACTTCAGAGAGATGGGGCGGTGGCCAACAGGGAGATTGACCAGCTCCCAGGTGCGGTTCTGCTCCACCGACGCGAGCTCTTGCTCCATTGCAGGGCGCCAGGCGGGGTTATCCTTGGCCTGTGCGTAGCTGGCCGGCTCTCTGGCATTCGTCAGATGAACCTCGGCGAAGAGGCGTGGAGGTGGCTCCGACGTGGGCGCAGACCCAATGAGGTTGCCGACGGCGCGGTACCGCAATGGCTCGTCGTCGCGGTACGCGTCGAGGCGGTCTTCATCGTCGTCAAGTGGAGTGGCGAACTCCACATGATTGCCATCCTCTGCTTCAGCCGGTGACGGAGTTGGCGATGCAGGGGAAGCAGAACCAGCGGAGGCGGGTGGAGTAGGTGCAGGCGGAGTCGAGGACTGCAGCACATGCGTAGGTGATGACGACCCCAGAGCAGAGGACGCTAGCGAGACGGCCGCACTCTGCTCAGGCTCCCCCGGAGCTGGAGGTGACGGCGATGCGGCGCCGCCCATCGACGGTGAGGCGCTTTGCGCTCCCTCTTCACCTCCCGTTGTCCAGTACTCGACGGTGAAGTCGTTGCTTGCCGCCGTCGAACTCCCTGCAGCCGGGGATGACCAATCCCAGCCGCGACTTTCATCAAACACCACATCACGGCTTACCTTGACCCGCTGCGTGGCCGGATCAAGAATCCGGTAGGCCTTCGCCCCTTCTGCGTAGCCGATGAAGATGCCTGACTTGCCGCGATCATCAAGCTTGCGTAGCTGGCCCAAGTCCTTGACATAGGTGACGCAGCCGAAGACCTTGAGGTGGCTCATCGACGGCGCACGCCCGTGCCAGGCCTCGTACGGAGTCTTGCCCAGCAAGCTCTTGGTCGGCGATCGGTTGAGCAGATGCACCGCCGTCACGACCGCTTCTCCCCAGTACTTGGTCGGCATCCTCCTCTGCTTCAACAGCGCGCGGGCGGTGGCAACAACAGTCTAATTGCGGCGCTCGACCACACCGTTCTGCTGCGGCGAGTGAGGCGCACTGAAGTGGCGTCGAACACCTTCGTCGACGCAGTAGTCCGCGAGCTCGGTGACGGTGAACTTCCCGCCGTTGTCGGTGTGCAAAACCTTCAGCGCGTGGCCGCTCTACTTCTCTGCTTCCGCCTTGAGCAGCTTCACGGCGTCAACAACAGCGTCCTTGGTGGGCAGGAGGGCGACTCACATGTAGCGCGAGGCGTCATCAACCATCAGGAGGAAGTACCGGCGCCCGCTAGGGGTCGCTGGCGTCACCGGGTCGCACAGGTCGGCATGGACCAGCTCCAATGGATCCTCAGCGTGGTACTGCGCCTGTTGCGGGAACGGTCGCCAGCGCTGCTTGGTGACGACGCAGGTGTCGCAGACCTGCTCCGCGTGCTTGATGACGGGGAGGCCACGCGCCATGGAATGTTGGCCGAGCTGGTGTAGCGCTTCGAAGTTGAGATGGCCGATCCGCTCGTGCCAAAGCCAGTCGTCGTTGTCCTTCCTTGTCGCGAGGCAGACCGGCTGCGCGGCGTCGAGATGAAGCACGTAGAGGCGGCTGGGCCCGCGGTTCACCTTGACCAGGAGGTGCCCGCGTGGATCCCAGATGCGCAGCACACCATGGTTGATCTCCACCTTGGACCCGCCTTCATCGAGCTAGCCCAAGCTCATGATGGAGTTGCGTAGCGCCAGGATGAAGTAGACGCCTTGCAAGACACGATGTTCACCGTTCTTCACCTGGAGCACGATGGAGCCGACGCCTTGAATCTCCACTCTTGACGCGTCACCGAACCGCACCGAGCCGCGCACAGTCGTGTCGAGGTCGGAGAACAACTCGCGACGGCCGGTCATGTGGTGGGTGGCGCCGCTGTCGAGGTACCAGCCGTTGAGCATGTCTTCATTGTCGTTGTTCAGGAACGCGTGTGCTCTGGCTCGCTGATGTGGACGAAAGCCTTGGAGCAAAATCCACGGTCCGCATCCTCCGTGAGCATGAGCTTGCCGCCGACGGACACAGGCTTGTGCGCAGGCTCGTCGTCGAGATCGTCCACCGTCTTCATCCTCCTGATAACCTCCTCGATGGTGAGGTCCTGGAAGTCGAGTAGCGTCTCGATCGCGATCTTGAGTTGGGCGTACTTCTTGGGCGTAGCTCGAAGAAGCTTCTCCACCGCTCGCTCCTCGTCGAGGTTCCTCTCGCCGTGGAGGATCATCTGCTGCTTCAGCGTGGTGCAGCGTGGCGCGGCGGACGTGGTCGACGCCGATACGTGTCGCGGCAATGGAGTCCCACGCCTCTTTTGTGGAGGGCTTGTCCGCGAGCGACACCTGCATCTCCGGCGGAACTCCGGCGATGATAGCCTCCAACGCACGCCGATCGTCGTGGTACGGGAGGTTGCCGTACTCAACGGCGTCCCAGAGTTGGCGCGCCTACATCTTGAGTCGCATGAGCGTGCTCTATTCGTGGTAGTTGGACTTCGTCAGTTGCGGCCACGGGGTCCCTGCGGCGCCGTCCTTGTACACCGTCTGGATCGCCAGCGACCCGTGACGGCCTCCGCGTCCGCGACGGCGAGGAGGCAACGGGGATTGAGCCCGGCGATGCCTCTCTGGGCTCCGCGACGGGTTCCCGCGGTACGGATCAGGGCTCCTCCACCCATGCGCGCGCAGCTCCCAGTCCATCTCCGCGCGGAGAGCCGCGGCCGTGGCAGCCACCTCCTGAGCTGCTGCTGCTGCTGCTGCCTGCCGCGCCGCCTGCGCAGGCAGTGCGGCTGCGGCCTCTGCTGCTGCCAAGCGCCTGGCGCGATTGGCCCCTGGGTTCACCACGGCGCCAGCCTCTGGGTAGGCGTCCACGGCGACGCCGGCGGCGGCTGCAGCAGCAGCTGCTGCTCTGGCTCTCTGGCTTGAGGTAGACATGGCCCCTAGGCTCTCTCACCCTGGCTCTCGATACCAATTGTTGGCATGAACTAATTGCAAATCTTAATCTGAACTGCCTGAGGGCAGCTTGGCCAGAGGCCGTTTGGATTGAATTGAATGCAACAAGAACTCACACAGATACAAGGGAGAGGGGGCTGCTGCATATATAGCCTAGAGGGCAGACAACACCCCCAACATGTCCCTGACAACTTCTAACTGCCTAAAGCAAAACTGTCTAACAGCAACTTGGCTCACAAGGCACCATGTTCAGCTTGGTTGCCAAGGAACCTATTAGGTAAAGTAAAACACAATTACAACAAAGTAAATGGTAACTAGGCTAACACTAGGCTAACCTTGTCACTACCCCTATTGAATTCGGAGGACTTGGAATTCATAATTTGGAGCTTCTGGGCTGGGCACTTAGAATCCATTGGTTGTGGGCGCAAAAGACTCAAGGCCACGGGCTGGCCTCCCAATCCAAGCCCCACAAAATGCCCAGGCTCTTTTTAATGTTTCTGTGGATGCCATAGTTGGCAATGGGGAGAAAATTATGTTTTGGACTGATCGCTGGTTAGATGGCAATATCATGGCAGAGGTGGCTCCCAACCTGTTGGACAGTCTCGAAGCGAACTGCCAAGAGGCGAACTGTAGCCCAAGCTCTCCAAAATAGAAGATGGGTCAGCTCTTACAGTACAAGTTTGGGTTGAATATCTTCAAGTTTGGGACTTGGTGGAAGGTACAGTCTTGCAACAAGATGTACCTGACCAGTTTAAGTGGAAATTGACCCCGTCAGGCTCATACAGCAGCAAGTCCGCTTATTCTGCCTCTTTGTCGGAATGATCAAGTTCAGTCCTTGGAGAAGAATTTGGAAGACTTGGGCTCACCTGCGTTGCAAAATTCTTCATTTGGTTGGTGGCTCATAACCAGTGTTGGACGGCCGACGGCTTAGCAAAACGGGGTATGCCACACCCGGAGGTCTGCTCCCTTTGTGATCAGGCTGAGGAAACGATCAGTGATAATGCTCAAAAAAAAAAACGATCAGTGATCTTTTGGTTGGCTGTGTGTTTGCTCGCCAAGTCTAGGTTTCGATCTCTCTTGGGCATAGTACAATTAGCACCTGATCTTTCAGTGGGTCATTTCTCTGGATGGTGGAGAAAAGTTGTCAAAGCTGTACCAAAAGAAGCGCATAAGGACCTCAACTCCTTAATAATCTTGGTGGCATGGGAGATCTGGAAGCACTGCAATGATCGCGCGTTTGAGAATTCATGGCTGAGTCTTCAGGTGGTGCTGAGGGCTGTGAGCATGGAGGGAGGTCTCTGGTGTTCAGCAGGGGCTTCGAAGCTCCAAGAGCTCATGCCCAGGTTGCTGGCCCTTGGTGCTTAGGCCCTTTGGTCGCTGGTTGTTTCTCTCGTTCTTTGTGACTAGTATCTAGATTAGTTCATGAGGTGTGGTGTGTGTGTTTGTTCTTTGTACTCGGGTTTGGGTCCTTCTGGACTCGTGTACTGTTTTTTTTTTCTACCTTAATGAAATGACACACAGCTCTCTTGTGTAGTTCGAGAAAAATAACAAATCTTTATTTGAGCTCCTCCATTGTTTTACCACCTATGGAAAAGATCATGAACATCTTTGGGACGTTGTAAGCCTAAAACCAAGTAAACAGCATGCTAAAGGAATTTAGCATAAATTCAATCAAAGAAGAGGTGATGAATTGTTTCATTCATGTAACAGAGCATACACAACTTGCTGCATTCCAGTTTATTATTGCTCGCTAGCATCTCCTAATCAGAGATTCTGTAAGGAATATGTTTAGCAGAGTTTAAGGCCAAATTGATTTTGAAATTCTGAGACATGTTTTGCTTCCTTTGAAAGGGAAATTGGTCTATAATGGTAATGCTGGTAATGCAAAAAATCTTCTAAACTTATTCAAATTGATGAACAATCTAAAATGCATATTTTCAACAGAATATATGGATTGGATTTCACAAATAGTAATGAGATAGAATGCACGGGCAGTTTAATAAAAAGGGTTCCCATGTAAAAGCACTTTACTCTAAAAGAGATTTCATTGAGAAGTCATTATTATTTTCTTGTGAATTTATGATCTGATTGGTCCAATATTTATTAACAATTACAGGCTTCTGAAGCAAATTCTGTCTTTGATTTCAAAGACTGGCAAATTCCACTTGGGCGACGTTTTAGGTGAAACCCACACTAGACAACTCGATCTATTACCATTTTTCATATGCATTATTAGTTCCTTATGTTCCATCTCATTGTTTCAATATCTTTCTAGAAATTGGAATGCAACCATGCTTCCATTTATTTGGTTACATAATGAGTAACAAGGGGGTTTTTTTTTCTGCTGCCTATACCATTGATTGAATTTATATGCCAGACTGCAGTGGAATTGTCATAAATAAATTGCACTCCTTTTGGTTAGAAATAAGTGATGCTTAGATGTTGTCTTGACTCAGTCGTCCAAATGTTGACTTACAAAATACATTTTGTATATTGGGTTTGAATGTTTGAAAGTGATGTGAGTAGATTTGTCTTGAATAGTTTCATAAAATCATATATATTTTACACACATATTAAAATAAAAGTAGTAGTCGGCACCCTCAAAACATCACTTCTTTGTGATCAGAGATAGTAATACCTCTGATAGGTCATTTTTTTTATTTAGAACTTAGAAGTCCTTCAGCCATGCACAATCAATTTGCACCTTTATGGAGCATTTCCAATCAATAATTTTAGTCAATCAAAAATAAATTTCTTCATATTTTATTTAGTTTATAAGTTGTTTCTTAATAATCTTTTCCCTTCCCATAGCATCCAAAATATGTCACAAATCATATGTTTTTTTTTATGCTGCTTAGCCCATCATATATTTCTATCCTTAATGCAGTGTTTCTGACTCCCTACAATTCTTTCAGATACTATATATTGTGTCAAATTGTATAAATTTCTCTTACCAATTGGTGCTTCCATTTCAGATCACTTAAGTTATGGATGGTCTTGAGGCTTTATGGCGTGGAGAACCTTCAAAGCTACATCAGAAAGCATATAGAGTTAGCCAAAGAGTTCGAACAACTTGTGATCTCTGATTCAAGATTCGAGGTAAAATGAATAAGAAACCAGCTAACTTCTTTTTGGTACTAGTAAACTCATCAGAAATCACAATTTATTTTATTCTCTACCATAACTTGATCTATGTCCAATTCATTATAACAATTCAGGTCGTGACTCCAAGGACCTTTTCACTTGTTTGTTTCCGCCTTGTGCCCCTGGCGTCTGACCAAGATAACGGTCGCAAATTAAACTATGACCTAATGGATGCTGCTAATTCAAGTGGGAAGATCTTCATATCACATACGGTGGGTCTCTAGGAAATCCTTCTGTACTGTTTGTACTCACAAAATGTTTTATCCACTGATAGTGCTTTGGTTTCTCCCTACTTCATTGAACAGGTTCTTTCTGGCAAGTTTGTCTTACGATTTGCAGTAGGAGCACCGCTTACAGAGGGGCAACACATCTTTTCTGCTTGGAAGATTCTACAAGATTTGGCCACCAAACAGCTATTGGAAAGTTCATAGATTAATTAGAAAAATTGTACAGATTAGTACTTATTTTCCTCTGTGACTGACTTCCAAGCATACTACGCGCGCCTACATATGTTTGTTGCCCGAACATGCGTGCTGCACTTGTTTGGAAGCAGATTTGGAGGTCTTCATTCATTGTTATGAAATGCAACACAATCTGTTGCAATAGCTTTTTTTTTTTTGAGAGGAATCTGTTGCAATAGCTAAAGGGCCAAACATGATGATGGGCCAAATTTGTTCACGGAGCAGTGTTGGGCTCCAGATCCGGCACAACGCTCAGCATTCACAGAGATTACTGGACAGCTTCGCTCCATGTCAGCTGCTGTAGCAAATCAGGCGAAGGCAACCAAATAAGATACACCTTTTGACGTCGTTATACTCCGTTTCAAATTGTGTCGCTCTGGTTTTTTTTATAGGTACATAGTTTTTCTTATGCATACTATGTGTAAATACATATGAAAACTATCAAATATAAAAAAACCCAAAACAACTTATAATTTGAAATTTACAAAAGAGTTTATAAAAATCTCCTACATTACACTTTTGGTCCTGGTGTGCAGTCTTCCAGAAAGATACTAAGTAAGGCCTTGTTTAGTTCTCACAAAAAACTTTTTAAGATTATCCGTCACATCGAATCTTACGGCACGTGCATGGAGTATTAAATATAGATGAAAACAAAAACTAATTGCACAGTTTGCCTATAAATCGCGAGATAAATCTTTTAAGTCTAGTTATTCCATAATTGGATAATGTTTGTTAATTAAAAACGAAAGTGCTACAGTAGCGAAATTAAAAAAAATCAAAACTAAACAGGCCTAAGGCCAGGGTTTTACCAGGATGTCATGCACATTTATTAGAACGTCATGTCAGTAAAACTACACTTTTTGTATGAAACAAAGAGGAGAGAGAAGCAAGTAGTTTCACCATGGTGAAATCCTGCGGGTGTTGTTTCCCACGCTGTGAAACAAGAAATCCCCACTAAGGGCTAAATCATTTCACTATCTTGCATGTGATCCAATCATTTTGCAGTAATTAAATATTTTGCCCAGCCTAGGAAACGTCAAGGTGAAACTCATGCATTGTGGAAGTTGTTTCATTATTTCTTTCATTTATGCTCTGTCAACGGATTTGTTTTGGAAACAGTGTATTGAAACAGACCATTCTGCAGGTCGTAGAAAGTCAAGGTTGAACTTCCCTTCATGGAAATCGAGGCGACCCACCATAAATGATGAATCTTATCTTGCTCTCTACCCATTTGGTGCAAGAGTCCATGCATGTGGTGCATTTTATATACTATCTTCGTTCACAGGAAATCGATCCGTTTGTGACCGTACGTGCCAAAACATGATACTTCATTTCCATGAAAAATGAAAAACGTGCAGTGGACAAGTAGTGCATCCTCTTGTATGCATTGTCAATGTCACGGCACATGCGCGCGGGCCGAACTATGGCTGGAATGCACGCTCGTCTTTCTAGGGTTGGCCGTGCACAAGAGGAAAAACAGGACACTATGGTTTCGGTCTATGCATCTAGGAAGACGCAAGGAATGGTGAAATTTTCAATAATTATGTGTGGGAGTCGTCATGGCTTAACTGAAGTTTGGCACACAGTAGTCGGATGGCCTGATACGTGATGTGGATAATTATATTTCTTTGAAGTGTAGTGGAGGTACGGTGGAGTATGGGTGTGTTTGGTTCGTCCAGATGTGGCCAAATCTGCCCTGGGCTAGATTTCACATGTTTGGTTTCTTGTTCTGGGCCTAGGTATGGTCAGGACGGGCCGGCCGTACGACGTTGGTATGGCCAGCCTTGAAAGGCCAATTCGGCCTTCCCAACTGAGCTCCTACCTAGGTTCCCGTCACCGCTCCTTACCTTCTTCTCCGCCTCCTCCCGGTCCCCAACCCCACCTCCTCAGCAACTCACATCCACGCCGGCGGCGGCAGCGTCCGCGAGGGAGGCCAGCGCGGAGACGAGACGCGCAAGGCGACGGCGCCGGGTCGCCACATCAGGTAGCACCCCGCGTCGGCGTCCCCCAGAGGAGCTAGCGGTGGCGGCGCCGGGCGAAGCCAAGCGCGCGGTGGCCGGAGATGCGGATGGGGAATCTCCGGTCAAGGCTCTCGGCGACGGCGCGCATTCGTGGGCGCATCTCGGGGTCGGGCTCCTCGCACCGTGGGGTCGACTCGAGCACGACGTGGAAGACGGCCAGGACCTTCTTCTTGGCGTGCACCTCGCGGAGCAGTGTGGGGTCGACCACCTCCGAGCAGCGTGGGGTCGCCCAGGACCTTCTCCTTGGCGTGCACCTAGCCGTGCATCTCACTCGTGCTCGCGCCCGCTCCGTGCGCCAGGCCATGCTCCGTGCACGCCGCGCCTAGGCCTCCAGGTTTTCACTCGTCCGGTGCTGCTCTCTAGGAAGCTGTATCCGTGTCCATGTGGTGCTCGCCAGGTGTTCATCAGGTGGTCTCCAGGAAGCTATGCAGTCGTAGATGGGCAAGTGCAGGGGAGGACATGATGGACTGCTGCTGGTGCTATGTTCCATGTTTTTTTTTATGTTCGTGCTGAGCACCTGAGCTGCTGCCCGTCCGATGGCGTTCGTGAGAATTGGCGCACAGCAGGTGTTCGACGAATTATGTCAAAGGTGGTGAACTAACCTGTATAAAAAAGAAATAACTCTATCCAAGCCAAACAACCCAACCAAACACACTAAAAGTTAGACGAACTTAGATAATTCATGCAACCAAACAAGTACATCTTGGCTCACTAGAGACAGGCTTGATCTAGCCTGGCTTATTTCCTAGCCAGGCTAGAAGAGAGACGGGAAACCAAACACACCCTATATATCTTAGGGCACTCACAATACAGACTTTTATCATAGAGTCTAAAGTTATTTATTACCTCGAACAACGTAGACTTAGAGTCTAAATAAGACTTGGTGTCTTATTTTTCTACCTCTTTCTTCAATAAATATGCTGCCACATCAGCAAAATACCATAAATAATTTGTAATTGATTGTTTTGAACTCTGTGATATAGTCTTGCATTGTGAGTACCTCTATCTCACTCACCGACCAAAGGTTTGCTTTGCTCACGCATGTGTAATGCAATTGCTTATATATACTGAGTGTTATTAGTGGCCGGGATCGGAATGGCGAGGTACGGTGGAGTATATATCTAGAAAGATCTTCGGAGTGACACTAGCTTAAAATGTAATGTTACCGGAGATTTTCTCTCTTCACTCAATATATAGGGTGAAATAAGCAGGTTTGCTCGTGCCAATGAGGACGAGGTAGCTAATTTTTTTGCTAGATTTAATTGGATTTGGTCCACAATAAATGCTAATGCAACAAAGGACTAATCTCGTGTAGTAAGTTGACAAAAGATTGAAACAACTTAAATGTGTAGCTATAATATACACATGATGTGAGTTTATAGAAAAAAAAGGTGAAAGACGAGTCTTCTGTATGCGTGTTGAGACAAACATGGACTCAGAGGGTCATACTGTACATGAATGGTGTGACATCACATCAACGAAAAGTTTGTAGCATCAAATTCAATTTTAAAGCAATAAGAGTGAGAGAAGATATCAGTTAGCAAATGTCCCTTTTTTATTACAAAGAAAATTCCAATGCATTCGTGGCGCTATTATATTTTGGACATAACAATAATAGGCACCCGAACAAGACGCCGCGATTATATAAGCGACCACCGGCTCCGTCGCTCCTCGCTCCTTTCCCGCCATACACACCAACAAAACCAGAGCGTCGTTCCTTCCACTGCACACGCACCCCCCCTGATCTTCGTATCTCATCTCCCCCTTCGCCGGCGTGCCATGACGACGACGACGCGCCCTTGCGCCGCCGTGACCGCGTTCCTGCTCCTACTCCTCCTCTCGTCCGCCGCGGTGTCCCTGGCGGCCAAGACCGCCGGCAAAGAGAGCAAGCAGGCGGCCGCGACGAGCGTGTACGTGGTGATGGTGAAGGCCCCCGCCCAGGGCGTCAACTACAAGGCATACCAGATGCGCATCCTCGCCACCGCGCTCGGCAGGTATTTGCGCATGCCATGGCATGGCACCGGCCGGCACCATGCCATGCCACCACCAGCAGCTAATTAAACATTTTTCTTTGGTCGTCTCCGTGTCACCTTGATTGGAGGATCTGATTTCTCTGCCATTGCCATCGAATGAATTGCAAGCGAGGAGAAAGCCAAGCAGGCGCTGATCTACAGCTACAAGGCCGTCGCCAGCGGGTTCGCCGCCAAGCTCACGCCGGAGCAGGTCGCCGCGTTGAAGAGTGAGCTCCATTTTTTTTTATTCGATTTCCCGGTGTTCTTTACTTTTATCGATGATCCTTGCCTGATGTCTCGTGCAATTCATGGCGCAACAGTATCTTCGTCTGATGGTCGCATTTATTCCCAATTTTATCTTGTTATTAAGTAATAATCACCTTAATGTAAACTATAACAATCCCCCACATGGTGTTCACATGATCGATCGTGTCAATCCATGGTCTGCAATTATTAACTACGTGAAGTGGTAAAACTAAAGGTTTGAAGCCCAGTTGACAGAGAGGAGTGGAAGGGAATCCTCTTGGCAATTCCGAGGTCAATGCAACGCGTGCTTCTTCAGTGGTTTTCAACTTTGCTCTGCATATCTACGCTTCTTCATCAGTATATTAGTGTAAAACATTGTCAACATCCATATTTATTTGTTACCTGCGGTCCCGTAGCTTTAACTTTGAACATCGTCAACTTTTCACTTAGTAGTAAAGTGAAAATCTTCCTTGACGGTTTCTGTTTTCCTTTAGCTTTGCGCCTTTCTTGCATTGTCACACAAACAAGACAAGCTTTTACCATTAATTACTTTGTGTTTCCAACTCCGCAAGTCTCTCAAAGTGTAAAGGTAAAGAAGATTAAAGAAGAGGACGACCACCACCATGCAAACAACAGAATTGATAATATTATCCTGATTCCCTCTGGTCGTCCTTGAACATGCTATTAAGGACCTCACCTTATTTGGAATGCTTTCTTTTTTTTGGTTCCTGGAAAACACAAACAACCATTTTCTTGTGTTTCTACAAAATTCATGTAATTTAATTTCACAGTTCACGAACAAGGTCTGGACATTGGAAATGCATACTAACTCTTGTGCTAATTAATTTGTTTCTTGGCCAGAGCATCCTGCCGTTCTGCAGGCGCTGCCTGAAGTGAAGTACAGCCTTCAGGACAACCGCCTCACCTGAACCGAGCGAGTACTTTCAGACCGTCACCAGCAAGATACATACCTACATACTTCAGCACCTGCCATCTTCACCGTGTATTACTATCTCGTAATTATGTGCATATGTTAGCAAGTGTGTGCACACACCATAGGTGTCTGACAGTAGAACAAGTTACATGATCAGAATTTATCCGAGTATACAGCATGTGTGTACTAGTGAAGGCAATTTATCCTCTTCATAAATACTGAATGTTGTACATGTAATTCCAAGCATCAAGTGCCATACATTTATATATACAAACTGGTTGATATCACCATGCTGAATCATTTGTTTACTCTTGGGAGAAAAGCTATGGTTGAAAGCAGTGTTCGCTGATTTGTTGTTAGAGAAAAAAACTGCTGAATGGCTGACAGATTCGGCAGATACGCTCAAGCGAATGTTCATTGTTTGAAATCACCATGGATGCACCAGACTGCACGTGATGGGAGTTAGAGTAGAAGATTTCAGAACATGCGTGTGGCCAACCAACCGAACCAATTGCACATTTCAGGGCTTGCAAACGTGCTGTTCATCTGTGCTTGTGTTTCCCCTTTTCGGAAACGAGAGCACCTTGTACCTTGAGCAGTGTTTCTGAGCACGAATTTAGCCTGAAAATGCAATAATACATCCGTAGAGTTCTTATAGCGGCATATTACACACTGCCTGAAAGTTGAGGTGGCCTCCTTGCACGAGCTGAGGCTGTGAATCCCACATGCACAAGCTTTGCAATAGAGTGAAGGGTTGCTTTCCTTACCTTTTACATGCATGCATGGAAGAATTATCTCGCACAGGCTGTGCTTCAGTGCGTGCTGTGCTGACCGATGCAAGGCATCAGTGTGGACCATGTGTAGCCAACGTGCGGATTCGATCAATTAATCAAACCATGTTTCAGTTGTTCACCTTCAGCATTCGTCACAAAATGTCCAATTGTATTACATTACACAAGCATTTATTTGTGCCGCATTTCGTAATCAACAAAAATCGGGAGCAGCATGCATGGTTAATTTAAGACAAGGAATAAAACAAGTGCTGCCCGGGTTTTTAATCTAATCTGGCCTGCCTGCGCTTCGGTTGAACCGTCCCACTACACATCCTGACTGATGCTGCAGGCAGCATCCAGCGGCCACCGGCCAACTCCGAGAGAGGCTGGCTATGGACAACATACAAGCAGCCGGCGGCTCCAAATCAACGACGCGACAGACCTCATTCATGGAGCCATACATTATCGTTATTCTTGCCTGAACTAACTGCTCTCTTCTCATCATCAAGTCATCATATGCCATGTTGTTTAATTTTGTCATCATTGTGAGGGTGGGAACGCTAGTGAGGGGAAGAGGAGGGATAACGTATTCCATTCAGGCTCTTGGAGGTATGAGCATGCGGCCGGGTTTTAAAACGCCATCCAGTAGCCGTCTCTGTTCCTTTCGGCACACAGCAGCATTTGCAGAGACAACTTTGAGTTTGAGGGTGTCATCAGCTGTACGGAAAAAGGGTCTTCTTCACTGGAATTTTAAAAAAATATACATAGGCTGCTTTTCTTTGGTTGCAACAAATTTCTGCTGTTGCTCTACGTGTGCTTGTAGCTGACTCGCTGTCCGTGACGTCCTGGTAAAACAGAGGGGAGGGGAGGGGAGGGG
>Ga0182004_10002796_pt1 | contig 13700 bp, 8 predicted proteins | sample Sormic07211540_1_FD_120479 | JGI IMG/M metagenome (GOLD analysis project Ga0182004, IMG submission 120479) | Endophyte microbial communities from Sorghum bicolor roots, Mead, Nebraska, USA - 072115-40_1 MetaG | ecosystem: Host-associated > Plants > Roots > Unclassified | place: USA: Nebraska...
AAAAAAATTACACAAACTATTAATATGTGATATAACGTGTAGTTACTCCTATGTCTATATCTGTATATTTAGGGTGCATATAACCGGACGAAATATATATAGACGAAGTATATGATTATACTAGACCATTTAGGATGATATGTATATTAAGCATGCATACATACATAGAGTATGTGGTTATACTTATTATATACTATAGTAGTGGCATTTTAGTAATATTTTTTAAAAAATATGGATTTTTTTTGAAAAAATTTTGCGTGGTAAGATCTAGAATATGAGTATATAAATATATTCAAATCGATCAACAAGTATGAACACATACGCAGTGTTGTTCAATAGACTATACTTTAGGCTATAGCTTTTGGATTATGGCCGCTATGATTTGGCCCTAGTCTTCACTAAATCCTGGGTCTGCACTGGAGTTATATATTCACAACAGCTGAGAAGGAAATTAACACAACGCTACCAAGGCTTCAGAAACCATCAGCACATAGAGAGTGAATAGAAGGCTTGAACAGTGAACAAACAACTATATTTCTTTTCTAGACCTGTGTGAACAAGAGTTACATACACAAGTACAACAACGTTCTCAGGGAATCTAGATACCTAAGTGGTGTTGATAAGAATCATGGATTCAGTGGGAACTACCGACTGCAATTAGTCATTATCCAAGGGTGCTTTCGCCAGAACCCGGGTCCTAGGTCAACATGGTCCACTTTCACATGCCACCGCTCTCTTGTTGTGTCGTTGTCACCGTCTTCAGCTCCTGCAAGTTCTTCCACCTGCGGCATTTGTGGTGGGCCCATTTAAATTACACAGAAACTGGAAATTGGAGCATTAACATTTGGCACCGTAGCAGCAACCACATGATTGATTGGAGTAAGAGATTGGCAGTGGCACTAGATCTGGTAGTAATGGTTGCTAAGTTTCGCTTTAGTTGGATTGATGTAAGTGCAATGTGGAATCAACTAGAGTGCTACCAGTGAGTCTTATCATCTTTGAAAATATATATGATATCAAAGGCCGAAACTTCATTTCAAAGTTGTTTCAATCATGTAGGCAAGCTAAGAAATTGCTTCTTAACGGCTTTAGCAATGCTACAATTATATCACTCTTCTGCGTTATAGTACAATGGGCACAGGCGCACAGCATAACGCTGCAGCTCAGATGGTTCTAGGAAATCAGCAAAAATACCTTTTGCCGATAAATACATGAACCCTTTCGGAATATAGCAAGTTCATTGTTGTAGTTCATTTGGAATTGCTGAAAAAGCAACTCATTTTTATCTTTAGACAATGTTCCCTGCAGACAAAACTAAAGCAATCAGAGAATGCAGACAATGACACAAGTACAGAAGTATGCAGGATCGAGGGAAAAAAGATTATCGTTAATTTTGAAGAGAAAAAAAAAGACCTTCAATATCTCATGAGCTTCTTTTTCGCTTTTTCCAGAATTCACTAGCATCCAAAAGCATGTATTGTATTGGTTGCCAGCATGACCTGAAAATTAGGAATAAAATCAGTTAATCTATGCCTTTGTTCTTGTGGTTCATTCAACTGATGGAGTAGCCAAGCTCTTGCAGTAGGATATCTTTTAAAAAAATAAGGGACATAGACATCAATAGTATAGATCACAGCACTGAAACCTAGTTCATTCACACTAATTCAAATGAACAAATGAATTCAAGCATAAATAACTTACACTCTGCTTGCCTCCATGACAAGTATTCACATACGATATTCAGTTTTGGATAACATAGAGCTTCTGCCTCAAAGCGTGGTGTCTGCATTAATTCTTTGTGGGGGGAGAACTCTTTCCATTTCATCATGTAAAGAGAAGTGAAATATGAAGAACACGATGAAAGGATTAGGCTGCAAAAGAAGTTGGCATCATTTTAAACCAAAGCAGTTATAAGCCCTTGAATTACAAATACAACACATGATGCATAATGATAATAACTACCTTTCCTGTCTCTGATATAGCTCACTCTTCTCATGGAACACAAAACTGCAACAGTAACAACAAAGTAAGAATGGTTATCTGCAATGGATGTCAATAAATAATTATCATCCACAAGGAATGTTTGTCTAAATATATGTTAATATCTCCAGATTTATTATATGCTTTACTAATAATTTTTATAATCTTTATCATGCCAAGTCTATATTTATTCCAGATCACTTCTGTTAATGAGATGAAAACTGTGTCATCCAATGATCCAAAGCAAATACAATTTGTTTTCTTCTAGCACAAAAAAGGGATTTATTTTTCTTTTTTTATCAAGTCTTCAACTCCATGGGCAGTTATTAGAAGGAGCACAACATACCTATACTCATTGCTAAAACCATAGGCAAAGACGATGTCAGGGTATTGCTCCATCATCAAAGATGCAGATTCATTCATCAGCCTTAGTGCAGTCTCATCATTTGGCTTGTCAAATGAATGAATTGTTGAGAATCTTGGGGGGTGGGGATGAAGCAACCCAGTTAATAAGGAAATTAAGCTAATCCTAAAGAGAACCAGCATGCTTCTGATAAATAAAAAGAAGAGGGTTCCTCACTGATCAAATTGGCAACCATTGATGCGAACAACGATCCAATTACAAGGCGAAAAGATGTGATTGATGACAGATTTCTTTACAAACCAATGCAGAATTTTTCCTGTTCCCCAAATATCTCAATTAAGTTAATGCTATACACACACATAGCTTGATCTGTAGTAGAAAGGACAGCTAAATAATTCAGACCAACCTTCTCGAAGAATGTGTTGATGGTTTTCCCAAAACTCAGGCCCTATGATATCAACATGCGCCACTGTAACTTGCAATCTTGGTCTTTTTATGGGTTCCCCATAGTCATCAATCTTCACAGTTGTTTCTACCTACAGGTATACGCAATACATTATATGAAAGATGTTGTCTTGCATGACTGATAACATTTGCAGTATCACCTTTTCTCGGTAAACACTAGATCCTTTGCGGAACATAGGCGGTTCATCATCATAGTTTATTTGGAATTGTTGAGCAAGCAGCTCATTCTTGTCCTTTGCAAATGTTCCCTAGAAAAACAAAACTTGAATTAAAACATTCATACCATTGTGATAAGGTCACCAACTCAAGAAAATTTGTACTACCTTCAAAGCTAGCTGAGCCTCTTGTTCACTTTTTCCAGACTTCACCAACATCCAGAAGCAGGTATTGTACTGATTATTTATATGACCTGAAAGGCACAAACAAAGAATATGCATATCAGTGAACTAATCAAATTATTGTTCGATTCTGAGTGACACGTACATAGATCGCACTTTTCTTTTTATGTTTGGCGAGAAGGTTCATGCTTTGTACAACTTTGGTGGGTACCATGAGGTTTTCTTGTAGGGTTCAGGTCAAAAAAGTTGCAAAAATAAATATGATGTCTCATTTGCTATACAAGAAAATTTGAATTGCAGTTCCAGTAGCTTACAGTCCACTTGTCTCCAAGCCAAATAATCACGAATAGTCTTCAAATTTGGGTAACATACAGCTCGAGCATCAAAATATGGTGGCTCCTTCAGCTCTTTGTTAGGAAAGAAGTCTTTCCACTTCATTACGTACACAGAAGTGAAGTAGGAAACACATAAAGAGAGAATTTTGCTGAAGTTATTGGTAGAGATGTCAATATCATGATGCCAGGAACATTGTCTCATAGTTCATAAACAAAAGGCAGACAAATCAACATTCAAATATCAGCAAAAAAGTGAAACTGAATGAGTTACCTTTCTCGCCGGTGATAGAACTCTGTTTCCTCTCTAAAAATGAAACTGCAGGGTAAACAATGAATACAAGGAATTTATAATAATAGGAGCAGACGATGCATTATATGCTAGAAAGTTCATTTTTAATTTTATATATGCATCTGCCCACGGCCCACCCACCCACATCCATTCAGTACTTGCAGTGTACCAATACAGCTCTTAAAATGAATTACATAGTGAGCTCTTTAGCCAAACAAATCAATAACGTGATGCATTTATCTCTCGAAAATAAGAGATGGACACGAAGCAATTTATATCAGATATTCTTTTCACAAGTTGCATAATGTACTGCATAAACTAAATTCTATATAATGGAACTCACAAGGGAGGATGTCTGATGTCATACCTGTACTCATCACTAACACCATAAGCAAAGACTATGTCAGGGAATTTCTCAAGCACAGCAGTGGCACAAGCATTCATTAATCTTAGAGCGTTCTCATCGTTCGGTTTCTCAAAGGCGTGAATCTTGGAGAACCTACAAAGGAGAAACTAAAATTTAGCAGACAGGCAAAAGATACTATCCTGGAAACTTGGTTCCTCAAAAGGAGGCATTGATATTTGAGAAGTGTACCTGTGGAAGTGGCAGCCGTCGATGCGGACAACGATCCAGTTAGAGGGCGGGAGGCAGCGATCAAACTCGAACTCCCTCTTCACGTACTCATACTCGCTGTTGGCCATCACTCCCTCCCCCCAAATGTACACAACTAGACACGCCTTGTTCGGCTGTTCCTAGAGCTAAGCTTCAGGTGGGAAAGTAGCAGAGAAGGCACCGAACCGAGGCTTCGGAGTGCCCACTGAACCGATGGAACTAGCGAACTAGCGCGTCGGAGGGGGCGGCGGCGTGCGTAGGCGTGGCGCGTGGGGAGGGGGAACGAGCAGGATGTGCTGTGGTGGGAGCTGGGAAGCCGGGAGTGCGGGGGAGGCGAACCGAAGCGCGGGGCTCCCAGCGACGTAAAGGTGCCCTGCACCCCTCGCGCGCAGAGGTGAATTCCGGCGGCGTACCTTGGCTGCCTGCAAATCGAAGGCCGCCGCCGGCGGCTTGGGGAGGAGGTAGAAGAGATATGGGCCTGTGAACGTGAACAGTCCAAGGCCCAACCGTCGTGACGAAGGCACGAAACCTTCCAACGGGCCAAACTGGCTTTTTCTTTACTAAGGTCTTGTTTAGTTCGGGCAAATTTTTAAATTTAGCTACAATAATATTTTTATTGTATTTGATAATTAGTATTCAATTATTATAGATTAATTAAGTTTAAAAAAAATATCTTGCAAATTATATATAAACTATATAATTAGTTATTTTTATCTATATTTAATGCGTATGCGTCTAAAGTTTCGATGTTATGAAAAAACAAAATTTTTGGAACTAAACAAGGCCTAACTCCGTTCTACATTTTGGGTTTTCTTCTAACTTCCATAATTCGAATTTCTGTATTTTCTAACTAGATTTATAGATAAATTCGCCATCTATAACATTAAATTAGTTTTCTTAGTTTTTCTATGAAAAAAAAATATTTTTACGGATTTGTTTTTTGCGCTTGTAGAATATATTTTTCTACTAATTTGATTAAGGTTAGAAAATTTTGATTTAAAACATAATAAAAATGAAATGCGTACTTATATAATTTGAATCCGAACGTGTGTTCGTGCATTAGGCCCCGTAGAACGATATTGCTAGCTAAAAGTCGAATCAAATGCTGAGCGGTGTTCTGTTCTGATAACATTCTACGGCTAGAGGTGTTTCCGAGGTCCGCCGCGCGCGCAACCAGCAAGGCAGCAAACAAATGCGGGAGCCCGGCCCCGCCGCGTCCCTCCACGAGCACGTTCTCCGCCTCCACCAATGCGGCGGCAACAGCCTCCTCCTCCGCCGCGCCCACGCCGCCTCCCTTGTCTCCGGCGCCCTCACCGCCTCCCTCCCGCTAGCAGGCGCGCTGCTTCTCTCGTACGCCGCGCTACGCGATATCCCGTCGGCGCGCCTCATCCTCCGCCACCACCCGCTCCGGCTCCGTTCCGCCTTCCTCTGGAACTCGCTCTCCCGCGCGCTCGCCTCTGCCGGCCTCCCCAGCGAGGCCCTGCGGGTGTACAACTGTATGGTCCGCTCCGGCGTGCGCCCGGACGACCGCACCTTCCCCTTCGCCCTCCACGCCGCCGCTGCCGCCGTCGTTGCCGAGGCGGAGCACCCTGCCAAGGGCGCCGAGCTCCACGCCGCCGCTCTCCGGCGTGGTCTCCTACTCGCGGACGTCTTTGCTGGCAACACGCTCGTCACGTTCTACGCGGCGCGCGGCCGCGCGGCCGATGCACGCAGGGTGTTCGACGAGATGCCTGCGCGGGACATCGTCTCGTGGAACTCACTTGTGTCGGCATTGCTGACGAATGGGATGCTGGAGGATGCAAAGCGCGCAGTGGTGGGGATGATGAGGAGCGGGATCCCGGTGAATGTCGCGAGTTTGGTGTCAGTAGTGCCTGCCTGTGGCACGGAGCGTGATGAGGGGTTTGGGTTGTCTGTCCATGGTTTGGTGTTGAAATCTGGACTTGACTCTGTGGTGAACCTCGGTAATGCACTGGTGGATATGTATGGGAAATTTGGAGACTTGGAGTCATCAATGAGAGTGTTTAATGGAATGCAAGAAAAGAATGAGGTTTCTTGGAATTCTGCATTAGGTTGCTTTGCTCATGCAGGGTTTCATGAAGATGTGCTGGAAATGTTTAGGGTAATGTCAGAACATGAAGTCACACCGGGATCTGTTACCTTATCAAGTTTGCTGCCTGCTTTGGTTGATCTTGGTTATTTTCATTTGGGGAAGGAGGTGCATGGGTACAGTATAAGGAGAGCAATGGAATCTGATATTTTCATTGCCAACTCACTTATGGATATGTATGCTAAGTTTGGTTGTTTGGAGAAAGCATCTGCTATCTTCGAGAATATTGAGGGACGAAATGTGGTCTCATGGAATGCAATGATTGCAAATCTTGCACAAAATGGAGCTGAGACCGAAGCTTTCAGCCTTGTCATCGAGATGCAGAAGAATGGGGAATGCCCAAATTCATTCACCCTAGTGAATCTGCTTCCAGCCTGTTCAAGGGTGGCCTCTGTAAAGATGGGGAAGCAGATCCATGCATGGTCAATCCACAGAAGCTTGATGTCTGATCTGTTTGTATCCAATGCTCTGATTGATGTATATGCCAAGTGTGGGCAGCTGAGCGTGGCACAAGATATCTTTGACAGATCAGAGAAGGACGATGTGTCATACAACACTTTGATCGTGGGTTACTCACAGAGTCAATGCTGTTTTGAATCTCTTCATCTTTTTCAGCAGATGAGATCTGCTGGAATCGAGTATGATGCTGTTTCCTTCATGGGTTGTCTCTCAGCATGTGCTAATCTTTCTGCATTTAAGCAAGGAAAAGAAATCCATGGTGTTTTAGTGAGGAGATTGTTAAACACTCACCCTTTTCTGGCTAATTCGTTGCTGGACTTGTACACTAAAGGTGGAATGCTTGCTACTGCTTCAAAGATCTTCAATAGGATTACACGAAAGGATGTTGCTTCATGGAACACTATGATCTTGGGATATGGGATGCATGGTCAAATTGATGTTGCATTCGAATTGTTTGATTTAATGAAGGATGATGGCGTCGATTATGATCATGTATCTTATATTGCAGTATTGTCAGCATGTAGCCATGGTGGGCTTGTAGACAGAGGAAAGAAGTACTTCAGTCAAATGATCGCTCAAAATATTAAGCCACAGCAAATGCACTATGCTTGCATGGTAGATCTTCTTGGGCGTGCTGGACAACTGAGTGAATCTGTTGAAATAATCACAAACATGCCTTTTCCTGCTAATTCTGATGTTTGGGGAGCATTGCTTGGCTCTTGCCGTATACATGGAGACATTGAACTAGCACGACTGGCAGCAGAGCATTTGTTTGAGTTGAAGCCTGAGCACTCAGGCTACTATACTCTGCTGAGAAACATGTATTCTGAATCTGGAATGTGGAATGAAGCAAATGAGATCAAGACATTAATGAAATCAAGGAAGGTGCAGAAAAATCCAGCCTATAGCTGGGTGCAGAGTGGAAACAAGCTACAAGCTTTTCTTGTTGGGGATGGATAGTGATTTTTGGATAATTTTGCATTAAATGACGGTGCCACAGAATGAATTAACTGGATACAGAAATACCATGTATAGCATAGTAACATCATCTAGCAATATTGCAGAACAAGGGTTTGCAGTGACCTGCAGAAGACCATAATTCACATAGCTTTCAGTGACCAACTAAAACTGTGATACTTGACATGATAAGAACTACAGTATAATACTTGGATATTACTGATGAGCTCTCACCAAGAAACAAAAGGATGGTAAGCATATATACTATTATGTTGGTATGCTCTATGAAAAAGGTAGACTAACCATAGTGGATCATGATCATGCTTCATACCATCAGGGTTTGTATTTGATCTTTAGAGAAATACAATAGTTCCATATATTATGATTTGTGTCTTACAGTACTTTGGAATGTTAGTAGTTGTAGTTTACTTACTGAAGCTTCTAGCTAGTGATTTTATTTCTTTGGCCTGATTATAAGTCCCTTCTTTCTTTGACTATTTATCATATAACTAGGTAATTCCTCAAGCCACGGTGTTTGTTGTCTGAAGGCAATATAAGCAAGAGGGAGAGCAATGTTTGCATTCTATCAAGGAGAAGAAATCGCAGGTCTAAGTTCAACTTGATGTCCAGAAAGGTGATGCATCCCTCATTTTCGGGGTTGATGTTCAAGATAAGCTAGTCATGACACATTGTCAAATGTTCAGCAAGCTGGATGAACTGTTGGTGCAAAGAAAGCATTCTGGCACCCTGCTCTGGAAATGTAGGAAAATCATAAATGTAAGGGTGTCTCGGTGCGATTTTGGTTTTCTCAAGATCTCATCAATTAGAAATTATTTTCTGTTTTTGATTGATGAAGTGGATTTTGGGTTTTACTGAATTAGGAATGCGTGGAGACTCAAGCTGAAGATCAGGCTGTACAAAGATAATGGAGCAGCACACCATTACATGATAATGTGAGTGCAGCAAGATGAAAGCATTACACGGTTCTGATATTTGTACCTAGCTTTTATTAATACTTGATAAATATATATTTGCCTGGACTCCAATAGTGTGCTTTTCATATTGTTTGCACATATGAGTTTTCCTACTCAACAACACTCATTGCGCCTTACTGAAAAAAAATTGGGATATTTAGCTATTTGTCACTCTTAAGATTTAAGAGTGGTGTACTCCAAAGTATCATCTTCTTCTGCAACTCCCAAATATTTAGCCTTACTGAAGTCACATAATAGGATGATATTTGGGAGTGTGCCACTCTTAACAGTGGCAAAAAAAGTTCAATATATCCTGTAAAAGGAGTACTTCTCCGATTCCAAAATGTAGGTCATTTTAGCTGTCCTAACTCCTAAGTCAAACTTCTCTAACTTTGACCAAATTTATAGAAAAATATATAACATCTATAGTACCAAAATGCACTATTGTTATGACATGTTTCATGTTGGATTTAACTCAGCTAATTTGGTGTCAAGATATTAAACAATGACACCATCTAGATCAAATTGAACAGATTTTGTTCTGCCCCTTATGGACGGTCGCATTGATGTGATGATAGGCAAGTAGGGTGCCAACCCTTGCAGAATGATTTACCATGAAATCCTAAACAAGGGATCTGAGGCAGAACTCAGCATGGGTTGACACTATTCTCTTTTCAAGGGAAATGGTAAGGAGAATGAGCCATTTGATCCTCGTTTGTCTGTTTCAAATGCATGGCAGGAACATATGGCCTGTGTGCCTACCAATTTTACATTGTCGACGAGCCTTGCGAAAGACCAACCAGAGGTGGCGAAGGCCCTTAAGATGATCCAGCAATGGAAAGGTGACCCAGACAATGCATGTAATGCTAGTGGCATCATCTTGGTGTGCGAATGCAACTTTAAAGATCACCGATGCATATGATGTAGGCTACTTTTAGCTATAGAGTTAGCTATTTGGCATTTTAATAGGAGAGACTAATGTTCACTTATTCAGGCTGTAGTTAGTGATGTAATGTAACTGGTACCACTGATTCTACCATTCTCAACATGCACCGAATACAGGTACAGAACCTGCAGTGATCTTTATCTGATTGTCCATACATATATTTCCCATACACTGAAGACACAAAGGCAGCACTAAGCTAGCCACTAACCAAGCACACATACACGAAGTGATCATACATACCATCATACAACAAGCAGCCAGGGTTTTATCAACAATCTCTCGCCTTACACTATTAACAACCGAGTGATTTCCCTGAATGCCTGACCTGGCCTCTAGGTCCAGCCTTTCTTAACAACCTTGTGCCCAGGGACAGACCTCAATCCTCAATGAGCAGAGAAGAATGGACAAGCTATGTACAGCAGAGGCCATCGGTGGAGTGCAGAACCTGATGCTCGGGTTCTATTCAGCAGTCAGAAGTTAGGATGGTCGGCTTCTTCAGCCAGTACTGCTCGAACCTCTGCCTCGCATATTCCTTATAGTCGAAGTCGATATCGTTGACATGATCCTGCACAGCCAGAGGATGTGAGATTTAGATGAGTGAATGGCGTACATGCTTGCTATTCTGGTATGTAGGTAAGACGAATAATGAAAACTGCATGAGCAAACCCACCGAAATTATTCCCCAGAGGCCCCAAACTAGATGGCTGGCAAGGGTGTAGTTCTCAATGCTTTTGATCAGGTTCTCTACCTCCACTTCAGATTCCTCACCTGGTAGGGATTGCAGGGAATCAGAAAGAGAATTTATTTTCTAAAACTGATAAAGACATATTCCTAAAAACCGGTAAGGAGATAAACATTAGATTACCTGAGGAGCTCAGGTATGTCTGCACAAATTTCTTCCGCTCATTGGTATCTGTCGCAATATGAGCAGGATAAGTGAACAAACATAGCCCCATCAAGACATCCAAGAGGAAAATAACAATCTACAGATCCATAGCTTCAAATATATTCAGTACCTGGATATTTACTGTAGTCCAATATGTGCGGTTTTTCTGAATGGTAGTCTGCAGCCATCTCACAGAAATGGTTTGCGATGTCATAGGCAACAGGGTTAAAACTTGCATACTCGTAGTCCTGCAAAGGTGTCAGGCAAGAAATTAAGTAAGATCATAACAATATATTTTCCAACTATTCAGGATAAGGCCTTGTTTAGTTCACCCATAAACCAAAAAGTTTTCAAGATTCCCATCACATCGAATATTGCGGCATATGCATGAAGCATTAAATATAGACCAAAACAAAAACTAATTACACAGTTTGCCTGTAAATCACGAGACGAATCTTTTGACTCTAGTTAGTCTATGATTGGACAATACTTGCCACAAACAAACGAAAGTGCTACAGTAGCGAAATTCAAAAAAAATTCACATCTAAACAAGGCCTAAGTCAGATGGGATAGTCAGTTAAAGATGAAGCAAAGCTTACGATTCAGAAACATATGTCAGACTTAAAGCATGTGCAGCAACGTGTATGAATTAACATAATTAGTGAACCAAACACACGCCAAGTAACAAGAACTTACAATAATGGTCAACAATTTGGTCTCTTCATCAATCATGATATTTCCATACTGGAGATCATTATGGCAAAATCCTACACGCTCGCATTCCTCTGAGAATTCATTCTCCAACGCGGTGATCTCCTCCTCCATGCTATCCAAGCAGAACTCTTTGGCTTCATCAGAGGAGTACAAGCTCTTGGCAGTTTTGAGCCAGTTCCTAGCGGAAACAAGGCACTGTTGCAATCAGTACTTCACTTTGATGATCAGTTTTGTTTTACAATATGCTACACCAGAACAACTGTTTAGGGAAAAAAACAGCAGTACCTTAATCTTTCCCAAATGAGCACATATTTTGAACCAGGCATGTCAAGGCTGTGAAATTCTCTCAATTTGGAGGCTATAATAGCTGAAATCTCCGGATCACGTAGATCAGGAGCTGAAAGTGTCTGAAAGGAGTAGCTACGTCAACTAACAAAATGGGATCCACATCCTACTAGTACTAAGATATCCAATTCTCATGGTAACTACGAATTACAGTGCTGCAAGTTTTGTCCTTTGTATTTAGCAAGGAGACGGAACATGATGCCTTTTGTTTTTAAAACGGTACAATGAAAAGGAAAACAAAGACCAAAGAGTGATGCTTTAACCAATTTTCTACTCACACCTTTTCTCCTGAAAAGCCAATTAACTTCAACACTCTGACCTAGTCTTGTTGAGTAATTAACCAAAGTAGATACACAAAATTTTCAAATGTTGACCTGTTAACGTCTCTGTGTCCTGAATTGTAAAGCAATTTCAACGTTAACAAGTGACAACAGCTTGTTAGCCTTGCGAATCAGAATAAAATATTTCGCTGTTTTCTGCCACGGCAAGTATATATCTCAGAGACGATATCAAGGAAACAATTTAAAATACACAATGCAAATCTCAAAAAGTGTAGAAAAAACCGTGGCACTGGTATTGAATTCTTTAGTTCATTATTGACTTCAGACCTAAATGATCGTTTTCGGATAAGATTCCAAAGGCCAAACTGTTGAAATTTATGGCAGTACAGTTCATATCTACATCATAAGGGAGGAAGGTGTAAAAGCAAGACAACCTCATATCAACACGTTAGTTGAAAGCATGCTGGTAGAGGAATGTGTTTATTCATCCACTAAGAAGAAATAATAAAATGTTTTCTGTTTGTTGAAACTTTAAACGATCTCCCTCGGCTCTTCCTATAATAAATAAAGGAAAACTTTTTATGATGCTATTAGCGAATGTTTAAACGGAGCGCTTTAACAATATGATCAAGACTCCCATTTACTAATTTCCATGTTACCCAGCCAGCAAAAGGTACCGAAAGATTCCAAAGAACTAGAGAAGATACAGATTCCTTCCGAAAAAGAGTTTTAGAAGTATGTTAAACTAGTAGGATTCAAAAGAATGGTAAGGGCATATACTAGTAGAAAACAAGAAGGATCGGTCCTAGAAGCAGTGGAGGAGACAAAACGAGTGATGATGAAGATGAAGAAGATGATGACAAGAAGCGAAGAATGCGCACCCTGGCGTGGATGAACTCCTCGACGCGGCCGTTGGGGAAGCGGCCGAGGAGGCGCGGGCCGAGTCCGTGCCGCGACATGAACTCAAACGTGCGCACCTCGTCCTCCCTGTCGAAGAACAGGTCGACGCCTTCCCCGTACACCCGCACCAGCACGGTCCGCGCGTCCCTGCCCGCTTCGGCGCCGCCGCCGCCGGTGGTGGTGGTGATGGCCCACCGCGCCTGGTACACCTCGTTGGTCATGGCGCCCTTGAGCGGCACCACCTCGGGCTCCCGCCGCCCGCCGCACCCGGCCACGGCCACGTCCTCCCACGCCGCCGCCAGCTCGTGCAGCAGCCGCCGCGCCTCGTCCGGGATGCTCCGCGCAGTCGGCACCGGAGCCGCCTCGGCCGGACTCTGCTGCTGCTGCTGGCTCTGGTTCGGCGTCGGCGCCATGCCCGAGCCCGAATCAACGGAGCGGAGTGGCTCGGGATCGGACGGCGGAATCTTTGCTTTTTTCCTGAAACGAGAGGGATCTGGGTGTGAGGGTATCGGAGAGCGAGCCGTTCGTGCGCGCGCGTCCTTTGCCTGGCTTCGTTTCGTCTCTGTCTCTGCCACACTGGCCTCTGGGCGAGAGGCGAGGGGCGCGGGTATAAATAGAGTTGTACGGGTGGTGGATTTATTTTTTTTTATTGTGTTTATACAAATTCCACTTTCTTGCAGTTGCGGGCTTGCAGATTCACCCTCAAGTATTGTCTTTATTCTGCATAAACCTTTCATTTTGGTCAGT
>Ga0182004_10002797_pt1 | contig 13694 bp, 10 predicted proteins | sample Sormic07211540_1_FD_120479 | JGI IMG/M metagenome (GOLD analysis project Ga0182004, IMG submission 120479) | Endophyte microbial communities from Sorghum bicolor roots, Mead, Nebraska, USA - 072115-40_1 MetaG | ecosystem: Host-associated > Plants > Roots > Unclassified | place: USA: Nebraska...
TCCTAACTTTCAGGTAGCCAAGTAAATATAAACTCGACTGGTCCTTCGGAACATGCCATGTGTTTGTCTTGAGTTGTAACGGTCATCACTCATCAGATACGGTTGTGGTGGCAGTGTTCTTTAAAATTAGCGTTTATTTGGCACAGCTAAACTTCACTAGTAAAACTGTTTTTTTAGAAAAATAGCTTCATGAATGACTTTCTAGATAAAACTGAGCTGTTTTGGAAAAAGTGTTTGACAAAATAGCTTCATCAACTACTTCATGCATAGTTGAGAGAGAGAAATAATGAGAGAGAGAGAGCTGCAATAAGCTACTTTTTTCAACTTCATCCCAACTTATGTATGTCTTTGTGAGAGGAGGGGAAAACAGCTTCACCCATAAAGTTGTTTTGGAAATAAGTGTTTGGCAAAAAAAAACATGCATTCAAACAGCACGTCTTTGCGAGCACCCTAAAAGTTGTAGAGAATTGCAGTTGTAGGCTAGACAATCCTAACACACAAATATAGATTTTGATACTATACAAATGGTAGACAATCTAGATAAAAGCAGTAGTGATACAGCCTAGGAAACGGGATTGTGCTTCCGTCGCCTCCAGTCCGACTTATTCCCAACGTCCTAGAAGAGTGCTTCGGCATTGGAGGCATTGGACCCGGCCGGCGGCCTCATAGAGCACCTCGTAGGCCTTCTTTGTTCATGCGCTTAGTGACACACTCGTGGTCAAACCTAATCGCTACATGATTAAGATCTCACCTTGTTTGGAAGCAGGTACCCAAAAGAGGCTTTGAGCCGCTAGACGCTTGCTCGGCAGCGGAAGCACTGCCTTCTACGGGCAGCAGCTTGGGCGGCTCACGAATCAGTGGTGAGATCCTCTTACGCACCACTTTCTTTGTGAAGTTCTTAAGGTGGCTGTCAACGGAGATGTCGTTGTCCACGGTCTAGTGGGAATCCCCTGGCGTTGGCATGTGTCTGCTCCTACTGAAGGCGAGTCCGCTACCCCTTCAGTGGAACACGGTGGTAGTGTCTGCAGCATCAAGTCGGACAACGTCTGATGCCTTCCTAGAAGGCCGCATGCGCAGGTGACAACGTCTGATGCATGCCTTCGTGCACCTTGTTTATAGTTCACCCCAAAAATCAAAAAAAAATTAAGATTTTCTGTCACATCGAATCTTGTGCCACATGCATAAAGTATTAAATATATATATAAATTAAAACTAATTACACAATTTGTCTGTAAATCATGAGACGAAATTTTTCAACCCTAATTACTCTATGATTGAATAATTTTTATCAAATAAAAACGAAAGTGTTACACTATCAAAATTTAAAAAAATGGATCTAAATAAGACCATAGATGTTCTCCAGCGGGGTGGCCACCGGAGTTGTAGCCAGGCGTCCAAGTGGAAGGCACGTGACAATCTAGGCCTTGTTTAGTTCTAAAAAAAATTACAAAAACTTTCAGAATCTCTGTCACATCGAATATTGCGGCACATGAAACATTAAATATAAATAAAAAAAATAACTAATTACATAGTTTATTTGTAATTTATGATATAAATCTTTTAAATCTAGTTAGTTATGATTAAATAATATTGTCAAATACAAACAAAAATACTATCTGTTTTGTAAAAAAAAATTGGAACTAAACAGGTCCCAGCTGGCTGATAAGGCTGCGACGCTGATAGGCCGCAGCGGCAACCGGCACCACCACAGTTCCGTTCCGCCCGAGGCCGTCGGGCCCACCATGGGCAGTTGACTGAGGGCCCAAGCTAGGCGTAGGCGCGACGACCCTGGGCAAGCTGTCGTGGCTGTCTTCGGCCTGTGACGGAAGCAGCACCCACTCAGCCTCAGCCAGCCAGCAGCCGGGTGGCGGGCGGTGAAGTTATTTTGCCAAGCAAACAGCGCGTGGAACAGTTACGTGCATTCGTTCCATCATGACGTACGTACGGTGCGAGGGAGTAGCAGTTACGAGCCTACGACATGTAGGCACGAATCACGTTGAATTCGTGACGGAGCACGTAGCAGGCAAGCTACGTACGGCCGGCCGGCCATTCTTCATGTAATTATCGTCGGCGGGGCGTGAAGACTGAAGAGAGGACCGAGCCGGGGAAACGTGCGCACGGTGCATGCCCGGGCGGCCAGGTGGACCGTGGACGTCGGCGTCGGCAGCACGATGGCCGATGGGGGAGGGGAAGAGGTTGGGCGGCAACCAGCGCGCGGAAGGCACGAGGCAGAGTGGGGAAGCGTGGGGTGAGGCTAGTAGCTAGTAGGGACAGGTCACGCTATCTTATTTGTCGAATCTATCACAATAAATCAGTATACAGTATTTTTAGTCATAATATTCTACCCAACTGAAGTGTGGTTTCAGCTCAGTCAGCCCCATATCACGTCGCAGTTGCATCATATAGGGTGTGTTTGGTTGTACGGCTAACTCCAGCCATGGCTTACTGGAGCCAATTTTGACCTGTTTGGTTGCCTGTAAGGCCTCCTGAGTCTGACCAGGGTTGGCCAGCCAAACGCTCCTGGCCTGGTCCAACTTGAACGACCAAACCGATCGTTTGATCCTAGCCAGGTCAGGACCAGCTCTTGCCTGAGTTTCCGTCACCGCCCGCTACTTCTTCTTCTCCCCCCGGTGCTTCTCCTTCTTCTTTCCATTTGCCGCCATAGCAGTAGCAGCTCTGATGACGACGCCAGCGCGTGCTCCGCCGAAATCTCTTCTTCCCGGTCGCTTGTCGCCGTCGCCGCCGCCGGTGTGGCGGAGTGCGGCCGTCGCATCCCCTGGAGAGGCAGGAATGGTGTGTAGTGAAGGAGCTCGTCGCCCTTGTCCTCCTCTCTGCCGCGTTTGCGTGAGGGCACGGGCACCACCTGCGGAATCAAAGAGAAGGGGCAAAGTTGGTACCGATCGAGAGATCCCGTAGGGCGACGAGCGGATCCAGGGCCGGATCGGTGAGCTGAGGCGGCGCCTTGCACAGATCTGGATTGGATCGAGAGTTCGTTTGGTGCGGGGGGAAGGGAAATTTGGGGTCCACGACTGCGTCCTTTTTTTGGGCTGATTTATTTACAAACACACAAAACAGGCGAAAAAGGAGGGAATTGCGTTGTTGCGTGTTGTGTGCCTGTGTACACTGCTCGATGCCTATCAATTGTTTGATAAAATGTTTCAATGGAGGTAACCATACAATTTGAGATAAGAGGTGACTGTATCAAAACAATTCAGCCAACCAAACACATTCTAGGACTAGCCAGTTTAATATAGTACATGTAACCAAACAAGTCTATCTTGGCTTGCTAGGACCAGACTTAGGCTAATCTGATTTAGTTTTACTAGCATTGAAAACGAACCAAACACACCCACAATGGCTCATAACCGAACAAACCATCTCCAGAACCAACGTCTGGCGACCAACGTTTTCTTGCGATACTCGAACAACAAGGCGGCTGAATCAACCAACAAAGCCACCGAATGGTTCGATGATACTGATGAGTACGTGATGATGACCACTAATAGCACAAATAAAACACACCGGTTGGCGCCTTGCCGAGTGCGCACATTTTTTTTTCTTTTGCGAACATGTTGTACTTGCTTCGTCCCGGCACAAGAGACCAAAAACTGACCATTCATTCAGATACTACCGCCCACGCAACTAATCACCCCAAGCTAGCTAATCATAGCAAAGCCTAAAATTAAGCCAGCCCAACCAGCCAGCCAGCCAGGCTGTGAAACTTCAGCCAATGCAACGCCACGCGTCCTCCGCCTAAACAAGGCCCCCCCGCCACCAGCTACTATATATATGCCCGGCCTCTCCCTCCCGCCCTTCATCACCTCGCTAGCTTCCTGCTCCTCCTCTCCTCCCCTTCCACCTCTCGATCGAGAAGCTAGCAGCTAGCGAGAAGATGGCGGCCACCCTCAGGCTCAGGATCCTCGCCGCGGCTGCCACCGCCGCCGCCGTGGCCTCGTCGCTCGTCGGCGTCGCCACCGCGTCCGAGGCGGCGCCGGCTCCCGGCCCCGCCAGCCCCAGCACCGCCGCCGCCGCCGCCGTGACCGCCCCGGCGCTCGCTGCTTTCGCCGTGGCCGCCGTTGGGTACCTCTTCAGCTGAGCTGGGTTGCCGCTGCGCGCGTCGTCGTCTCCGGCTGCTGGCCGCAGCCGCAGCCGCGCGCGCGTTGCCGCCCCACCCCCCCGGAGTCCTGGACCCGGATCGGAGTGATACATACATATATATCAGTTCAGTTCATCGCTTCTTTTACTTGATTGTTGTTGCCAGTATTTTCGTGTTGGGTGTGTTTTGATCGGCTGACGTACGCGAGTCGCCCGGTTGGGAGTGTGTGCATCTTGGATTCTTGGTTCATGTACTCTCCATTGATCGACCTGTTTACACAGCTATATATATAATGCAGTGAGTTTATATTCATTACGTTTTGTGTGAGATATAAGTAGCAACACAACAAGACTTGAGCATATACAATTGACTGGTGGGGGTAAAAGGGTAGAGTAGATAGAGAATGACCGGTATTAGCATATATATAGAGAATAGAGATTTAACCCACCGATACGAAATGATAAATCTACACAAATGCAGGAGTTAATAGTTTTTGTACATACTTGATAAAATCACAACTTATCGACGTAAGGTCTTCCTTTTTCTAACAAAAAGTGTTGGTACAATAACAAATGTAAAGTAAATTCAACTGCTCTCAAACACAGTACCCAAAAAAAATGCTGAAAAATAAGTGCGTCCCATCAACTCGCTAATCAATAGTATTTCCTAATTCCGCTGACCGCCTCACGCCTCAGCCCTGCGACTCGGCAAGGGGTTACACATCCAAATGTCTGTACAAGAAGCATAGATGGATCAGAATGACTTGTTCAAATCTGCATGTCCAACATCTCTGCTGAGTATGAAGTATCCAGCTTTTATCACCCTGTGCTGAGTCCACGAGCTGAAAATGCTGAACCCTCAGCAGCAGAATTGATTGCATGGAAATTAACGAATTGGTCTTCCTAAATCCTCTAGAAAGAATGAAGCAAGGCAGTTTCGTGAGGCACATGCATCTCTTCAAACGTTCCTCTACAATCCAGGGCCACAATGCTCGTTTTATCGTCGTCAATTGCCAACTTAAGATGACCTCAACCGTGTCTGCCCTTTTCCCTGAACCCAGAACATGAATCGAATGAAATGTGAGGCGTGATAGCCAAAAGAAATATCTTCATATGAGTGCATTTCAGATTTACCTTTCTCCTTTTCGTTTTTTCAGTTTTCCAGCATGGGAAGAGTCCATGGCAACCAGGTGCTCCCGACTCAGAAACCCTGTAAATCAGGCATGGAAATAGTGAGTGTTACAAGTTGAAATGTAGAAAGGAAAAAAGGCACATACTTTTGTGAACCATGAAACACAGAAACATTTGTTGAAAGTTGACTATGGAGATGTATAATGCTAAGGATAGATGCTTCAGTGCCACCTCCAAAGTCATTTAGTTTGACTAGAAAATAAAAGATTCTCCTTTGTAAGTTGTATGTAGCTAAATTTTCCTTCTCTCAAGGTAACATGCAGTTGTTTACTTTTTCTAGTAGCACTGCCAATCCTCTAAAGACAAGATCAAAAGATACCGCTGGATTCATGCAGATTACAAATAGTAAATATGTTACTTACACGCTCTCATTGTCACAATTTGCCAAATGGTTATTTCTATGCAAAAGGCTTGGTGAAATGGCATAACCATTCTCCATCTGTACATTTTGACCTTTATGGGGACCATGACTGTCACTGATCTTTAAGGCTTTCAGTTCATTAGACAGATCCTTGTCGACATGCTTTGAGGGAACAATGGTGGCCATTGAGGACCTCCCGTGATGCTGACCACCATTTTGTGGAAGAATTTGATTTCTCTCAGGTCTAGCTTGACTTAACATACCAGGAGTGGGTTTTTCAGCAGCCTGGAGCCATGCACTCTCTAACCTTTGTTCATCAAGAGCTGATAGCTTCAACTGTTCAACAGAAACATCCTGCCCTCTTGTTCTATGCATTCCTGAATTTTCATCAGAGATGATCATGGGAACATTGCTTGACTGCACCGCACCAGCACCTGATAGATTGAGACTACCCTTTCGACGCTCACTGTTCGTTGAACAACTCAAGACATCAGATTCAGCTGTCTCATCCGGGTATGTCTCATGCTTTAGTCCTCCAGCAAGAAATTCTTGCATTAAACAAATCCTGACTTCCACATTGCACTTCAGTACAGTTTCCATTGAATTTCTGATGCTGCTAATAAATCTTTGGGCTCGAAACTTTATATCGTTGTCTTCAAATGCTATAAAAGCAACAATGGTACCTGAAATGAAGTATACCAAAGTCAAGTTTGGGAAGATGACAGCTGTGTACCAGGAAAGAACAAATAAGTGGCACGAAAAAGGAAGAAAATTTCCTCGCTGATCTCTCATTTATTCATGAGTGTCCTTATGTGTATGCCACAGATTTTTCAAGCATCATTTACATGCTCAACATACAGATTTAGTCACAATTACGCATCAAATATGCTGAATCTGTCAAGCAGCAGGGTCAGTACTGTTGCTTGCGCTGCCAGTAACTAAGAATGCCGAATTTGGATGTAAGCTAGAAGAATTGGAGACTTCAAGGTACCTAGACTTAAAGTTGCAATAAAAAATAGGCTTCTTCAAGGAAACATAGTAAGCAAAAGTTGATTTAGTAACTTAAGAGATACAGATACTGAAGGGCCCAATATAAATTGTCATCCTATTACATCTTTCTTTTAAACCATAGAACTAAGCTCGATACATCAACAAATAATTAGGTGGAATTCCTTTCAAGCCCAATGTTTGAAATATATATGCTCTAGTTCAATAAAACAATGAACGAATTTTATCAATTACATACGTTACCATGGGCTAGTGTGTAACAATATGATTAGTGTTTCTGCATCTTTCACCTAATTTGGACTTCGTATTCAGTATTTACCGATTCAACTAAGTACAGTTTGTCAAGCTGTAGCACAATTTCTGTTTTGAAGCTAAATGGCTACAAACGAAAAGCTGGAACCTGAACTTAAGTGTTGACAACTCTGATGATTGCATTTATTTTGTCATGGAGTTGGGATCACAAGCAAAAGATGTAATGCAACTGCAATCAGCTTTTGGGGCAGCTTAGTTACCCTAAATTTTCGCATATTGTAAAGTCGGGAATCCAGAAATTCTCATTCTGGGTTTCTGACTCGAGCTTTAGGCCATCAAAGTTTTAAAATGATGCAGGGGGATAAAAATGCCCTACATGGTCAGGTAGCTCCAGCTCTAATCCAGTGGTGAGAAGTACTAGAGTAAACTTGTAAGTTGTAAACAGAAAGCCTTAAAACATTAACATAGCTGGGACAAGAATGAGAATACAGTATATGCTTACCTTCACATTCTTTGACAGATGCTAGTTTCCCATGATCATAGAGAAGCTGCCGCAACGTCTTGGAGTGGCAGTTCTCTATGCACTTCCTCCAAATTCGGGTAAGGTTATCTGAGATTCCACAGTTCATAGCCTTTTGCTCAGAAGAAATACCTGTTTGAGCAGATTCCAATAATGCTCTATCAACAGACCTACACTCGGCATAAATCATGTTTTCATTGGGTCTCATCCTGGAGGACAATGAAGCAAGGCCCTGAGGACTAGAGTGCCCACTGGTTGTTTTCAGATCCACTATTTTCTTTGAATCAGGAAAAGTGGATAAATGATGAGATGTAGTCCTGCTCGCAGAGGATTCTCTCACTGCTTCCATCATGGTTTCACTAGTTGCTTTAGCACTTTGCTTACTGCTGCTTCTTGATTGAGTTATTTCTGAATTATGACCAGAACCAAGCTGGAGTAAAGCAGCAGTGAACCATGTAGAACGCTCGCTTGAAAGTCTTATTTGTTTTTCAGCATCAGAAAGAATCCTCAACGCTTGTTGTAATCTTTCCAATTCAGCATCAGTTACTAAAGGCAACAAACATGTTAGAACTTCAGAATTCAGATAAACTTTTCTTGTTTAGATCAACACATCGTTCAAGAATGCACTATATTGCAACAGATTGACAGACCACAGATCCATTGTAGCAATCTCAATTCGAGCGACAAGATAGATTACAAGTGGTGGTGCCAGTTGCCACACAAAAAATACATATCCATAATCCATACTGGCAGGTTACTAAGTTTAAAGTTTACATCTGTTTCTTGGCACACCAAGATATTGCAAAGAAGTACAAAGTAAATTGGTACTTTTGGCAAGAGTAGTTGTGTGATAGGCAAATGCACATTATTAATAAGAGCGATACCGATGTGCACTAATGAAATAACTCGACTGATTCTGTAAAGAATACATAATCAATTTGTTTCTTTAGGGATATGGAACCTTGTAATTGTAAGTCATAAACAAACCACGATAATTTCATTTCCTGACAGTTACACAGAAGAAATAAAAGTAGCCCAGCAACACACCTATATACACTTTCTGTGTTTGGTTGGATGCATTTAGTTAATTCTTTGTATGTAAGCACGATCTTTTCTTAAATTAATATTAAATTCTCGCACTGTGGGGACCTCCCCGACAGTCTTTTACCGTAAAAAAATACCTATATACACTGTATTTAAACAAATTGTGGGAAATGATCAAGGGGTGCACACATTTAAAAGCCATATGAGTCAGACCCTAAAACTAAAGATGTTAGATAATAAAACTAGTAAAACAGAGAGCACAGTATCCAAACATGATGCAAGTGGAAACAATTGTGTTTCTCAATAAAAGTGTATTAAATTATGCTCATTGAAGGCATCCAGGCAGGCATTGATTCCTGAAAAAAGTATTAATTATATCTGAAATGGAGGGCATGACCGCATAATTGTATTGTCCTACATAAGTCCTTGCAAGATTCATCATCTCCTTAGCAAGAAAATTAAGTACTATCTATCAATGTATTTTCTTAATATAGTAATATACACATAAGCATTACAACTCAATTCATTTCATATTTGGAAAAAGTCTACGTAACCCCCTCAACTTTCTTTATAAAGGTGCTAAAACATCAAATATCACTATCTTAGTTTCGTATGTTTACTGTTGCAATCAGACAAGATAATAGTAGAGAAGGTGAATGTATCAGTTTATTTTGTCAGATAATTACATTTACTTGTATTCATAGTATAACTAATGAAATTCCATAAGATCAACAAAGTTGTGAATCAACATCTTGATTCTAAAAGGAAAGATTCCATAAACATTTATCAGGCATTAGAATCTTAAGTACAGTGTGTTGCCTCCACAACAAAGGAGTGGAAACTCCAAGTACATTAACACACAATATTAAAAAGCATGATGATACTGAATGGCTAGTAAGAAAACACACATAACGAGTAAAGCATGAACACTGAGTCAGCAACACAAAAGATGGATTTTGAAAGGATTGCATTAGAAAGTTAAAGACTCACTATTTCGACCACCGATACCATCTCCACCGCAAGTAGGGTCCGCCAATCTATAGGTCCCAGCAATGATGTCCATTATGAGCCCAGCTAATTGTGACATTAATGCCATTGGATCAACACCAGAATCCATCAGCTCTCTCGACCTTTTGACTGTTTCGGCAGTGTCTGATGACATGGCTATCTCCAATAGGTCAAGGAGTTTCTCCTCAGACACAACCCCAACCTGTAAAGCATAGTTAAAGTTTGTGTGACTGATCTAAATATGGCATTGCCATTATGACTTCCAAGTTGCTACAGTCATAGAGGGAAGGTTTGAGAAATCACTCTATTCTAGATGAGGTGGTGCATTGTGAGTCCATTCCTTGAATTTGATGGAATGCCTCCATACCTCATACTAGTACTAATTATTAGCTTGTGAGGAACAAGGTGATCATGGATCAACCCGTTCCATTCCACAAACCAAACAAAAAAGTCAAGAGTAAGAAGATGATGGACTAACTCATTCCTCAAACCAAACACCCTATTCTAGTTCTGCTTTCCATTAAAGAATGAACTACAAGCGTACAGTGAGGAAGGGAGTGAGGGAGAGTTCAAACAATCTAATCCAAAGAGTTTGTGAAGAGTTTGTGAACATTCATTCAAGAGAAAACAGAAAGCGAAGGTTCATGGATCCGCATTTGAAAAAAAAAAGGGCATTCATATATAATTATGTCTTCATACTTCACGATGAACTTATCTAAGCATAATCCGTTTAGACATATGCAAGTCCCAACAATACCTCATTGCAGAAACAGAATAGAGAATTTTTCACAGTTTAAAAAATATCCAACAATCTGAAAAAATAACTTACCAGATCATTTACAAGTGATGGTGTTATCTTCTTCCCTAGTAAACACAACTGATCTAGCATTGTCTCTGCATCTCTCAACGATCCATCTGAATTTAGCGCTATTAAATCTAGAGCAGCCAATTCAACATCGAGGTTTTCCTTCATAGCAATTTTCCTCAGCCGGCATACTATGTCAATGTCTTTGATCTTGGAGAACATGTACTTTTGACAACGTGATACAACAGAACGGGGAAGGTTTTCAGGGTCTATTGTTATAAATATGAAGACAACACGAGGTAATGGTTCATCAAGAAACTTCATAAATGCCGACCAGACTTTAGAAGATACCATATGGCATTCATCAACGACAAATACTTTGTACCGTGAAGAAGTTGCAGATGCTGGTATATTTTCAATCAAATGCCTTACTCTGTTTATACCTTTTCTGTTGGTAGCATCAACCTCAATCAGATTAATTCCATTTCCAGTGAAAAAGTCACTACACTCGGTACAAACTCCACAGGGCTTGGTCTCTCCAGTAGCAGTACAACTTAAAGCTGCTGAAAGTATTCTTGCAGAAGATGTTTTTCCTGTCCCACGAGGCCCATGGAACAGATATGCCGGAGCTATTCTTTCCCTTGCGATTGCATTACTAAGTGACTGTACAACAAAGTTTTGACCCACAATTTCGAGAAATGACCTTGGTCGATATTTTTGGCTCAAACTTCTGTGATCTGAAACTACATGATCAGCTCCACTCACAGAGAGTGCAATCCCATCCTGGCTTTTACAGCTTGACCACCTTCTGCCATCCAAACGGCTCAAAGCTTCCAGATCTAATTCTCCAAAGATGGTCGATACTTCATCACTAGCTGAATCAAATGATGAATAAGCAAAATGACTACTATCACCCAACAGCGGTACACCTTGGGAAGATTTTTTAAAATATCCATATTTATTGGAGCCCGATGATTTCTTTCTCCCATGCATTGTCTGACTCCCACACAAAAGACTGCTGCCTTTTCTTCTAAGTGTATCAGAAAGTGAAGGAGAACAACTCCTTTCAGATCCCTTGTGTTTACTCCTCTTTGACCAATAACAAGGAATGCCACACCTCTGATTTGTCAACAGTTCTGGTTGGTTCAGCCCATCATCATCAAGTGAAGCAGCAGTTGTTCCATCCCATGAGCCTACAGTACTAGGATTCCTCCCTTTGTACCTGTAATAGGAGCTAGTGGAGACCGGAGTACAGGAGAAGGAAGATCCTTCTCTTCTTGGCACCCTCAACAGCTTAGAAGGATTTGTTGAGCTAAAACACCCTGATGCAGCAAACAGTGGTGATGTAGAGCGAGAAAAATACCCTACTTTCTGAAGCTGCTCATGAGTCTCTGAGTTGTAGTTCTCAGTATCCTCAGACTGCTCACCAGAGTTCACATGGAGATCTAGCAACTTTGAAACAGTCGAATTTCTCATAGCTCCTTTCTTTGAGAATGAACTTCTCCTCACCCTTCTAACAGTTCTTTTAACAGGAGTGCATGAATTTGAACCTTGAACACTGTATATGCTGACAGGAACTTCCAGACATGTGTCACTCCTAGAGTCCATACCATTAGAAATACATGGGCTTTCCAGACTACAGTCTGCTGAGGCTTGTCTGTCGTCCGCATCTAACTTCACTCCACTTTCACTGGATTTGTTAGAATGATGTCTCCAGTTGTAGAGATAAACGTTTTTTCTTTTCTTTTCACTTTTTGGCGGTGCTGCAGCTGGCTCTGTGTGCTTTTCTGACAAACTACTGCCTATCTCATTGTGATTTATAACACCAGAAGTTGTCAAGAATGATTTAGAGCTTAACGGAGACCTCCAGGATGAGCATGTTTCAGGATCACGCAAAAAACGTGCCTTTCTCAAGGCAATAAGTTCCTTCTTCAGGTGAAGCTCACTGGGACCAACACACCCTTCAACCATAGTGGCCATAACTGAAGAACAAGAGATATATTTACAAATTTGTACTGTCCAAGCAGGCCAGTGTAGTATATCCCACTGCAATAGATCAGTTATGAACAATGTCAAAGATTACCATGATTAAACCTGAATGGTGTATGCAAAGAATATATAAGAACAACAAATTTAACAATTAATTAACAAACATAAGAGTTCCTATCTGAGGAGTAATGTGCACAAACTATGGAACAATGGATCCATGAACCAGAGAGCAATCCACAAACCGCACTCTACCGTGGTGTAAGTCTGAATATCAATACCCACATTCCTTTTAATTTGAAAGTGCTATAAACAGTAGGATTCACATGTATTTTGCTACCTTGATTAAAAAAACACGATTTATAGAGCTATTCCATGTAACCACATGGAATTCACTCTGCAGTTACAGAAAAGACACATTTTGTGTGTGCAAGTATCTATTTTATCAACTTAGCAGCAGCTCATGCCACCAGTTTTCTAAGACGTAGGGGATGCCATGTCTGGCCTTTGATCCTGCCAAACAGCCAAAAGTACAATGACCTTTAGTATCTCGACAGATAGGAGTCGAAGAGACCCAAATCCTTCCCGATTCTCCAAGAGCTGCTCCTATTACAAATTACAATCCTCATTACTGTGGCGTTTCAGTACTTGTTGATCCATATTAGAACGAAAAAGAATCGGCATCATCCGCCACCCAAGTGGACGCTCGATACGCACCTGTGTACGTCGGACGGCAGGGGTGCGGCAACTTCAGCCCGGTAGTCGGGTTCTTCCCTCCCGGCGGCAGCGTGTCCCCTGTCCCGTGGAGAGAGGCAGCGGTGGCGGCTTTGCGCTGCAGGCGAAGGGGCTATTTGATGAACGGTGGCGGCGGGCGGAGCGGGGAACAGGCGGGTGCTCTGAACTCCAGGCTGCGCTGCAGCGACGGCTGTTCACGCCAGGACTCCGGGCGGCGCAGTGGCCTGTATGGCCGGCATCAGCGGGTGGTGGGGCGAAGGCGGTGGGGTGGGGGAATGCGGAGATCGCGCCGGCAGTGGGGACTTCGGGGACGGAGTGCGGGATCAGAGGAGCGCGGCGTGGGGCAGGGAGAAGGGCAGCGGTGGAGCTCCCATCTGGATCTGGACAGGGCTGGCCGGCTGGGACCTGGAACTGGAAGAGGGGCAGAGCCGCAGAGGGCCGGCTGGGGTGGTGAGGGAGTGGAGTGATGAGTGAGGTGATGGGCGACGGACAGGGAAGACTGCTGGGAGGGCTGGGGACAGAACCGCAACTTGGGCCGGGCCTTTTCCATTTCTAATCTGTGGTTGGCGGGAAAAGAATATGATTTTTAGCAACCCAACGGGAGGGGGAAAAAAAGAAAGTACGAGATACGGATTACAGTACGTTGCTACGGTGAAACACTAATTGCGTTACTTTTTCATTAAGCAGAA
>Ga0182004_10002798_pt1 | contig 13689 bp, 13 predicted proteins | sample Sormic07211540_1_FD_120479 | JGI IMG/M metagenome (GOLD analysis project Ga0182004, IMG submission 120479) | Endophyte microbial communities from Sorghum bicolor roots, Mead, Nebraska, USA - 072115-40_1 MetaG | ecosystem: Host-associated > Plants > Roots > Unclassified | place: USA: Nebraska...
GCCCTACTATGGTTTTACCCATTCTTGCATTTTCGTTTTGGGCACTCTCACATCGCCCAACCATATATAAGCTCTAAAGCCTTATTATTCTCTGCCAGTGATGTGATTTGCTCCAAGACTGGGTCACGTACCCAGAGTCCCAGAAGCAAGAGCAAGACGGTAGACACAAGTAGAGGAGATGACAGGTGATCTTGGCACAGCACAGAAAGCACAGAACGGCAGATTGCAAGGCAATATGACTCAATAGCAACTGTGAATTTGTTAACAGCTTGAACCACATTGACAGAATCATAGAAATGCCATCCAATTCGTGAGGGCAAAGCACATCCATCATGGACCAGTGACATCAGGACTAGCAAGTGTACTGTAGGATAACATTCTCAAAATTTCCATGCTTATGTCTTAACATGAATTGGTACACAAAAACTGTTGTGTAAGTCGTACAAATAGCCTAAGAAGATGGCACTAAACTATTTACCACATAATCTGACAGCAAGCGGCTTCCACTTGGATAACGCAGCAGTTGGGAACAGTTACAACCAGGGTTTCTTAATCTGGTTTGTATCCAAGACAAAGGTAAACTTCAGCGATCTTTACTCAGGGTTGACCTTTTGCTTCTTCGAGTCCTCGTTGTTTTTCTTGGCTTCGCGGCGCTCCCTCTTTAGACCCTTTACGTCGTTTGATAAGGTCAACTTTCCAACCTGAATTCAGTCAAAACCGTGAATCAGGTTATCATGTCAAAGGCAATCCTGCTACAAGTTTTCGGAAAGCAAAACTCAGTACGAACCTGCTGGTCTGGCATGTAGACCTTGCCCAGCTTGCCCTTCACTGGATCCTTAGTGACATTTTTCATCTGCAAGAAGGTTGAGGATAGTTGTGAATATCAGTGACTCAAGAGGAAGATTTCAGTGAGAACACAGAAAAAGGCAGATGTTAGTTCTATCGGGTTTACCTTCTTAGCATGTTCAGCAGTCTTCATAGCTTCTTTCTTTAAGCTTTCAACTGGAAGTCTGTGCCTCCTTACAACCAGATCCATTGAAGGTCCAACTTCGACCAGCTCCATCCTAGGAATAGATGTACCTGACCTTTTTAGGCGGAGAGCACAGTGCATCATGTAGACAGTAGTAGGAGATATTGCAGTGCACACATAGATCCGATCCACACCAGCAAGGTTTAGATTCTCTACAACCTGCATTCAACAACAGTTTATTATGAAGCTCAAGAGATTATCCATGCATAACTACCCCATAGTTACAAAATGGCATACCTCTCCTTTGAATAGATCAAGCAGCACTTCTTTCAAATGTTTCAGCTCTTCAGCACTCTCAAAGTGTTCCCCTATGAAAGCAAAGAAAGGCTTCGATCCAAGTTTCGGTGCTAGCTTCTTATCATAAACATAAGATTCCATCGACTTGTAGTTCTCAACTCCTACTTCAACAAGGTCATATATGTGGTGGTCATACGTTCTTCCCAAAATCAGATTGTTGGGCCTCTTCTTTGAATGAGAACCATACTGCATCATGAGTTCAACAAACAGTTGAAAACAATGGAGTGAGATAATCTCTTTAAGACAAGGATACAAATCATCACGTTTAAGATACACACAAGCGTAAGGCACTGAACAAGGATACAAATCATCACGTTTAAGATACACACAAGCGTAAGGCACTGAAACAGAAATAGAAAATATTATACTCATTTACAGATAAGATTTAGCAGGCATGGTTGACAGCAATTAATTGTGTAGCCACTAGATTATTCTACTTCTACTCCACACTGTGAATTGTTACAACATCAGCATATACAGGATCACATAAACAAATTTTCAGTGGTGTCAAGTACTTCAAGCGTTCATCCAAATGGCAAACTATGAACTAGTCAAAATGATGTCACTCACCACTATAAGGCTACAGTCTGTCTTGAGGGAGAAAAATTCCAGAGAAGATTCTCCACCACTTTCAAAAGGCCTAATGTTATCATTCTTCTTGGTATATTTCACAGCATTATCACGCTTTAGGTGGTAAATATCTGACAGCACAGAGTTCAACACAGCACTAGTCTTGGTACCATGGAGGATCAGTGTCTTCTTGCTGGTCTCAACCTGGCAAAATTATCAGAGCAGAAGGCAGATGTGAGATTGAAACACAAAGCACCAAAGATGTTATTTCTATTACCACTTCAAATTACACAGAACCTCCTTACGCGGATACTAGATAGCTAAGACCAAGAATACCACATGATTTTCAGCATAAAGCATAGTGCATTGCACAATGTGCCAAAAGGTCACGTCTTTAACCAGCTAGCCAACCCACTGCTAGATTTGATGAAGATTATATAGAGCTAAGAGCTTCATCACTAGAAAGGATATGAACATCACACAAGACTTGCTAAAGATTACCCCGAGATTGCCTCGGCAATACTGTTTGTTCTAAGATGGTTCCTGTGCAGGACGGCAGCACAGCCACAGTGTTCCATGGTAGTGGCTGATCAGGACATGGTATGACGACGAGGTGCCCTACTAGTATCCAGTAGCAATAAATCATTTTTTTCAAGGGCAAATAGCAATCACACATATATAAGCTATGCAAGCAAGTATGAAACTTTTGTCCTATATCCACTAAAGTGTGTGTTTGGAACACACGACACACGAATCTCGTGAGACACCAGGAACACTCCTTGTCTGGGCGCCCTGCGGACAGGAGCACCAATTGGAGCAGACAACTAGGGGAGGGGCACGCAAGAAGGGCGACAGATTCTAGTGGCAGCCCACCGTGAGCAGCAGGGCCATACCACACATTTCCAAGGGCCTCTGCATACATTGCAGGGCCGTACCACACAGACAAGGCTAGCTAGTTTGTACTTTGTAGATAAGATAGACGAGGTACAAAATCCGGATGAGTAGCTGACATATACAGGACCCTCATCGATGGGTATTCTGATCTGATAGTAGTTTAGATGTATGACGAAGCAATCTCCCTTCTCTCCAAAGACTTCCTACGTTTTTACTGTCTCTGCTCCCACATCAGTGTCGCAACTAATCTGCATAATTCTTGATGGAAAAAAAAAATTAAGGGCGCATAATTTATTGGAGAACTCGCACGGTCACCATCCTGCCGTTCTAAAACTAGATACGCTGGTGGGCAGCCGCATGGGTCACCTGACCGGTGCCTCCGCGCTCCTGCTCGCCGCGGGGAGGTTTTGGAAAAGGGAACAGGGGTGGGAGGAAGGACAGAGAAGAAAGCTTACAAGCTTGGGCGCATGCTTGAGGAGCTCCCGCCTAGCGCGTTGGGTCTTGGGCACCCTGATCGCCGCCACCATCTTCTCCCTCCGCTCCGATGCAAGCCGCCGACGCGGAGAGGAACAACAAGCTGGGAGGGGAGGCGGCGGCTACCTGAGAATACAGCACCGGACCACTAAACCCTAGAAAACCCTCGCGCCGCTTTTGTTCAGGAGGGCAGGCAAGCTAGAGAAGCGCCGTCGAACGGTCGAAGGGGAGTGTGGAGAAACAGAAACGGCGGCGGCGCTAGCGTCCCTCCCCCTGGCGAGGCTAACCTAACCAGCTCGCTGGGCCTGCTGGGCTTCTCCGGCTCACTAGTTACTGGGCTGCCATCAGTCCATCACATGTGTCTCTTTAGGCCCATTAGCCCATGAAACTAAGTTTCCTTTTCCCTTTTTTCGGTCTCGGCCCTCAACGTCTCTCTCCCTTCGCTTCCGTCGCACGCGACTGCCAGTGCCAGGCGGACAGGCTCCTCCCCGGCAGCACTAGCCGTTGAGCCGTCGGTGCCCAACGGCTCCATCTCCGCCGCGCGCGCTCCGCTCTATTAATGCTCGCCTCCTCGCTCTCCGGCCAGTCCACTCCACTCCACTCCTCGCGCCGCATCCATCCTTCCGTTCCCTCTCGATCTCTCTGCTGTCTCGCGGGTCGCAGATCCCGGTCGAGCAAGAAGCAAGCCGGCGCCAGCGGCCAGCGCAGCAGAGGGGGTGTGATCGACGACGATGGCGGGCAGCACGCGCGCGGCGCACAAGGCGTTCCTGCTGTGCAACTACACGCTGCTGGGTGCGGCGTCGGCGTGCATCTTCCTGACGCTGTCGCTGCGCCTGGCGCCCTCCGCGTGCGGCCTGCTCCTCGTCTTCCTCCACGCGCTCACCGCCGTCTTCGCCGCCGCGGGCTGCTCGGGCTCCTTCACCGAGGGCGGCGCAGGGCGCGCGCACGCCGCGCACACCGCGGGGGCCGTGCTCACCGCCATCTTCCAGGGCGCCGCCGCGCTGCTCGCCTTCACACGGACCGCCGACTTCCTCGCCGAGCTGCGGTCCTACGTCCGGGAGGAGGACGGCGAGGTCATACTCAAGCTCATCGGCGGGCTCGGCACCGCCATCTTCGTGCTCGAGTGGGCCGCGCTGGCGCTCGCGTTCGCGCTCCGCCTTGACGACGATGGCGGCGAGGAGATTGACGGCGAGCACTGCAAGAGCTGGGCGTCAGGGTACCATGTCTGATTCTGCTCTGATCAGGCACCGGAGACTTACAGTCACAGAAATCAGAAATGAGGGATTTTTTTTCTCTTCTATTAATTACAGCTGTGGATCTATTCCGCTGTTGTTACTGTGGTCATGAACCAAGTGCAAAGGCAAATGTTTTGCTTTGCACTGTATTCAATTCATCTGTTATAAATTGCAATAAAAAAATATTCATTCAGTAAGCCGTAAAAGTGTGACTCCTAATCCTTTTCATCCAAGCGAAGTAGACTCGATCACTATGACAAAATGGTAGTAAAATTATCCAGTTGAGGGTAATTTTAAAAATAACCTATCAAAAAGATTGTCAGTTTAATTAGCAATGATAACAAAAAAGCTTAAAAAGAAACTTCCAAGAAGTAATATTGAAGGATTGGAAACATACTTTTCACCAAGTAGAATATGCACACAAGCCTCAGTACAAATGCAATTTTAATCTTTTTCTACAGCTATGTGCAATGGACACAATAAGTTGAATAAATAAATAAAGGTCAGGCATCCACCATTACCAAAAAGAACAAAAAAGAATGCAAACTGAAAGATAAGGAAAGCCAGCCTGAAATTAGCACGTTCGTACAACGAGCAGATTGTAAAACAGAATGATTAAAACATGAAGCTTATCAGTCTGGGGCCAACTTAAAGACCATAGTACGACAGTGTTTGTTTTAATGTGACTGAAAAGAATAATACCTATAACAAATTAAGAGTCAGGGTTTGAGCAACCTACGGAGTCCGTGGCGTGTGAGCGAAACACCACAAAGGCACAAACTCATCGGTGTAACAAAGTCTGAATACTTGGCCTGGCTCCCTCAAACACGCAGGCGTTTCAGTGCTTCCAGACTTCTGAAGTCACTAGGAACAGCTTCCGTTCCTAAAATGATGGAACTGATTCAGTATTTTGTACAAATGTTGTATGAAAGAAATACACGATACTGTATCCTTAGTTGTCATCTAATCAAAGATCTGTCTCGGGAACCCTATGTGGCTATGTTTCTGCTGACCAGTGCATTACAAACATACCTATCAAACTGACACCTGGCCAAGTGAATGCACTTGACTTCCTGTCTCAAGAGCTTCACTATTTTAACAAGCAAAGAAGCTACTAGACAGGCTAGGTAACATCCCGTTCCTATATACATAGTGCTTGGAGCAAAACAAAAGCTTGTTCACTCCTCCCATTATGTTACCTTGCAATAATCCCAGCCAAGATTTTGCGTTTCTGAAAGGCATCCTGTTAAAAAGCTCTTCTGCTTCATCTACCATTTCAATCTGCATGTACCCAGTAATCATGGCATCCAACATCCAAGGATACAACATTAATTTTGACTCAGGAATCTGCTCAAATAAAATTATTGCATCACTAATCAGGTTGACCAAAGAACTCTTGCATGTACCCTTCCATGTTACCCTGCAAAGAATTTGGGCTCGAGAATTCTTGCATGTTACCTTGCAAATTTTATTTGCTCAAATAAAATTCTTGCATGTACCCTGAGACAGTGCAGGATTCACGGTTGACCAAAGTACTCTAGTGCTCTGTAAGTATATTCACATCCTTAGTGTAGACACTAAGTATGGCAGTGCAGACAACCACATTCCTCTCGAAGACAGACTTAAGCACGAGAACATGGGTACTCTTACTCTCTAGAATGCCAAGGTTACCGAGATGGCTGATGGCATTCCTTCACAGAGCACTGCACCAAAGTCCAAACATGTCCCAAGACGTTGCCTTCTCAATTAGAGTATACTCAGAGAAATCATCACTGCCCAAGAAACCAAATTGCGTTCCGGCATTTCTTCAAACTTCAAACAGATTCATCTGCATCCACCATCTGTCGGCTATGGCAGTACCCAGTAAGCACTGTATTCCACGATGAGGCATCCCTGCTCGGCATTGCCATTGCATCAAACAGTACGCGCGCAAGGGTAATGTCCCCATTCTGGAGTTCTGGACAAAGCCAGTAACCATGGGCATTCCACGCTACGGTGTTCCGAGGGCGCTTTCATCGAACACGCTCCGAGCGTCGCGCATGCGCTCGACGCACGGGTAGCCCGACAGCGGCATGGTTCCCGTGCGCGTGCTCCTGCCGGAGATCACGGAGCAGCGAGTCGCGGGGGATGAGCAGTGGCTGGCGCATGCACGGCCGTGTCCCCGCGCTACGGCCGCTGAGCTCACTCCAGACTCCGCTCAGGGACTGCGCCCACCCGTCTGCAAGAGAACGGTAGCGCTAGGATATGTGGAATGCAAAGAGTGAGGGCAAGCACACATGTATGGAAAATAACTTTAGCTGCAGGGAATAGATCCAATTCCATGAAATTAGGATTAAAAAATCGATTAAGGCTATGGCATTGACCAAGTGAATTGAGCATTTGTCATAGCAGGGATGAAAATTGAGCTCCAGATAACTTTAGCTGCAGGGAATTTGACATGTTTTTCCATGAATTTTTTTTATGGATGCACTCAAATATTTGATTTAAAGTAGGCTGATACAACAATTAATACTCATGAAATAGGTATATTGCGCAATTGATGTCTGAGATAAAATTGCAAAATGACAACAACCAACACAAACAAAATAAATGACAGTTGGTTTGTGGAATCATCCCATACTTAATGAGGTGGTACATCATGAGTTCATCCAAAAAAATTGATGGAATGAACTCATCCCTCATATATAAATACTATTATTATATTACTTATGAGAAATAAGATGGTGATGAACCAATCCATTCCACTCTCAAACAGAAGAAGTGAGTAAGAAGGAATTGAGATTTCATTCCTCAAACCAAACATGCTTTTAAAAAATGACACCGATTCTTTTTCGTTAACTTATGCTTCTAATGCTATGCTATCTTCTAGGAACATACTACTTATCTGCTCAAAATTTAAAAAAAAAACATTATAAATGTATCTAATTAGAACTTTAGAAAATCGTATTAACATCATCTTTATAGTTTTACTAAGCTCAACACTAAATCTATTTGGTGGAACTTTAGAGGACCTGTCCTCTAATGTTATGTTCAGTGGTTATTACAGTGTCACTATTTATGAGCTCATTTTGCATTTCTCCAGTGAAGTTCCTTTTTTTCCCATCGACTTCGATATCTCTAGCAAAGCCAATCTCTAAGACATGGAGCACTATCATCGTCTTTTTCCGTGGGTAGCTTATTTCTATAGCTACTCTAGACTTTATACTTCAAGTAGTTCAAGCGGTTACCTTGCAGGTTCATGTCATTTCGCAATAAAATGGTCTTCACGCGTTGGATACTTGGATGTGAAAATCTGATAGTGATTGACACCGGAAGCTAAGACGATCAAAAGGTACGTTCTTCTTCCACCGGGGAGCACGAACGCATGACAATTTATGCCATGCACACAGGCAACAAAGCTACACGTCGTCTCGGTGACATGGCGAGCTCCTAGTGGCTGTCTCCGCAGCTCCGACGAGCGGCGATTCGCTGCCGCGGGGATCTGTGACGCTTAGCGGACAGCATTTTTTTTAATGGAGCTTAGCAGACAACAACAAGTCAACGTCGTGCTCAGTAGGCCCAGATCTCCAGCAACGGGCCCCACCTACTGCTCGGCCCGTGCCGCCGTGGCCGTGGGAGTCCAGGTCGGCCACAGACTTTGACAAGTCAACGTCGTCGCCCACCGCGTCGCTGTCCATCTCGCCGGTCCGCCACGGAAGACCCCGAGACCGGCCTTCACCAGCAAGTGACCTCCCCACTCTCTCCCAAGCTGACCCGCGCGTTCGCGATAACCACAGGAATGCCAACCCGCGCTTGTGAGACGGCGCGGGACGGAGTGGCATTATCGTGAATAAACGCCGTAACTGAGCCCCTTCTCGGATCCGCTCTCTCTACAAATATTCCCTTCGCGGTTCCCAGTCGCCCACCGAGAGTGGTAGGAAAGCTCGTCGCCGTACGGGGCTCGGCTCAGGTGAGAGCGAGCGTCGGGTACTGAGGCCGGAGGCGATGCCGATGGGCCGCCTCCGCGACGGGCGAGCCTTCCTCCACCGCGCGCTGGTCCTCTCGTCGCTGCTGCTCCTCGCCTCGGGCGAAATCTTCTTCGAGGAGCGGTTCGATGGTACTGTGCGTGGCTGTGTGCTGGGTTGATTTTGTTTCCGATTTAGCTAGTCTGCGCGTTTAGTTTGGTGGTCAACGGTTGTATTGGAGGAGCGATTGGTTGATTCTGTGACTGCGTTGGATCAATTTGGTGCTCCTTTGTGCTATTCGCTGGTTTAGTTTAGCTTTGGTGTCACTGTGGCGAGTTACTGACTGACTGTGACTGGTAACGCCGACAGATTCAGATTTTCGGTTTGTTGGTTCAGAGTTGTTCGTTATTCATATGGTTTAGCTTTCCAGAGAAGTGAATTAGTCTAGAGATATTGTTGCTGCTAGTTGTGCCTTCTGAATTCTGATATGCTCCAGCGGTCCTGCCTCCAGGACTCGAAGAACTTACAGTGGTCCGTCGTCCTATCGATGTGATGCCATGTGCAGTCCATGAACTTATCAGTAGTTGATGTTGGATTTTTTTATTTTTTTTTTATTTTGATTAATGAAATTGTGCAACATGGTAACATTCAGATGGTTGGGATAGCCGTTGGGTGAAATCTGATTGGAAGAAGAGCCAAGGACAAACCGGAACCTTCAGACACACAGCAGGAACCTATTCTGGAGATCCTGACGATAAAGGTGAGGGTCTATTCATGAGTGTACCTACCTTAAATGCAGTAAGGGGCATGTGGTCCCACTCTTTACTTAGTAACTTGTGTTTTCCAAAAAACAAATCTGTATTTGATAGTGACAGTGGATATTTTGATACTCAGTTTCCAGCTAGATATGCCTTGGGTCTATTCATGTTATTTCAACTACTAAAGTTGAGAATTTTTTTTAGAAACTTCAGTCAGAGCCTCAGAGGAGGAGCTCAGGCTGCATTTCATCTGGCCCCTGTTTTTTATCATAAATACTTTCTTGTTAAAAAAGAGAGAGGAACATTTCAAGATTTCTACATACTTTATCACCATCTTCAACTTTTAAAACCAAAAAGCTATAGCCTTACTTTTCCATGGTTTGATTCATGCCTCATATGATTATTTGCATTCTGCAATTGTCTTTTCAGGTATACAAACAACTGGGGATGCCAAACATTTTGCTATATCGGCAAAATTCCCAGAATTTAGTAACAAGGACCGGACATTGGTGATCCAGTACTCTCTAAAGATTGAGCAAGACATTGAATGTGGTGGTGCTTACATCAAACTTATGTCTGGTTATCTCAACCAGAAGAAGTTTGGCGGCGACACTCCTTACAGGTCAACTTGCTCTCTGTGTTTGGCCTAAAAGTTAGTTTATGAGGTTCCTTCGTGTAATGTTCAAAATTATAGATATGAAATGTGTCCTTGTCTATCCATCAACTCTACAATTGCAGATTTTCAGTCTTAACCTTGATGTAGAACAATTTTTTCATAAACCCTGGTAGTAATCCTACCTTCGGATCTTGCACATATTCCTAGAGAATCGGTTAGTGGTAATTTGGTGTATTGATCACCTGTTGAAGTTGATTGCAGCTGTTAAGGAAAGTCGATAACTTTACCAAAAAAATATATTAACACGCTGTGTTTCAAACTTATAAAAAAATCATTAACTGTCTTTTTCTTCAGAAAGTCAATGGGTATCATGAAATATCTTTAGTGGTACGTACCAGCTGAAAATTAGTTGGAAGATCATCTAAAACAGAGTCAATCTAGTTAGTAGTTACTAATGTATAGTGTCCTGGATGCCTTCCTGTTGAACTGTTAGTAATTATTCAGTCTGTCTTAGCTTCTACTGACTATTACCTACTAAATGTCTTGATATTTGCTTATGCAGCTTCATGTTTGGGCCTGATATATGTGGGGATCAGAAAAAGAAGCTTCATCTCATACTTTCATACCAAGGGCAAAACTACCCTATCAAGAAAGATCTAAAATGCGAAGCAGACAAGTTGACACATTTTTACACATTTATTCTAAGACCTGATGCCACTTATAGCATCCTTATTGATAACCGGGAGAGAGAATTTGGAAGCATGTACACTGACTGGGATATCCTTCCTCCTCGTAAGATCAAAGATGTTAATGCGAAAAAGGTTCGAGAATTTTCTGGTGTGATGAAAACATTGTTATACAGTAATTTCAACCATGCCTTTCCTTATGCATCTGTTTCTTTCAGCCAAAAGACTGGGATGACAGGGAATATATTGAAGATCCTGATCAAGTTAAGCCAGAGGTATGCCTTGTCATATTTCCCGTCTTAAACTTATTTGATCAATAATTCTATATAACCTTTTACCTGCACTGAACAGGGATATGATTCAATTCCTAAACAGATACCTAATCCAAAGGACAAAAAGGTATGCATGATTCTGAGTTTTTTTAATATACACCAGTTCGGTTTTAACAATTTAATTAACACTTTCATGCTTCAGAGCACTTATTCAGATCTCAGCATGCAAATGATAGACCTTGACTGTTTATATTATGAAACAAACGAGGATAGAGAAACATTCAATTTTACTCATTCATGCCTGTTACTTTTTCTTTCTTCTATTTAAGCATCCCAGTTACTTTTCCTGATTCACTAGTGTGTCTCAGTAATTTCTAGACACTCATCCTAAACGAACACAAGATGACAGTATTTTTGTTTTATGCTAAATCAGCCTGAGTCATGGGATGATGACGAAGACGGTACATGGAAGCCCAGAATGATACCTAATCCAGAATACAAGGGACCATGGAAGCGGAAGGTTTATTTACTTGACTAGTAATCTTCTCGTGACCTTTTGTTTCTTTGAATAATTATGTACTCATGAAATTTCTGCTCTCAGAAAATTAAGAATCCTAACTACAAAGGAAAATGGAAGACCCCGTGGATTGACAATCCAGGTGAGACATATGTCTGATCTTCTGCCCTTTACATATGTAGACTATGTCTACTGTCTCGCATGACAGTTTTATGTATTTCTCTTGACAGTAATTTTACTGCATATGTGTCTTTGAACTGAATCTTGCACGCTTGACCCAACATTAATTAAACTATATTTTGCAGAGTTTGAGGATGACCCAGACCTATATGTTTTGAAACCTTTGCAGTATGTGGGGATTGAAGTCTGGCAGGTATGAAACATTGTAACTGGGCAAAGACGTGTGCCCCATCACAATCTTTGGTTGTATCAAATGATTTAAATCCTATCTGAACTAACTACTACCATGGTATACAGGTCAAAGCTGGTTCGGTTTTTGACAACATTTTGATTTGCGATGATCCAGACTATGCAAGACATGTTGTAGATGAAACTTTTGCTGCAAATAAGGAGGTAGACACACGGCTGACGGCTGTTGTGAACTTGTGATCCATGTTGTCCCTCCCTGGGAACCCTGTCTCATTTTATTTCTATGCTGCAGGCTGAAAAAGAGGCCTTTGAAGGAGCTGAAAGGAAGAGGAAGGCTAGAGAAGAAGAGGTTAATTAACATGGAATCTTATCCTCTTTCTGCTCTGGTCGCTGTTGCCTGTTAACAATTCTGAAATTCTGAACATGAGCCTTGGAAGAATTAACAGGTGTTGTTTTTCTGCAGGAAGCACGGCGAGCACGGGAGGAAGGGGAGAGACGAAGGCGGGAGAGGGATAGGGACCGTGGCAGGGACCGTTACAGGGATAGATATAAGGTACATTTCTTCCATTTTCCATACTGGATCCCTTTTCCCTGTTGCAATTATGTTTGTCTTGTCCTTAGGACCTTCTTTCCCTCCATTCTAATTTATAATGCATTTTGGCTTTTCTAGATACATAACTTTTGCTATGCACTTAGATATACACTATGTCTATATATAAGTATAGTTAAAGCCAAAACGTCTTATAATTTGGAATGGGGTAGTTCAATATTCCATCCCCTTAATTTACACTAGCCTTCTTAAGGATTATTATCTCGCCAAAAGTTTCAGGCTACTACTGGTCCTTGCTTCCCTGTAGATCAGTGATATAAATCACTGCACGAATAATATGACAATATAATAGACGTGGCCCGCACACCTATGAAGAATTTCAGCATCTTCACTCCAGTGAACAAATTTAGCAAAATATGTGCCAAGTATTCATAGCTCTTAGCTGCACAGTCAGTCTCAGTAATATGGCCCAGTGCTTTATATATCAACCATATGCTAACATATTGTTTCTTTCCTCTGCATTTGCAGCGCCATAGACACTACGACTACCATGTAAGTTACAAAGTATCTTCATTTCTTATCCTGGAACACCCTAAGTTACACAAGAAAAGGTACCTGACGTTATTAATTGTTTGTTTCGTGTTCAGGACGAGCTATAGATCATGTGTTTTGAAATCTGCACGTTATTGGTTGTCTATGGAACTGGGCCTTGATGATTGTGTCAATAAGGTGTACCACTTCAGGGCGAGCACAGATGTTTGAAGTCCTTAACCGTACTGTTACAGTCGTTGAGAGCACACGCACACGTGCAGAACTTGTATGTTGTACACACGAATCAAGCTGAATTTGTGATTTTTGGCGATGGGTAGAGATTGACCATCGCGGCTGTAACTAAATTTCCCCATTGCGAGGCAATATGAGCTGTAGTATCCTTGCACTATCATTTACCTCGAAATGTTATATTCGTGCTGCATACGTTGATAAACCTTTCATTGTCAGGAGTCGGGACAAGGAAAAACACGAAATGGCCCTAGTCACTCAACTTTTTACGACTTAAAATGACTAGTGTGCCCGAATCAGAATCCTTTTATATTATACTGCAGAACCAGAATCCTTTGATGGAAGGGAAATGTGGTCAGAACAAAACAAAGGCAATACACACGTGCAAAATTCCTGACATACATTGCAGACAGTTGCACCACCGCCACATTGTCAGGCCTCCCTGTTCCGACAGGCTGATGGATAGCAGAAATGGCTTGAAATCTCAGGCCTACGGATGCTAACCGAGCTCTGCCACGCATTACAGTATCCAGAGAACGAAATGCATGCCACGACAATGAATATACATAGATCTAGGCCTTGTTTAGTTTCAAAATATTTTGCAAAATGGACACTGTAGTTTTTTCGTTTGTATTTGACAAATATTGTCCAATCATGGACTAACTAGGCTCAAAAGATTTGTCTCGTCAATTCCGAC
>Ga0182004_10002799_pt1 | contig 13685 bp, 16 predicted proteins | sample Sormic07211540_1_FD_120479 | JGI IMG/M metagenome (GOLD analysis project Ga0182004, IMG submission 120479) | Endophyte microbial communities from Sorghum bicolor roots, Mead, Nebraska, USA - 072115-40_1 MetaG | ecosystem: Host-associated > Plants > Roots > Unclassified | place: USA: Nebraska...
AAAGACCACCCAAAGATACGCCAAAAGCTGAACGCTTTGGTTTATTTATTGTGAGAGAAAAATACTACTAAATGACTGCTTGATTTGGCTGATAATTTTTTTCCTTTATGAAGCTATCTATGCTAACGAGCATTTTTTTTTCTCTAGGGATATGCTAACGAACATTTCAAGCACACTGTGTGAGCACTGAGCAGCAGTAATAAATAAGAAATGACCAAAAAACAGCAGAAAAAGGCAGGAGAGCCAACGAATCGTGTGTACTGCTGTACTTTACAAAATTTGAAAAAGGAGCCCACGGGCCAAATAGGTTGGTCACAGGTTCACAAAGCGCTGCTCACGTGCGTCTCACTGAGCGGTGGCCCAGCCTCAACTGCGCCACCTTCCTGCGAGCTGACAGGTGGGACCTCCGGTCTTGGAAGCGGGTCTGTTTCAGTGCTGCAAGCCTGCACCTGCTTCTCTCACCTCCCTCCCTCTCTCTTCCATACATCTCCTTTCCACCCCCGCCGCTTCTCAGTCCCGACCGTTTGCGCCGCTGGAAGGTTCTGGAACCTTCTGAGATGAGGAGGAGCAGACGCCAACGCAATGGACGAGGAGGAGGGAGTGGCCAGCGCGGTGTAAGGGTGGCCTTTGCCTTCGCCGTGCTGCTGGGCTGTGTCATGCCCCTCGTCGGCGGCGCCGCCGCGCAGGGCCCCCGGCTCCCCTCCGACTACAAAACCCTCAGCGGTACGGACACGCACACGCACCCCAGCTTTCCAGCTCTACAGCTTTCTTGATGCGTGTCGTCGTCTACTCCTCTGCTTCCCTTCGTGCGTTTGTTCGTATACGACGGACAGAGGGCGGTGCGTGCTTTCCGCAGGGTCGGTAGCCGGTGGCAAACCCAACTGGGGCTTTGAGGATACTTGTTCTTGAGTGTTCGTTCAGGCCACCTCTCTTTCGCTGACGACTTTAGGTGCTTTGTTTTCTAAGGCCTTGGTAGCAATTTGGTTATTGCTTCTGCAAATTCCAGAATTCAGCTTCGGTTCTCTTCTGTCATGTGGGTTAAGGTTCAGATTTGTCTCTGTCATTCATGAGTTGAAATGAACCTGGTTATCTGAGCTGATATTATTCTCTATTGGGAAACCACGGCAACAATCATGAGCATCTGTTCTTTCTCCAGGCGCCGCTCCACTTGTGGTCGCCAAAGGTGGATTTTCGGGAGTGTTTCCAGATTCCAGCCAAGGTGCCTATTCTTTTGCGATGATCGCCAGCGCACCGGACACAGCCATGTGGTGTGACGTTCAACTAACAAAGGATGGTGTTGGAGTTTGCCTTCGGGATATAAATATGAAAAATTGCACCACTGTCGACCAAGCGTACCCTGCGAGAACGCGGACCTATGTCATCGATGGTGTGCAGAAATCTGGATGGTTTGTTTCAGACTTCACCATTGCTGAGCTTCAGTCTGTTTCTCGTGAGTACAACGATACCACTGTTTACAGCGATTCAATCATTGCGCAGTCTCTGTACATTTCAGATGTCTAGTAAGCACACACTAATTAATAGCTTGGAAAACACCAAGTAGATCCATAGTACATGCCACTAGACGCATTGCCAAATTTATGAGTCTTGAAAATCATAACAGAATACCATGTTCTGCTTTGTTTTTTTGTTCTATATGACAAGTTTTACATTATGGACATCTTGAGTTGTTTGCGTTGACATTATTACTACTATTATTTTTGTGCTTGTTTGCTCAAATCATTTCTATGATTATGTGCTTTTTAATGGCCTACAAATTTATTTTAATGATGTAAGCTGTATGGTTCTTATTGTAACTGATTATCTACTTCATTGAGCAGTAACACAAGCAATTTGGTCTCGCACTGAGAGATTCGATGGTATCTATCCTATCGTCAGTGTTACTGACTTTCGGTCCCTTGTCATGCCATCTCCTGTTTGGTTGAATGTCCAGGTTGAATTATTGTTCTTGGAACTTAACCAGAATTTACTGTTGCTACTGTTATACTACCTTCAAAAGCTAATTTCGCTTTCATATGTATAGCATGACATCTTCTACAAACAACATGGTTTGGACATGAGGAACTACATATTTTCAATCAAAAAGCGTGTATCCATGGATTATATCTCATCACCTGAACTGGGCTTCCTCAAAAATATATCTGGAAGAGTTGGTCGCAAAACAAAGCTTGTGTTTAGATTTCTTGATAAAGCCCTCTTAGATCATTCTATAAACCAAACATATGGTTCACTGTCGAGTAACCTAACGTTTATTAAGTCTATTGCATCTGGCATAATAGTCCCTAAGAGTTACATTTGGCCGGTGACAAAGGATAACTATCTACTGCCATCCACATCAATTGTCACAGAAGCCCACAATGCAGGGCTGGAAATATATGCCTCTGATTTTGCCAATGATAGAATTATTCCCTATAACTACAGCTATGATCCGTTGGCAGAATACCTCAACTTTGTCAATGATGGTGGCTTCTCTGTTGATGGTGTATTGTCAGAGCACCCAATTACTGCATCAGAGGCAATTGGTAAGCTACTAAGTTTTGCATTAGTACATTTTAAAGATCCAGCTACACTATTGTTATCTATTCTGAACTTTTCAGCCTATGAACTACTTCCTCTGTTCTCCTATGAACAATATTTTGGACTTTCACGTTTACTAAGTAAAAGGCATACTATTACAACCCTTCCATTGGAACTTGTCTTCTAACACCTCATGTTGATATTAGATTGTTTTGTCCCCTAATCCCCCATTTAGTCTTATAGTGTTCACTGTCTAGTGATGAAATATTTTATTATTGTAGGGTTTAAAATGACCTTATCGCATTTTAAGATATGTCCGTGCCCATCGCGGAAACATAGTGTGATGTATAGTTGTTTTTATGAACAAATAAGTGACATATTTTTAATGCATTTCAATCTCCTTTGTGCAGGTTGTTTTACTAAACTGAATTCAAATAAGACTGATCATGGTATGTTTTGTGTGGGAGTAATGCCTACTTAATAATTGTACCGTGATGGTTGGATGTCTTCTATTTATATTCATTTTAATTATTTGTAGTTCTTCTTAGCAGGAGAACCCTTAGTTATCTCACATAATGGTGCTAGTGGAGACTACCCGGACTGTACAGACCTGGCCTACCATAGTGCAATTGATAATGGTGCAGATATCATTGATTGTCCTGTTCAAGTGACAAGTGATGGAGTTCTTATGTGCATGAGTTCCGGTAACCTGCTTGACACCACGAATGTTCAGACAACAACTTACAGCTCTCTGGTTTCTGTTGTTCCAAAAATTCAGCCTCAACCAGGAATCTTCACATTCAACCTCACTTGGGCCGACATGAACAGCAATGCTTTAAAACGTGAGTTTGTTTTGTATTAGTAGCATTATAACATTACAAATACATGAATAGCTCACAAAAGGCACAAACTTATAAGTATCCTTTTGACTGGCCCTTTATATACAGCCAAAATATCTTCTCCAGCAAGTGGTTATTCTCTTGTAAGGAACCCAAGGTACACAAATCAAGGGAAGTTTTTGAAGTTATCTGACTTTCTAGCAATCGCAATGGATAAGGACTTGTCGGGTGTCATGATCATCATTGAGGTGATACTTTCGCTCGAAGTTTTGCTTATTTTATTATGATCTCAGAGAATTGAACTTTCCACCTGATTTTTGTCTCCCTATTATGACTTTGTGATACCTGCCCGTTTTGTTCAACAAAAGTATGATTATGTTACGAGCAAAACTTCACCAGATAGTTAACCTCTCAATATGTTGATGCATAATCTACATAATCTGTTTTACGAAAGAGCCCATCATCTGTTTTATATCGACAAATGATATAATTTGCTAACCGAAGTCGTCATCTCGATGAGTTCTGCTACAGTTACTATTATAGACATTGCTGGTATAAACCTCTGCAAAGATTGTATTCTCCCTTGTGCCTTTCCAAATATTCTACTATGTCTTTCCAGAAGTCAAATGTTATCTTAATAAATGGAATTCTTCCTTCATTGATCAATCTATCTTTTGTACTACAGAATGCTGCATTTTTAATAAATTCATTGGGAATCGACATTGTTGATTCTGTAACCACTGCCTTAAGTGCTGCTGGCTTCAATAATCATCCTACCAAGGAAGTTCTGATCCAGTCAAAAGATAGTGCTGTTCTTGTCAAATTGAAGCAAAAGAAAACAAAATCCAAGCTTGTTTACACTCTACCCTCAGGCATCGGGGATGCTTCTAATTCCTCACTGAAAGACATTAAGAAGTTTGCTGAAGCTGTGGTTGTGGACAGCAAATCTGTTTTTACTCTAAGTTCTGACTTTATCATAAGACAGAACAGTCTTGTGCAAGATCTGCAGTCAGCAGGGCTAGCTTTGTATGCAGAGGTGTTCCGGAATGAGTTTGTAGCACAACCGTTGGATTTCTTCGGAGATGAAACTGTAGAAATCAATTACTATGTTCAATCATTTAATTTATCAGGCATCATAACTGATTTCCCGAAGACAGTCAGAAGATACAAAAGTAAGTCTTATTCGCCATGTCATGTGCATGTGCATATAGTTCACTATCTTGCAGTGTTCTATTTTCTTCCCGGGTGTCTTCAGTAGTGAAGGTACAAGTTTCGACGGGTATGAGTTGAGGATTGCTTCCAGGCCTCGTGTTGTAATAATACTAAAATTCGTTATTATATTTCTTCTTATGCACAGCTCTCCTGTGTATTCTCAGGAAAAGAAAAACATCTAACATATAGTGGGACATCATTTTGCTGCATTAATAGGGTATGATGGAAAATAGCATGGGAACATGGGTAATGTTGTTTAGGTCATTTTCAAGTTTTCACAATGATGGCGTCATATCTCAACTGCACAGTTTCATGTAACTGTATTTAATTAGTAGCTGCAGTATTTATGCTCAATTTTCTGACAGCTGCATCTGCATACTCTTGTATTGGCAGAAAACACTTGTACAGTTCTGGGAAATGATATGCCCAACTACATGCAGCCTCCTCAGGCTGGCTCCCTTGCACAGTTTCTCCAAACCTTCAAAACCCAGCCACCATCTCTGCCACCTATGCCGACACTGAGTTCTTCAAGCGTGGAGGAGCCACCTCTTCCTACTGTTGCCTCAAGAAGTGTATCTGATGGTAGTTCATCAGGGGGCACCAGAACTCCTGGCACACCTTCTGATGCTCACACGGCTACTATGAGTGCTGGCATGCTACTTGTGATGGTTTTCACAGCTCTGCTGATCTGACAAGACACATGAGACTGTATAGTAGACGACTGAAGCTAATCTATCACCCTTCGATTCGGGCAAGCTTTGACTGGTGATCTGGTACTAGTACTAGCACACTCTTGTTTTCTTGTTGGACTTGGTTGTAGTACTTCGAAATAAGTGTGAGTCTCAATTCATAGGTGGAATCGTCGAAAGGTTATGATCATTGTTGCCCAATTCGCTTAAACTTATCGGCCATACTTTTCTAGTAATGAAATAATATGTTTCTCTCATAACAAAACAAATTTGCAACTGCTTCTCCTCTTCCTCCTCCTTCCCCTGCAGTAGCAGCAGAAGCGGCACTGGGGAGTGAGAGACTAAGGAAGCTTGGGGATCTGGAGAGGGAAGGGCCGGCGGGGTGAGGCAGCTTCTCAAAATAGTCCCACAGCCCCACCAACAGCAGCAGGCCCAGCAACACTAAGAAATAGTATATGCCTATACCTGCTTGCGGTTTGTGGCTTTATGTTATATTTGTTGTTATATATGTATGAGACATGATACATTTTGGACACTTGATCAAATTCTGAATCGAACTCTATATCATCATTAGCCGCAAGTCTAATGGACCAACCTCGCTCGTGTAATTTTAATTCATTTCTCTAGCTATACTTATTGATCGACTGTTTTTTTCTTTCAAGGAATATGAAAGACCCCTGAGGGATAACTGAATGAGTTATAAAAGCCAAAAGGTCCACACAGCAAAAAGATCCAAGAAAATGGAAACAAAGAAGATAAGGTTAATTTGGCCGTTGCTATAAATAGTTCAGGATTTTCCGTTCCACGGCTCGCCCGCTCGAGATTGCTATAAATAGTTCAGGATTTTCTGTTCCATGCTCGCCCGCTCGGGAAGAGACATACATGGAACTGTCTTTCTCGGTCCTTACGGTAAAAAGATCGCCCGAAATAGAAACTTCTGATTCAAGAATACCACTATAAAATATTAAGCAAAACATGTCTCTCCCCATCTAAAACAACACATGCAAGTACGCATGTCCATCCAATACAAAGAATCTTACAATAATACCTGTATGCAAGTGTGCCCTATTATCAAAATACTCTTACACTTTTTTTGTACTCCTGTGTAGGGAAAAAAATAGTAGTATTTAGAGTTTATGTTTTATGTATTGATTGGCGCTAGCGACTTGTTCGGACGTTGAGCCCCCCACCCGTACCACATGGAGAAAAGAAAAAAAATGGAAATGTAAGCCTTAAAAAAGTTTCTTTGAATTCTAGGTGGAACTAAACGATGCCTTAGGAAGATTGAGCAGAGGTAGTGTAAAAAAAAGGAAGCTTGAGAGAGGGAGGGTCGGGCGACTGTATTACCCTGCAACATAGCCCACGTTCGGCCTCAGCCGCGTCACACCCACACGCTAAGCCCTGTTTAGATTGCTGATAAAAAAAATTTTAGATGTCACATCGGATATGTCGAAAGGATGTTGGGAGAGGTTTTTAGAAACTAATAAAAAACAAATTACATAGCTCGTCAGGAAACTGAAGACAAATCTATTAAGCATAATTAATCTGTCATTAGCACATGTGGGTTACTGTAGCACTTAAGGCTAATCGTAGAGTAACTAGGCTTAAAAGATTCGTCTCGTGATTTTCAACCAAACTGTGTAATTAGTTTATTTTTTATGTACATTTAATATTCTATGTATGTGTCCAAAGTTTTGATGGGATGGATGAAAAAATTTTGGACGGGAGGGCCTAATCCCCCGCACTCGCCACGACGTGCCCACCTCCTTTTCTAGTCGCTGCCGACCTGGCGGCCCTGCGGCAGTGCGGCGGCGCCTATCTCCGACACGGCCACACGCCATGCCCATGCCCATGCTCCATGCTCGCCAACACGAGTGGTGGCTGCGCGTCGCGGTCGCCGTCGCCGGTGCCACCTGTATCAGGACGGATTCGAGCGTCCCACTTCCCGCCCGCCTCGCACCTGGCGCGACGTTGGTTGCTCCGTGTCCGTGTGTGCACGCTTCGGTGCCTCGCTGTGCATCTGCATGCCGACCACGAACCCGTCCGTCCACGTGGACGGCTCTAATTTTTCCCCCTTTTCTCCTTCGCATCGCACATGCAGAAAAAAAAAAAGGATCCCGCCGGCAGACGCCAGCTCTGTGTGTGAGTGTGACACAGTGATGAGAGGAAGCTTCCATAGCGCAGCCAGAAGCTGTCCGAATTCTCAATTCAGAAGAGCTGCCCCAGCCGATGGCCAGGGCCAGCCCCCATCTGATGCAACAATAGTGGCTGGACGAGTCCTAGGTTTCTCCTACCGGAACACTTCTTCGCCATCGTTGGGACGGTGCGACAGTTCTCTAGTATTCTACAAGACCGCAAGTATATATACGGAGCTACGTACTTTATTCTCCCAAGCTGCAAACAGATTCCAAGACTAATGCAGGCAGGCGCTGTGTGTCCCCTTGACCCATTATAATGCGCCTAGTGCACTATCTAATCTAATGGTGATGTCAAAGACAAAGCAGCCCTAATCAACAGGCTTTGGGTCTTTGACTCCCATCATTTTAATGGCGGCATTCGATAAAAGAAAAATAAAGGCTGCCGCCGGCGCCGAAGGCATCCCTGTAATCAGTGTGCCTGATGACGGTCATGTGTTGTCCGTCGTACTCTTTCAGAGAATTCAGAGCCGCAAGCCTGCTGGCTGCTGCCCTGTGCCCGTGCGTTTGTTTCTTGTTTTCCGGTCCTGCTGCACGTGCCTGCAACTGCGTCCTGCTTTCAAGGGATCGAGAGCAAACAAAGGCAGCCCCGCGTGCGCTGCACACACCAGAGCGTAAAAAACGGCTACCCTCCGCCTGGATTCGCTCGGAATATCCAAGACGAGATGCAGAACGTGTCATGACTCATGAATCATGAAGGTGAAAGCATAAACAAGCAGTATAATCAAACTGCTGTAATAGATCCTCACGTTTATGAATTTTGTGTACCCTATATTCATACAAACACGTCAGGAAGTTCATGACTAACAAACTGAAATCAAATAAAGAGGTCAATATGCATACGCCGTTGTAAAGTTCATGAGGAAAAAAATTCAAAAAAAGTTCATGAGGAAATCCATAGGAACTTGACCCGGTACAACAGTTTGACACTTTGACCACTACTATTTCAAAGTCATCTTTGTCAGACTCAAACAATGTTTCAACTGCTGCAGCGTTCCCGCGTGTAAGCATGTCCAACTTGGAAAGCGACGCAATCGTAGATAAGGATAATCGCAATTGTCAATTCTTTCTGGGGAGATAGATAGATATTATATGCCTGACACGCCCGGAATCTCAAAGCTTATTCTGCCCCCCCGGCCCTGCCACATCTTCAGAATCCTTTTATCTTCCAAAGGACAGCATCAGATTATACTACTACCACACAACGAGAAATCATGGGGCAAAAGGAAAGGGATATCTGCAGGCTGTAGCTGAGGTCCAGTAGCTAGGCGTCGATGTACCTTGAAGAAAGCCGCGAGCCTTCACTTGATTGGGTTTAAGCCTGATGAAGGAGCTCATCAAGCAAGGTGTTAACAATATCGGTAAGCAATGGCAACACCACATCATTCAAGGGTTGCAAGTATTGCAGTATGATGATGACGCAGAGTAGTAGGTCGAAGACTGCAGCGAGCAGGATGATAGGTTTATAGGATTTATATATTGACATATCTGCAAGCGAATCCATCATGAGATGAACAAATAAAACGGAGAAAAAGATGGAAACGCAAGAAAACGCAGCGGATGATGCGACTGTATATGGACACGGAAGCTTTAGTATCGGTGCTGATGCGTGCGCATTTGTCCTCGCGTGTGCTCTGCTCTGACGGCGAAATCGCTCGCTCCGGAAGGCGGGAAAAAAAAAGAAGAAGAATTGCCCTGACGGCGAGCTATGGTATAGCTATGGCCCCTCTATCTGTGGCCCATGAGCACGACGCATTGGTGCGTGCCTATCCGTTGTGGCGGTTTCGGTTGAGCAAACCCAAGTTTCCTTCCTGCTGCATAAATCGACATCGATCGTGTGGCGTCACGCACGCACACACATATCGTCTCATTTGTTTTTCCAGACCAGGAGCAGAGTTTGGTATGATAATGCAGGCAGGCGACTGGCGTATTGGGCGATCGGCTGGCTCATCGACCGTCTCCAATTCGCTGGTGCTGCCGTTGCTGTTGCTTGTTCGGCCACCTGCCCGGCCCGGCCATGCTTGCTGCTAACTCAACTATCTTCCCCTTTCGGGTCAACTCGCTTCGTTCCTTTGGGCATACAATTACAATACAACTGATGCAGCCAAGCCACAATGCATGACGCAATTACTCGGCAGAACATATATGATCTGAAATAAAGAAGCAAAGCATGCAATTATGCAGGATTATGCCATTGGCTGCGTTGGACTCTTGCGGATGGTGGTTCAGACTGATTAGTCGCTTGGGAGACAAGGGCAGAGAATGTTTTCAATGGAACTGGTGTTTCTGTAGTGCATCAGGTGGCTGCGGTGGTTGGTAATGGCAACATTGGCTCATTGGCCAATGGCCAGGGCGTGGCGGGCACAACGCAAGTACACAACCCAACCTACCTGTGGGATAGGAGTTCGAGGAGCGGAACTGAACAGGGCGCGGTCAGACACACATGTTCTTCTCAGCTTATCTGCCGTCAAATCTGCAGTTTTGGCGGGTACGGGGCGAGGTCCCCGGCCTCCTGAACAAATGCGGCCACAGGCCTTGTTTAGTTCCGAAAACTGAAAAGTTTTCGGAAATGTAGCACTTTCGTTTGTTTGTGGTAAATATTGTTCAATCATATACTAACTAGAGTCAAAAGATTCGTCTCGTGATTTACAGTCAAACTGTGTAATTAGTTTTGTTTTTGTCTATATTTAATGCTTCATGTATGTGCCGCAAAATTCGATGTGACAGGGAATCTTGAAAACTTTTTGGATTTCGGGGTGAACTAAAGGCCACAATGTGACTTGTTGGCGAGAGATGGGCGACAGGTTTGTTTGACAGCGGCAGCTTGTGGTCAAAACAACATCGACACGCATGAGGTGAATGGATATTCTACTGCTGCCGTAGCTTGCATTGCATTGCAGCTGCTGCAGCAGATGATGAAACTGAAAGTAACTGACTGCTGAATTCACTGCATGCAAGAACAACTGCAGACAACAACAGCAGACGAGGAATTCCAAGCTTTGATTTTTTTTTTTTCGATTCCTGTCCCCAGTTCATGCTCTATCCACACGAGGAATTTACATCAGACGGCTATAAGAATCTGTACATTTTTTTTTCTCTTTCACTTTTTTTGGGTTGATCATTCTCTCCCTATCGGAAAACACGTACGCACGCGACGCGAAGAAGGGAAGCAAAACTTGTGATGTCACACACAAGGAAACGGCAAGCAGCCTCACGAACCGGGCTGTGGCGGCTTCATCGGCCGCGACGACGCGCTGCTCTCGCCGCCGGCGGCGACGGCGAGGCCCATCTCGATGTCCCCGCGCGCGTCCTCCTCCTGATAGTGATGATGATCGCAACGATGCGGCGGCTGCGTGGGCGGCGTCGCGCCGCCACAACCAATCAGCCTCCGTAGCCCGACGCACGCCTGCGAGGCGTCGACGGCGGCGACGTGCTCCTGCGTCGGCGCCGGCAGAGGAGGTGCCGCCGCAGAGCGCTGCTGCGACTGCGAGCGGCCGGTGCTGACCTCGTCCTGGGAGCCGAAGAAGAGGACGTTGGTGGGGAAGTTGGGGGACTCCGGGTCGGCCTCGGGCGTGGGCACGGCGGGCGGGACGGGCGGGTCGTCGACGGCGGGGCACCGGCAGAGCGGGCAGGTGGAGTGGGAGCGGAGCCACATGTCGACGCAGTCGACGTGGAACGCGTGGCCGCACCGCGGCAACACGCGCGCCGTCTCCCCGGGCGCCAGCTCCGTGATGCACACGGCGCAGTCCAGCGCCTCGCCCTTAGCCACCTCCCGCCGGGGCAGCTTCGCCATGGACTTCTCGTCGAGACCGCCGTCGTAGCACCACTCCGTGGCGCCGCCGTCCGCGCGTGTCCCGCCGCCGCCGAACACGGTGCGCAGCCACGCCCTGACGCCTCCGGCTCCCGCGTGCGCCGGCGGCGGCGGTGGCGCCCCGCCGCGGTACCGCTTGGCGCAGAGGAAGATGTAGAAGCAGAGCACCAGGGTGAGGAAGACCGCCGCCACGGCCGCCAGCATCGTGGTCGCCGCCGCGACCGTCGTCGCGGTCACCGCCATCGGTCGATGAGCCGATCAGCCTCAACCGCGCTCTCTGCAGCTCGGTCGTTCCCTTGCCTTTGCTTTCCTTTCCTTACGCTCCTCGCCTACGCAAGCAGGAGCCTTTGCTTTGCTGGTGTACCCTTCTGCTGCCGGAAGCTCCTCGACGTTCGCGCCGCGAAGCTCTTCAAGGCAATAAATGTTTTAGTGGTCGTGTCGTGCCGTGCCGGGGCGTTGGGAATTCGAATGATTAGCGCGGCTACTTATACGAGGGCGGCGCGGGAGTGCAAAGGATAAGACTCGCTCAAGGTCGGACCACACCAGGGGGCGCTGGGGCCGGGAGAGAAGAAGGCTTGGGCTTGGCTTGGGTTTGGAGGGGAAGGTGAGCGAACCGTGGAGGCTTGGACTGGACCTGGTGGAGGAGGGAAAGCGAGGTCGAGGGGGGGACGGCGACGGTTTCGAAAGCGTTGACGCGAGCGCGAGGCGGCTGTGGAACCAGCAGACCATTGGCGCAAGCGCCGTTGGACCTCCCTGCCACGGCTGTCGCCGTCTAATCCCCCCGTGATGGCGTCGCCGGCGTACGTCCTGGCTCGCGCCGCTGCACGGTTGCACCAGATGCAACCAGACGGGCCGGTGAGCCGCGACACCGACCGCCCGCGCAGGCTCCGCCGATGATTGCTGCGCACGCCCACTGGCAGGCGGGCCACTCTAAGTTGACGTCCGCACCCCGCATGTACCATGCGTACATGTGCTAGTGCCATTTGACAAGTGCACCATGTACTAGTGCCATTTGACAAGTGCGCGCTGTGAATTACCATAGCGTGACACAGTAATACTGCTGCTTGTCAGCTCAGAATGTCTTAAAGAAGGATGACGTGGCATGATGCAATCCAACCTGCTTTGCCTCCGTGGTTTGTGCAGAGTAGTACGCTGACAGTCTGACACAGAATTTGGGGAAACACTCCCAGCGAACTCCAGGAAACGTGGACCGTATGCCGTGAGCGTGTCGCGGGGCCTCCGGTCGGGCCCCAGCTGATGGAAGGAATGAGCATGAGGCAAAGGCAACGAGGTGTGGGCCGGAGCGCCGGGTGGACCACCGTGGCTGGCCTGCCGTGGCTGGGGAGGTTCGGTATAGCGGTTTGTGCTCCACTGCATCCTGTCCCTTTCCCCTTCCGGTTATGCGTTTTTGGGAGGAAGCAACTGCCCAAACCCAACGCCAACTTGTGGACGCCTCTCCGATCCCGTGTCTGCCTCGGATTTTTTTTTTAAGATAGAGTTGGCTGGATTTTCTGGGAAGCAACTGGAGGAGAGGAGAGACGAATTGTAAGTAAGCGGCCTTATCTAACTTGATTGAGTCCAAAGTCTTGGAAGGTTGACCAAACCTTGCTAAGCTAGCCCAACCCAACTTCATCTAACTCGATCGACTACTTAGTCGTACCAAATCAAAGGAAGACTACTTGTTTAGAGCACGAGTGACGTGAATTTGCATCGACCTGTAAGGTGTAGTTTTAGCCTTACAGTAACTAGCTGCTAGGTGCCGTTCCGCCTGGGCGACCACAACCTGAACCATCATGGCGATAACCGATAGTACTGTATGTAGTACGAGGATGGACTGGACGACAACCTCGATCGGCCGAGTTCTCTGCGGAAGTTGAAGCCGAGCAGATGAACATGCCAGGTCCACGTACGGCTGCTGTCCTTGCAGTTGCTGTTCCACTCCCGGTCATCCAGATAAACCCAAGGCAAGTCCTCGTTGCCGCCTCCAGCCAGAGACGCTTTCAACAACAGACAGGTGGATGGAAATGGAAGCGCCAGGCAGGTGCTCTGAACCGAGACCGCACGGCCTCCCTCCGTCCGCTCCTTCGCCGAATCAGCGGCTGACTCGATGACGGCCGCACCGGACGTGGCGTGGGCGCGTGGCTGGCTCGCTGGCCGCTCTCCCCCGGGGGTCTCGGCATCGGCAGCGACGGGGGCGCGTTGGTGGCCCATGGGATCCACCGGCAGCGCGCACGGACGGGGACAGCGACGGGAGCCGTCCGCGCCCGGGCCCGTGCGCGACCGCTGACCGCTGCGCCGCCGCGCCCATGACTCCGTTGTTTCTGGCAGTTTGGAGGGGCGTGGGATACCCATGCAGGTCGGCTAAAAGGCGGGCAGGGAAGCGCGGCACGCCTGGGAATTGGCC
>Ga0182004_10002800_pt1 | contig 13685 bp, 20 predicted proteins | sample Sormic07211540_1_FD_120479 | JGI IMG/M metagenome (GOLD analysis project Ga0182004, IMG submission 120479) | Endophyte microbial communities from Sorghum bicolor roots, Mead, Nebraska, USA - 072115-40_1 MetaG | ecosystem: Host-associated > Plants > Roots > Unclassified | place: USA: Nebraska...
ACGACGACGACGACGAAGCTGATGAAGGTAACGTGTACAGTTGTGCTTGATTGCCTTCTGCTACCTGCCAGCCCGAGTGCAGAACTGCAGATAGTTAATTTTATTGCACGTGCCAGACACGGCAGGGACTAATTTGGCCGTGTAGGTGAGCTAGGTGCCGGCGCAACCGAGGGTGCCAAGCAGAGCCGCAGCGAGAAGAAGAGCCGCAAGGCCATGATGAAGCTCGGAATGAAACCCGTCACCGGTGTCACCAGGATAACTATCAAAAGAGCCAAGAACGTACGTATATATACACGCCACGAGGAACACGCAACTTTTTTCTTCTCTATGTATACAGACACAACACGAATGTTCATGCAATTTTCATCTCCATATGCATACAAAGTACAAACAAGATCGATGTCCATGCAATTCTTAGCCCCTGTTATTACTTGTCAATTTGTCATCCGACATATACATATAACACAAGCCAATGCGACACACTTGCCTTAATTACCATGCCTATCATCTGTCCCTCAGATACTGTTCGTGGTGTCCAAGCCGGACGTCTTCAAGAGCCCGACGTCGGAGACGTACGTGATATTCGGTGAGGCCAAGATAGAGGACCTGAGCTCCCAGCTGCAGGCGCAGGCCGCGCAGCAGTTCAGGATGCAGGACCTCAGCAAGGTGATGGCCAAGCAGGACGCGGCCGCCGCCGCTGCGGCGCCGGCCGACGAGGAAGAGGAGGTCGACGAGGACGGGATAGAGCCCCGCGACATCGACCTCGTCATGACGCAGGCCAGCGTCACCCGCGCCAAGGCCGTCAAGGCTCTCAAGGCGCACGACGGCGACATCGTCAGCGCCATCATGGAGCTCACGGCCTGATGATGATACCTACCGTACCGTTCCTTCCTCGTTGCTGTCTGCTTCGTCACCAACACCAACACCCAGTGGAAATTGAACGTTTTGTCCAGCGTTGTAGCGTCGCTCTTCATTTTTGGGATTTGCATAAGATGAGTTTTGAATAAGATGTATTGTTTGTTCACCATATGGACGTTGCATCATGTCAGTTTCCAAATTAGTGTCATTTGGATTCTCATTCGCAGATTAGACCATTCTCGAGAAATGGACTTCACAGATTTAATTGGCTTACCGGGTACGGGTAGCATGCTCACTCTGTTCAAATGTCATCGCAGCAATGGCACTTTGATATATCATATATGTACTACTTATGTTGTTGCTACATGTACAGAATGTGAGGTGTTTGTTGTAAGCATGTAAGCACTGAATACATAGCGGGGCGAAATAGATACATGAGAAGAAAGATGTTAATATATATCAATATAAATTTATTGGATCCATGCACTGTTCTTTAAACACCTTACACAATCGATGAATAAGAGGCCTCCAATATCCTATGTCAACCTATCCTTCCTCTATTGCAATTTGCAACTGCTATTTGTTACACCTCAATACCTCACCAGTAAATACCTAGTTGTAACCAGTGACCTCATCAGACAAAAATAATCCTCTAATTAATCTCACTCCTCAGCTCTGCTTATGTTTTTATTTGCGAGGGCTGAAAAGCATTGAATGGTTATAAGAATGCTGAATGCCTCCATATCACCACTACCGCCACCAAGAACATCAACAAAGATTATTTGCATTGCTCAAAAGCACTGAATGCTTCCACATCTACCACTACCACCGCAAAGACATCAAAGATTATTTGCCATCAGGCTTGTCACAGTAATTTCGATTCAGCAGCTCGAGCAGAAGAACGGCGGCAGAGTCCTTGGCCTTTTTCACACTCGGCATTGGCTCTCCAATGCACTCGTCAGTCCATCCACGGTCAGATGTATTTACCCTTACCGCATAAACAAATCTTTTGGCATGGGCAGGGCCACCCTCGTTTATACACCTGTACTGTGGCATCGGCCATTGCCTTCTCAAGCAGATATCGTTCAGGGTCTGCCTAGTGAACTGTGAACCGTTTTTCTTCTCGCCATCCTTCTCAGTATCTTTCTTTGCTGCAGTTTCCTTCTCTTTCAAGACAACCAGTGCATTTCTAGCCGCCAACTTTTGTGCCATCTTCTTCTGTGGGTTCTGAGCTACACCAATCTGAATACCATCAACAAAGACTTCAACTGTAGCTACATTGCCTGTTCGTGATGCTTTGTATTCTAATCCTTCAGCTTGCTGTTGACAGCGCTCTTGGAGCTCCCTTACAGGGTGCATTGGAAGGGTGTCCGGTGTCACCATTGGATCAAGTAGAGGCTGAAAAACCTGACATGACGGATTAATAAAATGAAACTTTACTATTTTCCACATGAGGATGAACATAATTTCCTTCCAAATGATAAAGAAACTACCTTCCAGACTACAGAGGTATCACACCCACTATCCAGGAATATTGCGCCAGCAATAGACTCAAAAATGTCTCCGAGAACCTTAGGAGCCTTACAATCCCCAAGCCCAAAAGAATTGAAACCTGGTTTCAAAAGCTCCACCTGGACATCCTTCACAAACTCTCGAATCTTCAGAGGATAGAGATAAAATAGTCAGCACTGCTTCCAAAACGTGGCAATGATTTCAACATAACAAAACTCTAGTTCAAACATTACAGCATATAGTAACACATACTCCCTCAATTCCAAATTATAAGACGTTTTGGCTTTTCTAGAAACATTGCTTTTACTACACATCTAGACATAATGTATTTCTAAGTGCATAAAAAGCTATGCATCTAGAAAAGCCAAGACACCTTGTAATTTGGAATGCAGTAACAAGGAAGTTCACTACTGAACATTAAGAATGGCCCACCTGTGTCTCCAATGCAGATGATCCATGGCGAAGATGTACATGCAGCTTATGCTTAACTGCAACCCTTGCAAAGTTCTCATTATTAACAGCTGCAGCTCTCAAGTCAGTCAAGCGGCCCGGAGGTAGGTCGGTATAAGTAAAAAATAAGTGCTTCGTAATGAGATGATCCAATACAGCATCACCAACAAATTCCAAGCGCTGGTAACAGGAAACACCTGATGATGGTCTTGATGCATGCGTTATAGCTTCAACAAGTAAGCCTTTATTCTGAAACTTGATACCCAATGCACCCTCTAATGTGTCAAAATTGATGCTTTTCATTATGCTCTCAGGTATGTTATATGGCTTTGAAGAAGGGATCTCTTGAGGATCCAACTCTGCATTAATACCGATCCATTTCATCAGATGGTTTGCAGCAATTTTCCCTCCAGCTACATAATAGACACCAATAAGTGCTTCCACAACATCTGCTAATGTTTTGCTTGATAGAACACGATAGCAGCTAGAATCTCCCTCAATTTCACCGTCTTCTTGCATGCTATCCTCCTCATAGTCATCATACGAGCTCTTTTCTAACTCTCTGCTAGGAGCAAATTCCTCATCAAAGATGGATGGTTCAGAATCTCTTGTTTCTTCATCAAATACAGGTAACACTCCTGGAGCTGCCCATCTTGATGGAGCAAACCGATCTGCTTGGATATAAGATTGGAGGTTTTTATCCAAAGCGTATTGATACAGGATCATGTTGCTAACCATCTGCTGCCGCATCCTTGTGAGCTGTCCCTCGTGCTTTTGAGGATATTTTAGGAAAAGGAATCTACTCACAACCCATTTCAAGTATGCATCGCCCAGCAGCTCTGCTCTTTCATAGCAGAATGTCTCCTGGCATGACGCAGCAGTCAAGGCTTCCAATATCTGCGAACCACACAAACAAAAAGCTATTAATCGATGTGCAGAATTTCAAGTTTATCTGAGAATAACATTTAGCTATTGCATGATGAATCTAGGTGAATAGAGGACGGGTTTATGGTATTTCCACATTTTTCTCATAAGGGCATAAGGCAAACAAGCATGGTCTTTTCAGAAGACTAGACCCATAAGTTTTACCACGCCTATTATCATGTACAAAACAAGCATTAGTATTTAGTAGCACCTGGATTGAGTACATATTGGTCAGTTTAACATTTTTTTTCTTGTTAACAGACACGGTCCACCAAAGCTAGGAGCCACAATGAAGGCCTAGAGGTGTCATTGCGTGCTCCACTTAATTTGCTTGATGCATGTAGTCTTCGACATCTCAATAGAAGACAGTGGTATAATATAGAAAGGACAAATTTAAGTGTTCTGTTTACTGGTAAATTATACCAGGGGATATTCGAATGTTTTCCCTAAAACATGCAGGCTTGAGAGCTGCAGGTGTACCTTATTTGCAGGAACTGGATAACCAATTATGTCCTTCAGTTGAATTGCAAGAAGCATGCTCTCCACCCTTCTCATTATTGAGGGTAACCTCTGAGCTCCACGAACAAGTGATCCGGGAAGAGGATGCACAAGGCACAATTCGGGTGGTAAATACACATAGTATGTTTTGTCAAGATTCTCTGAGAACTCTCCATTGCCAGCTGCAAAACAATAGTAGTACAAATCCATTATACAAACACTCTCCTATTTATATTAAGCACTAAGTTTGTATTTCTTTATTAAATTAATCTAAGGCTGAATAGGAAGTCTTGGATGGGCTTGAAAGACCAAAACATCAATGAATAGTAAAATACTAAGGCAAACAAAAAAAATCTAAATGAAATCTCACAAAAGAATGCATAGCTTTTACCTTCAGAATGCTCAAATCTAGGAGAAAGTAGATTTTTGCAGTATGAAACACCACGTGCCCGTATAAGAGGTTGTTTCTTATAAATTAACTCCACACCATACCTGAGAGGGAAAACAAGAAGGATCATGATATGCTGCCATAAAGCTACTTTGCCAAAAAGGGAAAGCAGAAACAGCCAGAGCTAAGAGAGAACTCCTTTTGCTTTCAGCATTCAAAACTTATCTTACTTCTGCTTGTAGTAATCAGCGAACGAGCTGTACTCCAAGGGACCCAGATAACCCTCTTTCCTAGGGAACGAATTTTCTGCATTCATGTTGTCGCAAATACTGTCCACATAGAACCTTTTTCCTGAGTGGGCGGCAGTTACAACCATTCCAGCAAGATCTTTAGCATCCCAACATGAATCTGCCATGAACAACTTGCCTTGGTTTTGATAATCATTAAAATGTCCCCGCCCACGACCAGGAACTAATCCAGATGCTTTGACAACATCAAATTCAGCAATGGCTCCTCTAATACCATACGTAGGGTGGGCTTTCTGTCCAAATGCAGTTCCATTACGCAGCTTCCCGAACCCATATTCCCTCCTATCTCCGCCAAGTGTCCTTTCATTTGTGCCTAGATAGACATCTGGGCGTGCCCTCTGAAGAGGGTTGTTCCAGGCATCAGAATTCACAATGCTGTTAACTAGAGTCCAATCTATCTCTCTTAAAAGATCCATACATTTCTCAGCTCCCACAGGAACAAAGAGGTATGCTTTTGCTGGATCCCAAGGAGTTGTTGAGGGATCAACATCAACGTCAAGTACTATGCTCATGAGCCTAACATGAAAGCTCTTCAGCAGGATCAGCTGGAAGCACATGAGCAAGATTAGCAACATTAATGTAAAAAAATATGGAAATGAACTTTGCTGCCATTGCAAGAAAATCAACCTGACTTTCTGTAATTTCAATTGGTCCACGGAATACGAGAGATGCCTTTGTTATTATTGTCCTAGCAACAAAGAGATCCATCGTCGTCGATAAAACCTAAAAATTAAAACATTATAGACTTTTAAACGTCCATTTTCTCAAGTTGCGTACTATCACCAGGAAAAAAATACCTCTGCATCCAGCTCATTGCCAAAAACAAGAGCAAAATTTGAAAGTTGTGTAACGAAAGGGTCCTTTGAAGTCCCAATGTTTACACAGTTCACAGAATACAAATATAACTTAATAAACTGTGAAGTTTGGTAACCATCTCTTCCAGATAAAATCCATTCTCCCTGTTGAAAACAAAGTTCAGTGAAATGAAACTAATTAGAAACCAAAAGTATCAGCAGATCGCAATTCACAAAGAACCATTAAGACTAGGTTAAGTTGAAGCTCAGGTAATGTGAGAAAGGAAATACTAACCCGCAGAATTTCAGCAACCCCTTCAGGAAAGAACTCTCTGTGGCGTGCTGTTCCAGGCAGTGGATCACCTTCGTCATTTTGTTCAGTCTTTTCTCCTTCCCCACTTCCTCTGTCAGGTAAAAGCATATCTGTGAAGGCACCCATCTCATGTAGCTTCTTACAAGCAGCTAAACAAACAGCCTGCACAAAAAGAACCAGGCACAGTTCAAAATAATGGATAAAATGTATAGAAAAAACTGATTAATAATGTGTTCTAATGAACTGTCATTACTTGTTGTGCCAGGCGTATTGAACTGCATATAGGACCTTCAAGCTTCTCGAATGGAGCATTACAAGGAAGTTGAAGTTTGCAAGAATATTCTGTTGAACCCCCTGGCTTCTCATGCTTTTGCATAATAAATTCCGGTCGAAGAATAGAGTATCTGGAAGTAGGAAACTACTGATGAGCCTGCGATTTCAAAAATCAATTGAGCTAGTATACCAAAGGAATCACAAGAAGTTATGTACCTGTCACTCGGCAGCTGTGAGCAGTAAAAATGTATGAGTCCAACTGCAGAGTTCAGACTGACAACAGCCCCTGTTGATTCAACCTGGTACATAGAATCAGGTGATGTATCAACAGGGCTTAGCATAGAAGTGCCATCAAGATGACTGAGATCAGTTCTCTCAATAGCTTCTTTTCTCAATGTCTCTTCACTATTCCGAGCATTTCTCAAGAAAGCTTCATGAGACAAATTTCCTCTGGCATAATTAATTTATATAAGTCAATGGATTTAAACAGAACATATTTTAATGGTATCAACAGTTTTGGTGACACATAATTACCTTTCAAGCATCAATATGTAGTCAGATCCAGGCTTTCTAGCACGACCCCGAGACTGAATGTAGGCCAAAACAGTCTTTGCAAGGTCAAAGCGAATGACAACATTGCACTGCCGAATATCAAGTCCTTCCTCTGCAACACTAGTTGCAACTAACAGTGTAACCTGCAAACCCGTAACAGAGTTTTTTTTTAAACTGGTGTATGAGACACAAATCAACTCCAATATATACCCCTAAAGGCTAAAAGTACAACAGATATGTACTTGGACATATTTATTAACATAGTTTTATACTTACAACAGATATGTAATTGGAATGAAAAATATGAATGTAGAATTCTGTCATGAGTATAAACATACTTGGACATTATGAAATTTAGCAGATTGCATAGAATCATTGAATGCAGATCGTTAAGCCTAGCTAGCAACATAGCTAAACTCACAAAAGGTGGGCTTGCCACATCAAACAATATGCTAAATCATGTCATGAATAGAAACATACACGTCCATCACGAAATTTTGCGATTGTATCCTGCATTTGGCATGACCGCATCTCCTGGTTATTGTTATGACCTATCAAGCTTGCACACCGTATAAAGCCCAATGATGGAAGTTCTGCAAAGACCTAAGCGGTCATGAAAGGGAAACAGGTCAGAGAATTCATAAACGGTTCAGAAGTAATTGATCTTAAGATGTGGAAAACAGTCCCTACCTTAGGAAGGACTAATGCTGTAACCACTCGCTCTACAAATATGATAGCACGAAAATCCTCAGTGTGCTGATACTTGAGAAGTATTTTTATCAAAGCTTGCACCCTAGGAGTAACTTTTCCATCAGCCACTGCTGCACCAATGACTTCATCTACATGTTCACCTACAGAAACAGCTAGTAGAAAATAACAGCACACAGTGTTAAAAGTGAGGCTGAGATAACCTCAGGTATAATAAAAGACAAAAAAGCAAACAAAATAGGTGCTAATTGTATACCCTCAGGTGGACAAAAAATAAACAAAATAGGTGCTAACTGTAGAACGAAGGAAGAAGGGAAATTCATTGGGGAAGGTTAAAAAGAAAAAGGTGACTACAGAACACATTTTGCAAGAAAAAGACTATTAGTACCATGACTGTCAGGCAGCTCTCCCTCCTCAAGTTCATTTGGCTTCGGGTTTTCAGAATTATGCGTTTCAACATCATTACTATCACTTTTCATTGCAGCCCCTTCAGTCAACTGGCAGTGTAACAAATCAACTACTTTTTTCAAGTATGACTCTTGAAACTTAACATCGACCTGGTAGTTGGCCCTTTCATCGTTCTGGAGTGCTGTCAAGAATGACTGTGCAACCTGAAATTAAGCAGATATAGCAGTTAGAAACACAAGACAGCTAGCAATGCACTAGTTCACTGTTAAATGTGAAGCAGTACCTTGTAAGCACACCACTGTCCTAGTTCACCCAGAGCATAGTTTATAGCTCTCAACTTCTGAATTAAATTAGCTGCACCATCACTTTCCGTACGCTCAGAAACACCATAGACAAGGCGTAGCTCATCTCTAGACCCTGCATCCCTAGCTCCCATGAACTGCCATTTAGTTCTCTTAGAACTAGAAAGTGCAGCTTCTTCAACTGCAGCCTCCATTTGTTTGATTTGTTCATGGAAAGACAAAAGAGTGGCTGCTTTGTCATAGTGCACAATGACTTCCAAAGGCATGGGAACATGTTTCTCCAGCTCTTTCCGATCTTTGATCGTACAGACTACGCAATCCAGTTTACTCTCAAGATTTCGTATCTTGATAGCACAATCTTCTTGGCTAGTCACTCCTATTCAGATTGTAGTACTAAGCATCAGAAAAACATACATATAATAGAAGGCAAAGGAGCAGTAAATCTAAATATGAGACAGGACCTGCCAAAGAAAATGTACATGGAATAACAAGGATACACTAAGGAGAGCCATACCCTTCAAGTTGACAGGTGAAGCAGTCATGCCAAACACAGCTGGCCTCTTGTCCTTTGGAGTGGTGTGATAGAATTCTGACATCACTAGAGAATATGGGTGCTTTTTCACTGCATGATGGCACTCATCTAAAATCAAAAGATGTATGGCATCCATTTTAATAATACTGTGCCTAAGGATGTTCAACAAAATTTGAGCTGTCATAACAAGTACCTGCGTGAGACATGGATAAGTAACAGACACAACAAACATCCTACTGAAGCAATAACACGAAAAAAGGTGATTTACTTGCACTTGCTATACATCTTATCTTATTAAGTGTAAGCAAATGGTGAGACTAAAGGTGCCTAGTTGACTTTCAAGGCAACAAATATATCTACCATGATCCTCAAAATAAGCAAGAAGGATCCCCCGCCCCCTCTCTTAAATCCAAAGTTGAGAGAAAACGACAAAAGTTCTAAAAAAACTTGTATTTTAGCCAAAATATAATTATTGTGGCAAGGATCCCTCCTGATTAACAATATAATTGGAAGGAAATCGGATACCTTCTTATCCTAAGCCCAATCTTCTAAGAAGTTTTTTTTATCACTTACCAGCTCTGGCAAGTCAAGACATTTCAGCTTGTGCATATAAACCATGTTAGAACAAGCTAGGTGCAAGAAAGAATATATGGATACAAATGAGTTAAACATATTGCATTCCAGAACCAAAGAAATTCAAGTTAGACACGACAAGATAACATAATGCACCTCTCAACACGCAAAAGGGTGCCATCAAATCATTCCTGGGGCATGTTTGGATCCTCGGGAAAACCATGCCTCGCCTCACCGGGCAAGGAAATCAGATGTGAGATGTGGTAGAGTGTTGATCTATGGCAAGCTTTCTTATTTTCTATGTTGGCAAGGTTTTTCATTGTTATCCCACGCTAGCCAATTTGGCTCCCCCACCTTGGCAAGATAAGGTAAGGCGAGGCAAGTCTAGCTGAGGAACCAACGACGTGCTTGGACCCTTTACCGAGTACTATGTCACCTCCAAAGTCCGGAATGCCTAGCACCCAGGCATTTCAGGCCGGGTGAGGCCATCATTGCCCGGGTCACGGCCATCCTCAATGGGATGCCCAGACCCCACTCGCCTTCCTCCCAAGTACCAAATGCCTGGGTCTTGGGCATTCCAGTCCTGGTGCAGCCCTTGCCGCCACAGTGAGCTGAACCATTGTCCCTCCCATGTACCAAATGCCTGCGCCTCGGGCATTTTGGTTCTTGTTAGAGCCACGGGCCTCCGTGATTCGGTGCCCCAGGCCTGCCTGGCCTCCCGAATCTGGAATGCCTGGCTCGCAGGCATTGTAACACTGGTGCTGGGATAGGAATTGGAGCGTACAACGCATTGGGATTACCAAATGCCTGGGTCTTGGGCATTCCAGTCCTGGTGCAGCCCTCATCGCCACAGTGGGCTGAACCATTGCCCCTCCCATGTACCAAATGCCTGCGCCTCGGGCATTTTGGTTCTTGTCAGAGCCGCGGGCCTCCACGATCGGTGCCCCATGGCTGGCTTGCGGGCATTGTAACGCTGGTGCAGGGATAGGAATTGGAGTGTGCAACGCGTTTGGATCTCGAACTAGTTTACCTTGGTTCCTGCACTGCCAGACTTCGTTTGTGTTTTTCCCTGCTGCTGCAAGCGAGCTGAATCGGCTTGCTTGCACTGGCAAGGTTCTGCTTGCCCAAGTAGGCGAGGTGAGGCGGGGCTAGTTCACTGAGGGACCAGGCATGCCCCAAAACTAACCCCTAGTCCTAGTCAAAGAAAATAAAACTAAGGGTTTTTCGTTCCAAAGGTTCAATTGTTAGTTGAAAAAAATGTTAGTCTGGCAGGGACATTGCACTGAAAAAAACTGTCTGCTCACAGATTTAGAATAATGGAGGTGGAGGGCATGACCATTGACCAGCAGCCTTACTGCAGGAAGCCCTGTAGGGACATTGGCTATGGCAGGAAGATGGAGAAAGGAGGGGTTGGGGTGACTTGGATTAACAATATTGCCTACTCTCTCGTAGTATCAGGCAAAGCACAAGGACATTATCTGTGCAGTAACTGGTACAATTACATCTATACAATCTAGATGATTATCAAGAAATCCACCTTATATCTAAAGGAAAAATACAGACAAGAAAATGAAAAAACAGCTGGTAAGATTTAGCCCACCACATTGTATCAGTGAGTACAAACTATTATCAGATGGACTAGGAAAACATGATTAATTTTCTTAGGTAGCAAGTGCACTAATTTACTCAAACATATAAACAAAATGCAGTAATTGCCAATGACACAGCAGGTACGAAAATTACATCTAGAGCAAGATATTTTATTCAGAAATTAATATTCTGCAAAGAAACAATGAAATTTAATGGCATAGTATGTAAGAAAATTACATATAGAGCAAGATTTTGTTTTAGAGATTAATAATCTGCAAAGAAACAATGAGACTTAATGCAAGTGTCTCGCCTACTAACCAGTAAACTCAAAAACTTAGTAAAACACTATAGTTTCCTAACTCAAGTGGCCAAAGCACAGGTTTGATCAGAGCTTGGCCATGATGCACTGTATCTGAAAATAGTTTGGAAGTAAAAGTACAGCCACACAAAGGAATATACCTGTTTTGACTCAAACTCACGCTGCCACTTTCTAGAATCCCAGAAATCCTGCCCCATCTCGCCGCAGTAGTGCCCAACCCGATACCCAGTCCTGTCACGTATCACTTCAGCTTGCTGCAATTCCACCAAGAAAATATAATTGTATCAACAAGATTTGCGACATGAGTGTCTGAAGGCTCACACCTGTGTCCATACCTGATACACAAGAGGCACCTTAGGCACCAAGAAAACCGCGAGCATCTTCTTGTTCTCCTTGAGCATTTTGTCACAGATGCTTTTGATGAGCAACACAGCTATGAGAGTCTTCCCCGCACCAGTTTCAAGGAAAGCAATTGTGTTCCTGCTCTTTGCTTGCTCAAGGACCTCGAGCTGGTACTGCCTCGCCTTCTCCTCAGTGACAGGCTTCTCGTTCCCCGTCCGATCCACCTCCGCCTTATTCTCCGCGGCAGGGGATCCATCCTGCGTCCTGGCACGCTTTCCATGGCGGTCCGTCTCAGACTCCCACATGCCATGGCGGAACACCATCTTGCCGCCACGGTCACGCTCCCAGAAACCCCGAGCGTCGCGTCGGTGGTGATCATGGCCGTAGTGACCGTCGCGGTCGCGGTCGCGCTTACGAGACCTGTCGTAGTCCCGCCTTCCGCGCCGGTCCTCCCACCCACGGGATGGAGGCGGGGGCGGCATCGGACGCCGCCGCCAGTCGTGTCGCGGTCCCACGGTCCCACCAGCAGTGAGACGCTGGCGCTTGCCGTCCCTGCACTCCCCGCCGCCATTGGCCGCGGTGACCGGGGACTCCCTCCTGGGCTCCTTCCTCGCCTCCACGGCCTGGGCCCTCTGTGGCACGTCGGCCACCACCACCGCATTGTGGGCCACGGTCGCAGCCGCCTCCTGCAACTGCGGCTGTGGCTGCAGCGGAGCCACGAGCGCTGGCGCTGGCGCAGGCGCAGGCACAGGAGGCGGCGGCAGCGGCGCGGGGGCGACCTCGGCGTTGATGCTCTCGAGTATCCGGTCGATCTCGGCGACGAAGCCGTCGTCGGCACCGCAGTCCATGGCCGGTATGAGGCCCGGGTCGAAGTCGGCGGACGCGGCGAAGTCGATGCCGCAGAGCAGGGAGGCGCCGTCCTCGCACGCGTCGTACCAGTACGACGCCGCCGCGTGCTCGCCGCCGGCATCGACGCCTCCTGGCGCTCCCGCCATCTCGCTCTGCAGCAGCAACAGCCACGCCGAAAGTTACAGGCCACAACAACGCCTCCACTAATCAACCAGCAGAGGAGAACACAGGAGGAATGAGAATAAGAATCAGAGAGGAGGCGAAGCCGAATGTTCGCTACTACTTGTGGGCGGCGGCGGCGGGCGGACAGGGACCGAACCGAACCCAACCACGGAGAGAGAGTGGAAGAGAAAGAGGCGGTGATAAACCGTACGAATCACGCAAGCGCAGGGGGGCGGGGCGGGGCGAGGTGGAAGGAAGGGAGTGGTGAGTGGAAGAAAGGGGTGGCGATGGCGATGGCGATGCGGGGTTCCGATTCCGATATGGGGGTGGGGCGGAGAAGGGGGCTCTATTCGATTCGATTCGATTAGATTCGACGGTGTATCAACGCTACTCTTTCTCTTCACTCTCTCTCTGTCCTTCCAAGCTCTGATTGCCTTCTCCTCCCCGCCGTCCCTCGCGTGCTCCGCCCTCCCAGCTTGCTCTGGTGATTTGATTTGATTTGAGGGAGGCGAGCCGAGGGGGACTCGACGAAGCAGGTGGGGGCTCTGGCCTCAGACGCTGGGGGGAGAAGAGAGGAGAGGAGGAAGAGGAGGGCGGGGACGGGAACCACGCTGCGCCCGGCGCACGGGAGCGGTCGGGCTCCCACTGACGTGCGGGGCATGGATGCAGGGGCCAGGGTGTGGTGCGGTGGACCGGGCCTAGGGAGGGTCGAGATCAGGCATAGGGCGCATGGGCGTGGGCCTCTGCTGCGGCTGCGCGGCCTCGGAAGGACGCCCTACGCAAGCAGAGGCAGGCAGCACGGGGCGCGTGCGGTACGGGTCCAACTGCCCTTGGACTGGGGCATTTGTTACCACAGTCCTGCGGGAATGACCTGCCGGGCCCAGCCGCAGCGGCGCGGGCCTGTGCGGTGGCGTGTGCCGCTGCCGCCGGGAGGATCAGTGTCCGTGTGCAATGACTCCTCCCTGTGCGGGCGTGTCAGAGCGTCTCGGGCTCCCGAGTGGGCGGCTTCGTACGCCGCGCATTTTGTCAG
>Ga0182004_10002801_pt1 | contig 13682 bp, 11 predicted proteins | sample Sormic07211540_1_FD_120479 | JGI IMG/M metagenome (GOLD analysis project Ga0182004, IMG submission 120479) | Endophyte microbial communities from Sorghum bicolor roots, Mead, Nebraska, USA - 072115-40_1 MetaG | ecosystem: Host-associated > Plants > Roots > Unclassified | place: USA: Nebraska...
ATATGAAAAATAAAAGATAATCTCCTTCTTTTATATATTTTTTTAAAAAGCTACTCTTTTGTGAAAAAAAAAAAAAAAAAAATTTTAAAAAAAACCCCCCCCCCCCCCCCCCCCCCCCAACACACACACCACAAAAAAAATAAAAGATGGTACGAAAATAAAACGAATGACCAGGAGATGCGCCATCAACATTGTTGAGTTCAATCATCAACAAGTGTAAACTCAGCATAAAAGTTCTTCATGACCATGTACCCAAATGTACAAATGAAAGGGCCATAAGGTGCCTGAGTCAGTCAGATACTCCAAGTGAAACAATCAGATTGCAAAACAAGAGTTATTTGTATTCTTTAAAAGACACTAGTTTACACCCAAATACTAAACTGAAGTAACTGCACTAAGAAAGTTACTTTTGACATGAAATCCTTTTCTTGCATGCACGCCGCTAGTTTTTAAGATGTGACATGGTTTTCCAGTAACAGTTAAGAGACAAGCATCAACTAAGCAGAAAATTCAGGAACAGTGTCTAACAGTTCATCTTTTTTTATTTACCTTTTATGCTACTCAAAGTTTTATTTGGAATGGTAGCTACAGTAATTATTCAGAATCTGACCTGTTTCACTTCTCCATACCACAGACAGGGAACAGCGACGAAACCAACCACACCAGGAACAAGGTATAGTAGAGCAGGCTGCAATAAGCCCCAAAAATAATTATAGTATCAATATTACAGGGATGACAGAAACAAGGGAAACAAGACTATAAACCTGAGTAATAGAACTCACCTGTGCAGCTTGAAACCAGTTCATGACAATGATGGTCACAGTCATACCCACAGCGTATCCCAAAAATGCACTGTTGAAGTAACGGTTCTTGATACCTCTTGAGACATCAAAGCGCAAGGCAAGTGCAACAAATATACCTGGAAGCATAAGTACAAATACATATTATGTGCTGAATGTCTTGGGAACTGCCTAAATTCAGATTCAAATACCACATTTTTATATGCAACTTGAATCAATTGAAATTATAGATTGTTTCTGTTGATACATAGTGGTCCTCCAGGGGGCAGGAATGGACACAAATATTGGTTGTATTGGCAATAACTTAAGGCTACATGCAACGAGCACAAGGAAAGAAATTTTTATTGCTAACCAGGTATTACAATGTCACCAAGGCCAAGCATGGAGAATGGCCGTGCAGCATCTGCAGTTGGAAACAGAAGCTGTACATAACCAAGCAAAGCCAGATCAGCTGAAGCATCAAGATGAGAAAATGGAACTAACTGACAATGGTATTAACAAAGACCAAGTTCAGTAGGAAAGAGCACTGACCTTTATCGGAGCATCAAAAGATTTAGCCACACTGACCATAACTGGAGTGAAGAACACCCAGAAAATGTCATACACAAAAAGTCCACCCTGGAAATGGAAAAGGAAAAATACATTTACATATGAATGTAAATGAAAGAACAGAGAATGATTCAGTGGCACTATGTTGAAACAAACAGAAGAAATCAATTCAGTCATAAGTTATGAAATGGTTGTAAAAATTATTTTCAGAAATAGTGCAGTCAAAATGCAAGAGCCCAGCCCAAATTACTCTGAAAATCAGAACTATTAATCTATTATACATCAGATAAAGGTTCCATATTTTAATATTCGTGATATAATATGATCACAATTCAAAGCATGCCAAGAAACTATTTTTTTCCAAAGTTTAATAAGTATATGACAAAGTGCATGCTAAAAAAACCCAAAGCGTCGAATTAGATTAAATTTACCAACATGGTGACACAGGCACACAGCTAGGACAAATATTTGCAGTCAAACAAATGTTTTGGTCAATACAGGGGGAGAAACAACAGAAAGCATGATCTGAATTAAGATTCTTAAATACACTTAGCGAAGTGTTGGAAAATATATTGAACAGTTATGAATATTGGAGTGCATAGGAGATAATTCCTCTCATAGACAAATAAAGTCAAGATATATTGAGACCAGATGATCCGTAATGAACCATAGATATATAAAAATAGATATATAAAATGTTTCAGTGGTGATTATGATAGTGCAGAGATAATAAAACAAGGACAGGTTTGTGACTAAACAATGAGGATGTGCTCTTATACATTATGACATAAAATAGAAATATATAGTGTTCAGGCCAAATGAAGCAAACATTGGGAAAACCCTTACCAAGAGAATAGCTCCGGTTTTAAATGATCCCAATGACAGCATCTCAATCCCCTGCAAAATTGAAGTGTTGCGGTTCTGGTCAACTAAAAACTGGTGCGTAAAACAAATCAAACGATTAAGGTTTTATTCCATAATCTTTAGTAATGCATATTAATGTTAAACCGTGCAAACAAACCTGAATACAGAAAGCCAATCCCAGAACATTGTTGGCAAGCCAATGCTTCTTTGACGCATACCACAAGCAAAAGAAAAATCCAGGTATTGAAGCAACAATCTGGGACTTTGTGAACTCCACCGAGAGTGCTGAAATAAGAAACTCATGGACTTAAACCATCTACAAGAATAAAGATTGTAAAGGGAGGCTACTGACATAGTTAAATCCATGTCCTTGTTCTGAATTAAGAGTCTAAGACTCATAAGAAGTCAATATCAAATGCAAATGTTGTATTAACAGTTAACACCATGACAGTCATTGTAACTGAAATCTTATAATACATCTATTTCAGAGAGAGAAATGGAAGCTTCCATATCCATAAAAATGCTGTAAACAAAGAATATACATCCATGCCAGCATTTAGATTTTCTAATGTCACAAAAAAATATGTAAGCTTCCATATCCACATGGAGAAATTTCATTTTGTCTGAAGCAAGGTTAAAAGAGTCAATGGTGAAAAAGCTCAAGTTCATTCAGTACAAAAGATAATATATCGACTCTTAGTCACCACATTTTTTCTAAATGTGCAGCAGTACTTAAAGTACAATCAAATAGTGTTCTAAAACAGCACTGAAAACATAGTTGTAGTGATATTTGAAGATCTGCATAACTGGATCAACAAGACTAAGCACAAAAGAAAGGGAGTCAGGATCATACAGTGGAAAAATGGAGCCCGCCAGACGATGAGATTATCATTCCACTCTTTTGGAAGAAAATGTTTTATAGAAGGAAGGAGTGTTGCACTGCATAAGAAGGGCCTCATAAGTACAGCACATAAACAGCTTAACATGTCTGCAAAAGCTGTTCCAAGAAAAAATGGACTTACGAGAGAGCAACAATGCCTAGAATGAAAAAGTAGGCAGTGAGCACAGCATTGACCAAGTCTTTGGAGAGAAACTTGAATAGGAGGAACAGTGATAAAAGCATAGCACTTCCAACTAAGGGGAACCGCATAGCATGCTCCTTGGACATGGTCTCCTGCATAATAACAAATGCAAAAAAAATTCAGTTGGTCGCATGAGTTACAACTTACAAGTCACAATAATAGCCAGCAGATACATCGACACGTGTTACTTACAGAGGGTGGAGTTGGCTTGACAGAACGGTAGCAACCCACATAGACAGTAAGGCACGCTGTCAGTACCACATTCACATTTGGGTTTACATTAACCACAAGTGGTGCCAAGCTCAGACCTGCACATTATAAAATATATATGCTGCTGAGGTCACCACGCGCTCATTATATTAAAGGGAATGGAAGAAAGTAAGCAACGCTGTAAAGGCAGTGATGGCCGAACTGAAAAGTTAACGTACCAGCAAGAGCCAAATTGGCAGCTCGTTCATGCGTCCTCATGATTAGGCAATAATCTGGGAGATCAGCACGGTGCCCTTTGTTGGAATATCAAAGTGAACCTGCGAAGATGATGATTCAGAAGAGGTGTTATCCTGGTCACATACAAATAAGGAGTTAGCAGAGCAAGTTATGATCTGAAGCAGCTATTGTTGAAGTTGTGATCGAATAATCAGTAAGGCTAAAGGCGGAAGAAATATCTAACGGTAGAACAGATGTAATCTTATCCAATTTGTTTTCCATTTGCAATCCACAACCAAAAGCTGAGAGTTTTGTTCAGCAGTACTGTAAGTTCAGAGAATGCTTCAGCTATTCGCTCTGAAACCCACAAAGTCCAGCAAGCAAAACTTGGTAGCTACGACAGCAACTGGGATCGATATGGCGAGCCGTAGAAGAGGACAACCGAACAGTGATAACAGCAATCCGCAGGCCACAGCAAAACAAACACAGCACGCGACTAACTGGACTGACGCAGACAGTAAAAGATTTTGAATCAAAACCCACAGCCGCAGTAGAGAAATAAGAGATCTTGCCGCACGAAACGAACGAACCCGTAGAAGTGTAGAACGTAGAGCGATTGGGGTTTACTTACCGAGGAACGAAGAGATCAGTCACCGGCTGCTGTTGACCCCGCGACGCCGGCGCAGAGGAAGGTTTTGGCGGGGGGGAGACGAAGGGAGGGAGGAGAACGGCGGACGGAGGGGGCAGCCCAGGTCTCCGCGTCCCGTCGCCGGCGGTGAGGCCGGCTGCACGGGATGGGAGGAGGAAGAATTTGGGGACGGGCGAGCAGGACGAAATCGAAGAAGTCCGGGGCGGAAGGGAGGAGGGAAACGGGGGCAGTTAATGGAAAGGAAGAAATCTGTCTGCGTTTTCCTCGCGGCTCAGTGTGGTGTGGGCCCACCAACACAGGGTACTTGTGACGAACAGGTAATAAAGTTTATCAAAATTAAATTACCTCCGGTGATAAAAACATGCATATTAAGCTCAAAATAAAGTTTTTTTTGCGAGGAGCTCAAAATAAAGTTTTGTCAAACCATCGAGGCAAAATATACTTCCTCCGTGCTAAATTATATAAAATGTTTTGACCTTCTAGATACATAGGTTTTTTTTACACTTAGACATAATAAGTAATATATATAGAAAATAAAAAACGTCCTATAATTTAGAATAAAGGGAATAGTAAGTTTTAAATTTTAGATTGTTTGGTTTCAAAATATGGTTATATGTGTGAAATTTTATCAAAAATCATTCTTAAATGACCAAAATTTTAAGGATTCTAAAAAATAAATAGTCTATCTAGAATAAATTGGTGGTTAAATGTGTGCTTCAAAACTGTGCATAGTAAAATGTGACAATTGACGTGTAGTTTCTACTTTTTGGGTAACAATTTTGAAAATAAGAGTTCTATAAACTATGTTCCTAACAGATATAGGAATCCCTATCTATCTATCTATCTATTTATCTTTTTTTTTTTGCAAGGAATCTATCTATATTATATTATATCTATATAAACTCTAAAAATATCTATATCTATATATCTATTATAAAGCTAATAGGTTTAACTTATATATGTAACAATTTTATTTTTAAAAAAGGTCCTACAGCAATGCGCGGTGTATCCTTCCAGTCATACGAACAAAAAGAAAATCAACAGTTTAAAGGGAATGGTTTGCGATGACAAATTGGCAATGTCAACGAACGCACAACACATGTAGACCGTACAGCAAAGAAGACGAGCACAGGATATTGAGATCTTCATTTATTGGAAAGGAGATATTGAGGTCTTCAAATGCGCTTGAAAAAAAAAAAGATGTGGCAGTACAGCTGTATTTAGCAATTTGCGACCACAAATTTCTGACTTTATGGCAGTCCAACTGTATTAGCAAATTGCGTCTTCAATCTAAAATGCATATAATCTTCGGTGATCTTCTATAAAAAATGCATATGATCTTTGGTGATGATCTTCTATCTAAATACATATGATCTTCTGTGATCTTCGATCCAAAATGCATATGATCTTCGGTGACCTATCTAAATGCATATAATCTTTTCATAAAAACCATGCATATAATCCTCGGTAATGCCATTGACCTAAATGCAGTCATCAAACTTTACTCAGCAACAAGACCTTAGAAGGATAGTTCAACCGGCCGTTTTTAACTGTAGTTCATCAGTATTCAAAATTTGATGTCCAGTTGCTTTCTCTACAGATCAGGCACGAATTACATGTCCCGTTTACAAGAAATACAAGTGAAACACAAACAATCAGAATTGGCAGCTTCATGTCCTCTCTAAATGGTGTCAGGGACAATTAGAGCTTTTTTGTTCTTTGACATTTCCTAGCCTGTTGCCTGTTTTGCTTTGCCAAACAACGGTCTGCTCAGCATGTCATAGTTCATCATCTATCTGGATGGTAGCACTGGAAGGAAAAAGAAACGGAAAGACATATTTTAGACCAACTAAATTAGGAGAAAAGTGTGCGTGATCTGTGAATGTAAAACATGCCTGCAGTGTTATTTTACAAGTGTGTTCATTCAAGAATCTAATAGCTGGCATGGGCTACAATTTTTTTCCAAAAAAGTGGCTGAAAGGAAAGGATCTTCTTTTTTCAAACACCACAATGACACGCATGCTCACGGAAATTCTTTATATGCAGGCACAAAAGACCATTATCAGGTATGACATACCTTGTGGATTGACAGTGTTTGCTAATATCTTCACAAAGGGCCTTGCTTACATTTTCTGATTCTGTAGAGCTTGTTTTTATCCACTCAGCGAGCTGCAGATGAACCAGAAAAAAGAATCAAAATCCATAAAAGATCATGTTCTGACTAAATGACACGAAAACCATATGATTCAAAACATTGAATGCAGCTATTAAGCATGCTAAAGATTAGGTGTTAATCCGTATTTGCTAAAACAAAACTGTAGCCAATTCCACCCAACACAAGCCTACCTCATCCTCAGTTTCCTCCAGTAGCCTGTGTAGTAAGTGAAGCTGGTTAGCTCATCCACTAAAATAGTTGGTATGATTCTTACAGAAATCACAGAAAGCCGATATTATCTTTACACAACCAATAAAGTTATGCTTTAAAGCACATGGTGACTGAAGAGTTTGTTTAGCCTTGCCTTTAAGTCAAGTAATCAAGAGTGAAACTTAAGAGGTAATAAAAAAATCAGCAATTAGGAAAAGGCATGCATGAACAAAAATGTTTGGGAGGGGAGGGGGATGTAATTGACCAAGACACATGCAAATTTTGTATCCACACAAATGAGAACAAGATTATGCGTACATTCTATGTTCTGCCAGCTAAATATTAAAAAAATTAATGAAAAATTCAAATAATATATGCTGCCAATTCTATGCGTCAATTTTTTTAAATTACTGGGAAAATATTGTACCTTCCACAGAAGGTGGACAAATTTTTCGAATGCGCTCGTGCTGCTGCCTTCTTTTCTGCAAAAAGAATGACAATAAGCAATAAATGTTAGATATTTAGAAACAGTCCTTATACACAGATAAATGTTTTATGACAATGAAGCAAAACAAACCCAAAGGCAGTGCTTGTTCGTTGCTTGGCAAGCATTCAGCATTGTGGTTTACCATAAGAAAATGCAACTTCATTTCCCTGTCTTGGATCAATTACTAAGGCCATTTCTTTTTGTACCATCCTCCAAGATTATATATTTACATTACTGAATCTGAATTGCTTGTGATAAGTCTATCATGTAAGCACATACAGTAACTATCAAAAACACAGTTCTAAACCTGGTGCCTGCATTTTTCTGGGATCATGCATGTAAGAGAATGATTAAGCAGACAGAATGCATTAGCATAATAAAAAAAAAACTATGGATTGAAATTGTGCTTCGGGCTCTCAGTTCCAATATAGTAGCAGGCCATCAGAAGAGTAAACAGGAGCACAAAGTTGGTAAAAATTACCAGTTTGAAAGCTATTCCAGTCTGTTACTTTAACCCATCCTTTTTCGCCTGATTCCAACTGCTCATAAAAAATTATGTTAGGTGGCTAAATGCTTAGCATATTCAAAATACACTAAAAAGTGAAAATCCAGTTCATTTTTATGGCATGTTTATAACACTTGATGCATAGAAAAGGGATGCAGCATCAATAATATAGTGTTAAGTGCAAATTCTAAAACAATCATAAATCTTTATTTCCTACCTTCTTTAAGGTATAATCTTGCATCTTATCACATAGGCCATCTAGAAGTTCTACAACCCGAAGCTCACTGACCCTGCACCATGTATAAAGAACCAAGTACATAACATTACAAAAGTAAGTGACGAAATATGTCCATAAATTGCTACAAGTATGTGAGGCCAAACGATGCTTGTCAAGATTGAATGGTCTCCATGTGGAATGTTAAATCAAGGATTATTCCACTAAATATTTTTCAAGTATGCATCAATTTCGTCATTAAAAAATGTATGTGCTCATGCTGTCTTCTTTTACCTGTAATCAATGACCTTCCCCTCCCTCTGACCTTTAGAATTTAAGCGGTTGCGCAAGTCCAAGTGATTTCTCGGCTTCTCCTACATTACAGATCCAGGAACAAAAAATTGACCAAATGGTTCCAAGAAAACTAATATGATAATACGCTACTAACATTATGGATTGATTGCTTTGTTAATTGTAAAAAAAAAATATTTTCACACTTGAGAAAGATAAAGATACTACTCCCTCCATTCCAAATTATAAGATGTTTTGGCTTTTCTAAATACATTACTTTTATTATGTATCTAGACATATCTAAATGCATAGCAAAAGCTACAAATATATAAAAGCCAAAACATCTTACAATTTGGAATGGAGAGAGTGTATTTACTATTTAATAAAAATAAAACCGTAATCAGCATTGTAAAGAATGATTGGAAACTCAGATCACTAAATTAAAGGCAACTGAAGGAGAAGCTATTGATTCACTTACACTGGCAATTCCAATCTCTAGCTCTGCCTGGAAAGAAGATAAAGAGACACATAAGAATGTATAAAGCGTGCATCCCAAATATTGCTGGAACAAAATGTAGCATATGAAACACAAATCCCATTCCCATTTGGTGGCAGTAGAGAGGCACTAAAGTACTAGCATATGTCACTGGAATTCAAAATTCATTCTTTCCAACAAAATGTTGTATTCCCACTACCTCAGTGCAACATCCGTTAATCCATTCAACAATTTCAATTTATCAACACACTGTGCTAGTCAGGGCCCTCTTTGACTCCACCAGCATCGAAATTACAGAGAACTCTACAAGATCCAGACCACGATCTGTATTGGACTACAGCTTCACGAGCAGAGGAAAAGATAGAAGCTAATTGCTTCACTTCGCTAACGTAAAACGTTTGCAAGACACACTGAATAGGGTGCTCCGATAATGGGAGCAGAGAAAGGCGAAGAGAGGAGGAAACTTACAGCAACGGCCTTGCAGGCGGCGCACTTGTCACCGATGGCGGATGCGGAGGTGACGGCCGCCGCGAGGATGGCGGCGAGGAGTAGGAGGGCGCCGGATCTGTGGATTGCAGCTCTCGGCTCCATCTCCGGCGATCTTGCGCGGTCTCGTCTCTGGTCTCCCTCCCGATTTCCAGTCTCCGCTTCCGCCTGGGGTGGTGGTCTTTTTACAGATATGACCTCGGGATCTTGTTTAAATATGTCCGTACTTTAGAACCTTCTGGAATTGGGTCAATTTTCTCCTTACAATTACCACTCCACTCAGTTTTTCCTATCTTTCAGGCATGCTGCATCCCAGAAATTTTTCACGGCCAGAAAGAACTTATCAAGCTGGGGAAACTGAAATATTTATATAAGTTAATTTTTTGCGGTATTGAAAACACAAGTGTGTATATATTACTCCCTCCATCCCAAATTGTAAGTCGTTTGACTTTTTTTACCCCAAGTTTGACTACTCGTCTTATTCAAAAAAATTGTGCAAATATAGTCAAATTTAAGTCATTCTTGAAGAACTTTTATTAATAAACCAATACACAACAACAACAAAAAGTAATATTTTGTACAAAACTTTGAATAAGACGAGTGGTCAAACTTGATATTAAAAAAGTCAAACGACTTATAATTTGGGATGGATTGAGTATATATGGACTGAAACCAGAGAGTCCCCTGCATTTTACACTTGCACCTTCAAGCTGAAGAGCCCAAGGCCACAAACAGAACAAATTTACAGTCACCATTGAAAAAAGAAGTTCTTAGTGCTCAGAAGCTCTTACTTCGTATTCACATAACAATAATGATACGATACGATATCAGCACAGGCAAATATTATTACGCTGTACATGGACTTCTCTCTCTGTAATTTCAGAATTTTCAGTTCCATACAACAAGACATGGACACTCGTTTCGTTTGGCCTATTTTCCACACCCAGGTCAGAAAAAGCATTCAGCCAGCAGCTGCAGCGTCTCAAGTTCGCCACGCAGCCGACGTCTCTTGATCAACGTTCTCTTCCCACCAAGTAGCATTCTACATCACAGAAACTCGGTTACTAAAACCCATGATGTGCTATAGTCAAATGCAGTTTATGCAAGCAGGTGCTTTGAAGCTGCAACCAACTGTTTAACTAGGATGAAATGAACCTTGTATCCTCTTCTGAGAAATTCAAGTGAGCTTCCCTCTTCTTCTTGTAAACCAATAACCCTCAATAGTTCTTCTTTCGCCTGAAAGAAGAGAAATTGCATGGCAACCCAACAAGCTCGAACGAAGTCAGTGTTTTTTTCCCCCCAAACACACAAGAAAGCAGAAAAAAAAAGTAGACAAAGTAACTTATGGTATGACCTGTCCCAAAGTGAACCGAGCTTCACTCTCTGCAACACATGCATAGGAGCCATCGAGCTGCTTCAGCATGACCTGCCAGGGGCCTGAACAAACAGTAACTCAGCATCTCAGTAGCTGACAGTGCTGATAAATAGGATGACATTACCCGCCAAAAGATTGACTCTGCACAATTATTTAGTTTGATCTTCTATTGCATACCCAGCACAGCAGATCTATCTTCCAAACTATGATCTTTTCAAGTGAAGAAATCCAAATAAGCTCTCCAATAATTACCTGGATATCGACGGAATACAGCTCCACTGTAATTCACTATGTATGGAGCGACTGCGATTGTCTACATGGTTAAGGAGTCACAGATGGTACAGGAAGTCATAAACACAAGGATATGTCTATATGGATAAAATGACAAATGAATACCTTGGAATAGTCACGTTGTCTGATATAAAATACTGGGGTGAACTGAGAAAGGAACCGATAGTGCAAATCTTTTGGGGGAAACCCCAGAAGCCCCAAGTCAGAACTGCACCATGAATTGCATAAGTCACTGCCTCATAAAGCAACAGGCTACGGTTTGGGATATATGAGACATACCGCAATGTATCTAGTTCAAGATTGAATAGAAGGGCTGGAACAGATGTGGCAAACTTTTCCTGAAATTAGCAAAAGCACGAAGAAAGAATAAACTGAATGTGCGAATAACACATGCATGCACATCACCAACAAATGAAGAATTATATTCTAGACATACCACATACTTCTCTATAGAAGCAAGGTCACGTGTGCTGCTGTTAATGAAGATATATAATGACGGTGGTTCATCAGATTTCCATCTATCTGTATCCACACCAGGCAACTGGTTATGAAGAACTTATTCATGGGTATTTGTATGAGAATTATCTCATAATAATATCATTAAAACTGACTGATGTTCGTTATTCGATGATGGAAAGGGGACTTATGCTTGATTTATACACACTAATCGGCCATTTCATTTCCATTTTATTCAAGCTGTGACAAACTGACAATTCATCAACATGTATCGTGTTCCTGGCCTTGGCATAAAGTGATCGCCATTCAGTTAGTTCCTCTGAGCAGATGGCTTCCGTGCAAAAGAGTGTCATAAACTCTTTGACAAAATAATATCATCGACAATGCCATTTTAGACTAGGAGTCGCATGGCTATTGCTTTCATTACTGCATTTGGATCAAGATATTTTACCTTCATTGTCATCTGAGAAGTCAAAATCCAGGGTGTTTCTTATTGATTTGAAGAAGCTGTTGACAGGGTCGGTGGGTACATCATCCAGGGAACTGACAGTTACACCCTCAATCTAAAAACGAGCAATTAAATTACATGCCACTAGAATAGTGAAGCAAGTCATACCAGAGGTCAATTAAGGGGAAAAAACCAGCCTTCTAAGAACATCATTTACCGTATCTATAGCTGTCCTGAACAACTGTGACGCCCTGCGCTTTTCAGGTTGATCAGGAAACACCTGAAATCAACTAGAAGAATACAAATGAGCACGGTTTTGCAGGCATGGAGCGTGTCTGCATCAGGGAGGATAGTGTATGAAGCTTAAACTTACTATACAGGACTTAGTCCCCTTGAGCTCTTTGAGCTTCCTAGCAACAACAAGAGCAAGCTGGATGTTCGCATCGATGAACTCATCTGAGGAGCCCTGCAGGAGTCCAGCAGGATGATCAGAAATGGAGCAGCTGGGATAGACAGAGAATAGCAGTGGCCTATAACCCTCTCCCTAATACAGTAATAATTAAGTAATGGTCATTGGTTTTCTTTCGGCAACTGTTGAGTTAGGGAGTCTTGGAATCCCTGATTTAAGAAGTCTTAGTATGGCGTTGTTGAGTCCTGGATCTATAGGTATCATTTACAAACCAATTCTATTTGGACAAAGATTGTAGACCATGAACCTCAAAAAAAAGATTGTAGCCCATAAGTACATAGGACTAACAGACCAAATGTTTTGTGCTGTGCTGATAATATGACTTCCCCCTTTTGGAAAGGGGTGATGTGGGCTATACAGGCTGCTCAAATGGGGATTATTTCCAAGGTTGAAAATGGGGGGGAAATCGTTTTTGGGACGGGGCTGTTTGGATTCTCCTCATCACACGAATGAAGACTCGATGGTGACACAAAGTAATCAAAAATGTATTCCGGTAGTGGTGTTGTTGGCTTTTAAGGCCTTTTCGCTGGAACTTAACTGTCTTGAACGCTTTATGATCAATAAAGGGAGAAACCTTTACTCTAAAAAAAAGGATAGAGTGATGCATGGACATAAAGAGATGAGTAGATAGATGTACCTTGTAAGAAGATATGCTGCTTGGCAGAGGCCTTGATGATATATATATATAACACATATCGTCACAATACAGAAGCATATGAGTCGTCCAGGCCAGGAAGAAGGCATGAAGCAACAAGGAAACGAACGAACGGTGAGAAGATAATGCAGGAACGGTGGCAGGAACTCGAGCAAGCGAAGAGAGTGAGGTGAGCTCACGGGAACTCGATCTCGAGCCGGGTCTTGCCGTCGTCGATGGCGCAGGCGAGGGAGCGCGCGGCGTCAGTGACGAGCACGTCGTAGGAGCGCGGCTTGTACACGGACACCCCGGCCCTGAGCGCCTCCACGTCCCCGGTCCCGGTCCCCGTCCCAGTCCCTGTACCAGCTTCGGCGCGCGGGGAGACGGCGAGCCGGCGGCGGCGCCGGAGCGGTGAAGAGGAGGAGGCAGAGGCGGCGGCCATAGGCAGGCGGGAGGAGCAGGGGAGGTGGAGCCGGAAGTGGCGAGCGCAGACAGCCGTGGGCGGCGGCGGGGCGGCCATGGCCATGGCCGTGCGTGCGCTCCGACAGGCAGGCGGCAGCGTCGTCTGCCGTCTGCGACGAGCCGACGAGTGGAGGAGAAAGGAGACGAGACGACGGCACAGCCTGACAGCCGCACGCTGCCGCTGCCGCTGCCGCAGGGACAGTCCACTGACAGGTGGGTCCAGGATTAACCTCTCGTCTCAGTGGCATGTGGGACCATGCTTAAAAGTGAAGCGAGCGAGCAAAAAAAACACGCTGCCGCAGGGACAGTCTACTGACAGGTGGGCCAAAAAAA
>Ga0182004_10002802_pt1 | contig 13681 bp, 9 predicted proteins | sample Sormic07211540_1_FD_120479 | JGI IMG/M metagenome (GOLD analysis project Ga0182004, IMG submission 120479) | Endophyte microbial communities from Sorghum bicolor roots, Mead, Nebraska, USA - 072115-40_1 MetaG | ecosystem: Host-associated > Plants > Roots > Unclassified | place: USA: Nebraska...
TGCTGCAATAAACAAAACAAAAATACTAGGTTGCGGAAAAAGAAGACAAAATTTCACAATACTAGCTTCATGACTGCAAAAGAAAAGGACAAGCCTAGCTTCTATCCCTAGCTGGACACACAGCCCATGCCTAGCTTCTATCCCTAGCTCGACACACAGTCCATGCATGTCCTTTGAACAAATAAGGTGCTGATCTGATAGGACGGGATGGAGGCCAGCGCCACTTTTCATCTAGCTTCTATCCCTAGGCCTTGTTTAGTTCACCTCGAAATTCAAAAACTTTTTAAGATTTCCCGTCACATCAAATCTTGTGGCACATGTATAAAGCACTAAATATAGAAGAAAACAAAAACTAACTGCATAGTTTATCTATAATTTACGAGAATAATCTTTTGAGCCTAGTTAATTTATGATTGGACAATATTTATTACAAACAAACGAGAAAATACTACAGTACCAAAATCCGAAATCTTTTTAGAACTAAACAAGGCCCTAGCTGGACAGATGGGATGGGATGGGATGGAGGCCAGCGCCACTTTTCATCTGCTCACCACGGCATGCGTGTGTTGATCTGGACAGGTGAAGATTCCTGGCGCGCGCGGGAGATGAGCCGCGCGATGGCAAGCGTAGTTCTGCGCACAAATATGCGCGTATTCAGCCAGAAAATGCCAACTCCCCAAATTATGCCAAGCCAGTTACCAAACTATTGGACAATGATTTTTCATGTTTTACCAAAACAAACAAGGATAGCAAGTGCTTTTAGCAAACTCTGGAGATGCTCTTAATAAGTGGCACATGCTATGAGCCTAACACTGCAGACAAAAACATCGGTAATAGCACGTAGTGACTCGCAATGTTGGTAACAATCAACAAACACTACAGACAGATTTAATAAACAAAAAAAGTGTCATTCTCGTCCCTGAACAATTCTTGCATCAACTGCTCAGACATCATGATCAGTTCTTCGTCCTACAGTGGTACACGGTGTAAATTATTCCCAAAAAAAGAAAACATGCAGGATCAGTACAGAAACATGATAAAAGGTTATAGCGGTCACCAAAAAAATCACATTTTGCCAAGAAAAAAAGAAACAGACGGACTACTATGCCCACTACACAAATAATTACACAATGATTATTAAAAAAATTGCACAATGGTAGTCTTTTCATAATTACATCATAATATACTTAACTTCTTTGGACAGTGGCTCTATTCATTGTCAGAATGTTCTAATGTTACATATAACGAGGCCTCCATATTCTATTCGATTCTGAAAGGTCACCATATCCTTTAGTAAGTCCGGATTAACTTTCTGTGAGGCATAGTCATCAGCAACATAACTTGACCTTGTCTCTTTCATCTCTCTACTACTGTTTCCCCTTCCGAAATTCCCAAGGTATTGCCGAACATCGCAGTTTTCAACCTTTTTTACTGGCTCATGGGTGAAAGAGAAACAAGAACTTCTGCTCCGTGGAGTGTCAAAGCCATCAGGATCATCACTGGAGATGCTCCTAATTTTCAAGCCAGCACCATTTGTGTGACTAAAGATAACACTGTCAGACACATCAGATCCAGTTGCGCTAATTGAGCACTGAGTTTGCTTGTCAGACTCCTGGGAGAAGGGGGGAAATCAAAAACGCATTCTAACAAGATGCCAAAGATAGTTCAAGGTGACAGTATCCTATAAATCTATACATCATACAGAAAGAACTAATACAGATAACCCTATAACATGAGAACAAGAGAAGGGTGACAACTATGAAGGATGATATTTTGATTTATGACAACCGATCGATGTATAACATAGTATATTAGTATATATGGTTTTCAGGATGATCCACAGCTCAGGTACTAGTTGTATATAAGCTAGGTAAGAAAAAAACATGTTTATATCCAAAATCAACTTAAGAGGTGTTTACATTTTCCCCTTTTTTCCAAAAAAAGGAGAAAATATATCGAATTTCTGAATATAATACTGAGATTTTGTGGTGCTCCCCATGATCCAGCACACTTAATTTGCTGGAGATCATATCAAGAAATAAGGATGCACAACATTTCCCAAGAATACTTCTGAGTCTCGGTACAGGGTCATACTACTGTGCATAAACATCAATCAGGAGCATATTAGAAGGACCTCAATGAGCAGACTTGAACTACAACTCCAAACACACAGAAAAATCAATTCACTAACCTCATGATGGCCATGTTGATCAGCTAGAGTGTGGGATTCTTGAAAGATTGATCTCCCTTTGTGGAAAAATCTACTATTGCTCTTTGGTGGCACATTCACAACTGAATTTGGTTGAGGATCCTCAGGTGATGAGAAATCAGTGCTATCCATTGTTGAAATTGAAACACATTCCTCAAAATAATTCATTGCCTCTTCAGCTAAATGCCTTGACACTTTCAGTCTTTCTATGCTACTCTGTAATAATCCCAAAGCAGATATAACAGTTCAGCTCAAGATTGCATATTATCAACACAAATCAATCTCTAGATGGATCATATAAATGTGTTCTATTGCTGTCTGGAATAGTAGATTCATTACCTTTCTTCTTGGCCGTTTTTTATGTGTCTCAGTAAAGTTTGGAACTGTTACTATGCCCTTCAGCATTCTGCTCAGTTCTTGTTCCCGCTGTTCTTCAACTGCCAGATCTGCCCTTAGCTTTCGAGCACGTTCATGTGACTGCAATCCAGCAGTAAAAGGTTATAATTGATGACAACATTTGACTAAAGGCATGACAGAGTTGGCGACAGTTATCAGACCTGTTTGAGTTTTAATGTATATTCTGTTATGTCAGGAGCCAGCTCAGAGGTGTCAGGATCAAACTCAAGAGGAGCTTCCAATTCCCCCCGTTGCTGGTTTGCTCCATGGTGCCATATGTCTGAAACCAGCTCAGAAGCATCTGTATCAAACTCAAGAGAAATTTCCATTTGCTCCCAGTGCTGTTTTGCTGCAATGTTCCTGGACTTAGAGTCCAGCTCAGCAGCATCTGTGTCAAAATCAATAGGGATTTCCAGAACATCTTTCTTTCCATATTCTGTGACATAATCGCTTATGTCAGAGATAAACTCAGCAGAATCTGGATCGAACTCAGGAGGAATTTCCAGAACTGGATCCACTGGTACAGTTGAATGATTCTGCTGCCAAATGGTCTATGGTCAAAGAAGAATAGTAGCATCACTAACAACTTAGCATAAGGGAATAAAATATGAATTAAAGGTCCATACAGAATATATTAGAGAAAAACAGAAAAGTTTTTTTTTTCCCAAAGATCAAAAAACAGTAAAGTAGAATTCAAAGCAAAAGCTGGAAATAAAGGCTACCTGACATTCTGACAAAGAGAAAGCAGGACTAGCCAAATATTTCTAAAAACACATTTTCAACCTGACAATATTTTATATCTTATTGAAAGAGACCATGCTGTGAACTCAGACAAACAAGTGGGCAGCATGATGGCATATGCATTGCAATAACTGTAGAAAAGGAAAATTGCATATGCGCAACATAAATGTTCAGAAGTAATCCTTTTCTCGAGTTGATAGCTTCACCAAAAAAATTGCAACGAACAATAGCTTTAACACAAGCATTCACTAATTCTTACATGCTCGAGATGGCTAGGTGAAGAAACAACAGTGCTTGATTCTGAATGGATAGTTTCATCCATTTGCCGTCCCCTCTGTGTACAATAAACACTAGTAGTCACTCCCATATTCATGTTGCAAGTAAATCCCATGTCCCGTGGCATCCATCAGCTGAACAAAGCATCAAACTACAAGAACTATTTCACCTACCGCTCCGGTTGTTGACCCCTGGGATGAACAACTTGCATCAGTTCCCCTATGCTTGCCCTGTGAGGTGTGTAAATTTATGAGAATACAAGTTCATTTGAAGTGCATATAGTTATGCCACGCAGCATATACATAAACCAGAGTAGAGATACCTCTGGAACTGAATGCCGGCTCTTCCATGACTGCAATTTCCTTGCCACATCCCTGGTTTCTGCATCGGTCTGTCAAGTGTAGCAAGACAAAAACTTCAGATTAATTGGCATTCCCTGATGTCAGTCAGGAGACAGTGCAGATTGAGTGTGAGATTAGTCTGCATATCCACACGTTATACTGCTTTGACCATAAATAGAAAGGGGAAAACATGGAAAGTTTGCAAACCCAAGATTATATCGAAAAGAGGAGAGCTTTTCTTGAGACGCAATTTCCGGGTGAAACGTGAAGCAGAGAGTAGAGAGTGACCTCAGAGCCCCGGTAGGTGCGTGCGTCGTCGGCCACCGACCGCGCCCGCGACGCCCTCCTCCCGCCGACCTCGCCAGCAGAGTCCGCCACCGACGGCGCCGAAGCGGAGTGCCGCCACCGCTGCGTCGGCGCGACGGAGGCCGACCGCGCCCTCCCTCCACCGCCTCCGCCCCCACCGCCCTTGAGCCGCGGCTCACGCCCTCTCTCCCGGCCCGCCGCATCCCCGCGGGCGGAGCTAGCACCAGTACTACCAGCAGCAGGCGCTGCCGGTCCCGGGGGCGGAGGTGGCGAGGCGGACGGGGAGGCCGCGGAGTCGAAGAGCGGGTTGGTGCGCGTGTTGGCGTAGTAGTCCCCGTGGGCGGCGCCGGGCCGGGGCGCCGCGCTGACGGAGCGCGAGCGGGTGCGCCGCGGGCACGGGGGCGGGTCGGAGCGGGTGGTGGTGGTGGCGGCGGCGGCGTCGTGGAGGGCGCGGCGCGTGGTGGACTTGAACGCCGCCGACGCCATCCGCGCGCGCGCCGGTGGTTGACCGAGTTGGTGCAGCGGGAGGCGAGGATGGAGGGAAATGCGAAAAGAATGGAGCGGCGGGAGAAGTCGAAGTGGAAGCTGAAGCTGCTGATAATGGCGGGGGGGAGGGCAGAGGTGGGTGCCGTGTCGTGTGCCTGGCTGAGGATGACCTGTGGGCCAGGTCACCGACGGCGGCGATACAGAGGAAGGGCAAAAAGGCGAAAAAAAAAATGGAGATGCGGGGGATCGAACCCCGTGCCTCTCGCATGCAAAGCGAGCGCTCTACCATTTGAGCTACATCCCCTTGTTGCAAATTTTGGTATATGGTTATTATATATTCCCATAAAACAAATGTAAACTAAAGCATAATAGTCCAGGGAACATCGTCACAAGTTTGCAGTTGCTTTCTACTATCATTGATTTCTCCGACTACAATAATAATAATGTCGTATATGTATGTAGGATCAGATGAAAATGATGCCATGGATATATAATATATGTCTTCTAACACAACTACAAAAACGATTTTCAAGCACATGATCATTTTTACTATAGAGGTGGCTCTTGATTCAGCTGCCTCCTATAAGTATAATGTCGATGTTGCTCAGGTAAGAACAAGATGTAATATGTAATATAAAAAAAATAGTGCCTATTGGTCTTAATGGGCTTAGAGTAGAGAAAAAAGGGCCAAATTAAAGTCAGAACGAGAATATGAGATAGACAAATACCCTACCAGTTGAGCTATACCCCTCAATTCTGTTCAATTTGCCACTACAAATTATTTTAAAGTTGATTTAATCTTCGAAGATAAATTAAAAATAATATTGGAGACAAATGTTGTACTAGTTTAGCTACATCCCCAATTTTGTGTAATTTACCACTACAGACTATTTTAAATTTTATTTGATCCTGAAAGATAGATTAATAAAAAAGTAATGATTGAAGATGCGAGGAGTTGAGCCATACAAACTATTTTAAATTTTATTTGATCCTAAAAGATAGATTAATAAAAAATAATGATTAGAGATGCGAGGAGTTGAACCCCGTACCTTTTTCACACATAGATAAACGCTCTACCGGTTGAGCTACATCCCTAATTTTGTGCAATTTAACACTACATGCAAACTCTTTTAATTTTATTTGATCCTAAAAAATAGATTAATAAAAAGTAATGATTGGAGATGCGAGGAGTTGAACCCCGTACCATTTTCATGCATAGATAAATGCTCTACCAGTTGAGCTACATCCCTAGTTTTGTACAATTTACCACTACAAACTGTTTTAAATTTTATTTGATCATGAAAGATAGATTAATAAAAAATAATGATTAGAGATGCGAGGAGTTGAACCCCGTACCTTTTTCACGCATAGATAAACGCTCTACCAGTTGAGCTACATCCCCAATTTTGTGCAATTTAATACTACATACAAACTCTTTTAATTTTATTTGATCCTGAAGGATAGATTAATAAAAAAGTAATGATTGGAGATGCGAGGAGTTGAACCACATACCTTTTTCATGCATAGATAAATGCTCTACCAGTTGAGCTACATCCCCAATTTTGTGCAATTTACTACTACAAACTGTTTTAAATTTTATTTGATCATGAAAGATAGATTAATAAAAAGTAATGATTAGAGATGCGAGGAGTTGAACCCCGTACCTTTTTCATGCATAGATAAATGTTCTACCAGTTTAGCTACATCCCCAATTTTAACAAATTTCCACTACAAATTATTTTAAATTTTAATTGATCCTAGAAGATAAAATTAATAAAAATACAAAAAAATAGAGATGTGAGGAGTTGAACCTAGTACCTTTTTCCTGCATAGATAAATGTTCTCCTAGTCGAGCTACATTTCCCAATTTTGATCCATTTCCAATATAATTTCTTTAAAAATTATTTGATCTTGGAAGATAGGTTAATAAAAAAACAATAATTGGCCATACAAGGAGTCGAACCCTGTGCTATTTTCATGCAAAGATACACGCTCTACCAGTTGAGCTATATCCCCAAGTTTGATCAATTTTCACTACAAATTATTTAAAAGTTTATGTGGTCTTGGATGGTAGATTAATAAAAAATTATAATTGGTAACCAATTTCCACTACAAATTCTTTTAACTTTATTTAATCTTGAAAGATAGACTAATAGAAAATAATAATTGGAGATGCGAGGAGTTGAACCCTGTACCTTTTTCATGCATAGATAAATGCTCTACTAGTTGAGCTACATCCCCAATGTTGACCAATTTCCACTACAAATTCTTTTATAACATTATTTATTATTGAAAGATAGACTAATAAAAAAATAATAATTGGAGATGCGAGGAACCTTTTACCTTTTTCATGTATAGATAAATGCTCTACTAGTTGAGCAACATCCCTAATTTTAACCAATTATCACTACAAATTGTTTTAAATTTTATTTGATTTTTAAAGATAGATTAATAAAAATAGTAATTGGAGATACGAGGAGTTAAACCCCATACGTTTTTCATGCATAGATAAATGCTGTACCAGTTGAGCTATATCCCCCTATTTTTTTCATTTTGTCACTACAAAATTATTTTAAATTTAATTTAGTCTTGGAAGATAGATTAATAAAAATAATGATGGGAGAAGCGAGGTGAATCCCGTCCCTTTTTAACTGCATAGATAAATACAATGTGTTATATGGACAAGAAACTGAATGAAGAATTTTGACTCAGAACCCGAAATGCGCCAGCACTAAGAAACAACACTTTTCTTGGAAGAGCTCGCTGTAGAGTTTTCATGTATCATACTAAACAAAATGTACGCTTGACTGAAGTATTTTAAGGAAAACAAATAGTAAGAATCCCACGTCAACTAAAAACAGTAGCTAGGGGGGAAAAAATTGGGAACCTATCCCGTTTCCACAGGACACCCAGAGAACTCACACCCACACCAGGGAGTTGTTATTTCAGATTTTTATACGCTTTCGTATAAACGTCAAACGCAGGCAACCTGGAAGGAAGAATACTTCAGAGTTTATCTGATCTGGATTGTGAATTTGTGATCAGCACAGTGTCATCAAGAACAGTCACTACTGGTACAAAATAATCTTCTGCAAAACATGTGTTACGCACAAAACTCCACTGGTTCGAGTGTTGCAGAAAGCACCTGACATTGAACATTCTGTAATGTAACCCCAAGAAACATATATATTCAATCATTTTTTTTTCTGTTCCGAATTAACTTGGTAATGGATTGATAATGCATAAATAACCCCACATTGCTATTACACATAGCTAATCAAGCACCTTGCTAGGTGGTGGTTGGAAGAATTGTACTGACCTTAGCTTTAATCTATCACCCGCGCTATAGTAGTCCTAGAGAATGGCATGTGCAAACCTTCAACTGAACATATAATATGATTGGTTGATGTTTGCATAACTCTAAGGAAACACCGTGTAAATGCATTACCGACTAAATTCTAGCTTTTTTCTCGTGGAAATATACGTCACTACTAAATAAAATGTTTTTTTGCCAACGGCCCTTTCATTGCTGGTTTTATAAAAAACATTGGTGAAAACGGGGTGATGACTTTCACCACGGTTTATAACACGAGTTGTGAACGGATGGTGACAACCGGTGACACCATCTTTCCACCGGTGCTTCCTTAGAGTGACCGATAGGTGGGGCCCACTTGCCCGTGTTTCGTCCCACGATTGGTGCCAGCTAGACGATTCTTTTCTCCCATTGGCCACAAACCCCCTCTCTCTCTCTCCCTCACTCTTCCACTTTACTCTCCCTTTTTCTCTCTCAATCTCTCCTTGTAGGTAGGCCACCGTGGCCTCCGACATGGTGACCGAGGCGCGGAATGGTGCCCCCGGTGCGCGCAGCCTCCGGCGCAGTGGCCCAGGCTAAAAACATTATATGCTTATAAGGAAAGATCTGGGCAGCTTATAGACGCAAATCCTATCTTCTTTAGCCTAATAGCTTCAAATCCATGAAGCTTTGCAATTATTTCTTCGGCTCTTTATGTGACGGGGAAGGAAAAATCAGGTAAGAGAGAGAACCGTTTCTCAAAAAATTAAGAAACATTTTGAAACTATATAAGGACTAGCAAGTGACTTAAAGAGAATCAAATAATTGAAACTGAATGATCGAAAGGACTAAAACTGATAGATAGATAGATATAGCAGAAAGACAGAATGTCATTGCATCAGTAGCTTGAAACTTACTTCAGGAGGAAATCAGTGCATCATTGTTTATATTCAATGTTTATATAAATTGTAGTAATAAACATGAAAAGGAACTAACAAATGGGAGAGGTTGGACTGAGGGCCACAATTCCAGTGTGGATTTTGATCATGACCGAGTTGTGCGTGTGCCAACTGCAGAAGGGCAGGGCAGTCATTCTCGGTGAAAGGAGCCCTTATTTCTTACAGCTCAAACCTCTTGAGCTTGGAAACTGAACTTCGCAGTCTTGGGCTTTGTATTTCTCGGACAAATACGTCCAAGATGTAGGTATGTAGTGGTATTCATGAAACATGAGCCCCCTTGACCTACAGCAAGAGAAAAATTAAGGCAGATCAATTAGAACATTAAAGTTATACAAACAATGAGAAAGCACAGATGAGTTAGCACATTATAGATTTGAAGTTACAAACAATTCATGTGACAGTTACTGATAAGTTCAAGAATGAACCTACCAGCAACGATGGCTGCAAAAGGTGAACAGTTGATCTGCTAGTGTGAAGGGCCGCACAGAGGGCCGTCATGGATGATGGATAGCGTTGACAATTTCTCGCAGGTGCTGCTGCTGACAGAGTACATAAGAAGAGGATAGAGACCATCAGAGCATAAATAAATGGCATCACTGCTGATGGAAGGCAGGTTGTTTGCAGACACAGAGAGGCAGCGGTCAAGGCCGAGGAACAGAGCTCGATCACCAAGGCTGCTCAACGGAGCAATCCCCCTCATCTGCTCAGCCGTGCCAACCTCAAACAAGGCAAACCGGCGAGGTCCATATCCCTGGCTGGATGGGATTGTCATGGGAAAAGTGGCGGAGAACAAGTAGCAGGCGCGCAGCAGACTCCACGAGGAACAAGGAATAGTTTTGAGGAAGGTCGAATCTTGGGATAGGAGCAATGTAACTGTAAGGGTCCAGGGATTGAGGATAGATCTGCAGAACCACCATCTTGCTTCTGATGACGCCATAGAGCCGGCCTTGGAAGGGGACGGCTGAGGCAAGCTGGAGGCTGTGGTGCACGACGGACCAGCACGGGGAGCCAGGCTCGGCGACGACCACACCCGCTGCGTTGAGGAACCAGACGACGACGGCGATGGAGTTCTGGGACATGCACACGGCGGCTCTCACCCAGGCGCGGGACAGCTGGTCCTTGACCATGGTCATGATGATGGGGCCGATGGGCGGGAGGTCGACGGCGACGCGGGTGAAGGGATGCAGGACGCGGACGGCGGTGGTTCCCTTGTTGAGCAGGATGAGGAGGCCGTCGGTGAAGCCGACGATGCGGTGGCCGCGGAGCTCCGGCAGGCGGACGCGGACGCACCTGCCGGTGGCGGTGCAGAGGAAGGCGACCGACCTCGCATGCGTCGGCCGCGGGCGCACGCCGTCGCCGTCGCATAGCGCGACCCAGCCGCGCGGTCGAAGACGCGCGTCACGGAGGCTAGGGTCACGCGGACTGGCCGTGGAAGCACGCCAGCACGCGCACACGGCGCGCATGGACATGTAATCCACCATGTTCGCCGCCAGTACGCGGGCCGCGATGAGTTCCGTCAGTTCCGGGGGGAGTGATGCCCAGTCACTCCGCACCTCCATCGCCGCCGCCGCCGCCGCTGCCCCAGATGAGCACTTGAAAGGACGGGCAGCGCAGGCGGCGAGCGAAGCAATGGGGGCTTCTTTGCGCTTCGTTCCAGAAACCCCCAGTCCCCCATATAAAAGAGGCGCCTTTACACGGCGTCGGCGAAGCCGTCCTCCGGCGATCCCCAGTCTAGTTACCTCATTAAAAGCAGACAAAATCCAGCGGAGCTTGCGCTTCCGGATGGAAGGAGACTGATTATCCGACAGAGGATCGCAAAACGTCGAATTGCCAGCGTCGGACGGGAGGGATAAGCGACAGGAGGCGCAGTCCCTCAGCATATAGAGAAGCCGTGGCTGGAACTCGTCTCCAACAGCAACAGGGATTGCGGTTCCGAATCGAATCGAAGAGGAAGAAGGCTATTTTCTTCTCTCGCATAGTCTAATTTTCCTCCCTTAACCATAAAACTGAATATAAACCCCTCAATTTTCAATAATACTGTTTATTTTACCTCAAAGGCTATTTTCTCTTACCGCTAGCTCCTAATTCTATCTAGCTAAATTGATCGATGGATGAACAATTGGGTTAAAGTTGTGGCGTACCTATGAAGTTAAAGACAATGTCTCGTTCGAAACCGTTTCAGTAGTGTTTTTCTCTCACAACAAATTAACCAATAGTATCATAGTTTATCAGCTACCGAATAAGGCGGAAATGCATGTTGCCAATGTCCGCCACCTGAACGCCCGTGCTGTGCTGCCGCTCCAACCAGCGCCACCGCTATCATCATTGGGACAGTAGACGCATCAATCGGTTTGGGAGAGGATAGAGATGTGAGAGATGAAAAGGCGCCACGTCAGCCATAATGATATAATAGATGGATGACGTGTGGCCACGCAAGATAAAACCAGGGAGGTACAATAAACAATACTGAAAGTTAGGGGGTGTCTGATTTTGCAGTTGAGCGAAGAAAATCAGACTAAGGTAATAATTGAGGGAAAAAATAGGGTTTTTCCCATGAAAGACCACACGCTATTTTGGAATATCCAGTCTATAGTCCATACATGTTTATGTTCATTTCATCATTGATCTAATGGCCCATTTAAGAATGGTCCCACCAGCGAGAGAGACTTTCCTCTCGAGGCTCCGAGGGTGAGAAGAGAATGCGCGATTTTTTTTAAGGCCAGTCTCAATGACCCGTTTCAATGTACTGTTTCCAAAACAAATCTGCTGACAGAGTATCAATGAAACGAACAATGAAACAACCTCCACAATGCATGAGTTTCACCTTGATGTTTCCTAGGCTGGACAAAGCATTTAATTAGTGCAAAATGATTGGATCACATGCAAGATGGTGAAACGATTTAGTCCTCAGTGGGGATTTCATCCTGTTTCACCGCGTGGGAAACAACGCCAGCGGAGTTTCACCATGGTAAAACTACTTCCTTCTCTCTCCTTTTCGTTTCATGCAAAAAGTGTAATTTTGCGGACATGGCGCTCTAATAAATATGCATGACATCCTGGTGAAACCTCCACTGAGACTGGCCTAAGGAATCTGCTTGCATTAGAACAAAAGAACATTGGGTGCAGACCTCATAATGCGAAATTATTAAACCCCTCAAAAAGCACACTACTAGAGCCATGCATACACAAACACCCTACTAGAGGCAGTTGAGCTACATCCCCAACTTTATTTAATTTGCCACTAAATTAAATAAAATTTAATCTTCAAAGATAGATTAATAAAATATAATAATTGGAGATGCCACGAGTTGAACCTGCCAGTTGAGATACATCCCCAATTGTAGTATCTGTACGAATGGGGCCAATTCTTCTCTGCACTTGGGTGCAAATCACCACAACACGCTAGGGGGCCTATTCTTTCGCTGAACAAATATAAAAGGGATCCCCAATTCCAGTTGCATTTGCATGCAGCCCCGTCCAGCTCCAAAAATCGAATGCAAACAGCATGTGGTGGCAGCATGCATTGCAAATGTAAGCAGTGGTATGCAGTTCGTTCATTCCCCATGTTACTTGTTGCTACACCCATGCCATATGCCATCTACCGCTGTGGTCCAAGAGCAAAACAGCCAAGAATTGAATGAACTGACAACGTCTGAACTTTCAATGATTGGATCACAGACGAGCTAAGCTAGCAAAGAAAGAAGAAGCTAGAAAAGCTTTGCAATGCAACTAGCCGACGACTGGATCGATATAAAGCCGGCCGCGGCCGGCCGGTCAAAGCTGTGGGGACTAAGAGACAGATGGTCCTTGGCCAACTCCTCTTTCCATGTGGAGGCGCATATATGCACTTGTAGCAGTTCATTAGTTGGCAGTGCTTTGTTTACTACTCTAAATAAATAAATTGGATCCGTAACAGCATTTTCACAAAGGTATATGTATATATATACACACACACACTAGCAGATGTTCCCGTGCATTACAACGGGAGATTAAATTCTTATTATTTACCTAAAAACTCATGTCAAGAGAGTTGAAAAAGGTTGGTTTGTCTACACATATCATCCAGAGCTCTTGCTTGCGCTTGAAATTACTGTGCTCCTATTGGGTCATTGCACTTGTTTAGTATTAGCAACCAAGTGAAAATTAGTATTAGGTGTTACGCTAAATTTGAACCACAGACGATGTACCTGAGCTATGAGTTGGCGCCCTGATTCAATCGGCACTTGGAGCCAAGTGTGCCCATTACTGATGCGAAAATTATTATCTCTACAACATGTCAAAGTATTCAGCTTAATGGAAACAAAAGCCAACACTCCAAGTGATCTAGGTTTTATGGAATTCAGAAATATGTCAGTGTGTAACTCATTTAGCTTTAATTGAAAGGCGGCTCCTGCCGCCTGCGTTAATAAAACAACTCATTTTAGCGACCCTTTTTAAGTAATTTGATTCTGAGGATGTACAAGAACATAGAAGTCCAGAGCTGATATCTGAGTAGGCTTTTCTTATGTGATGCAGAACAGGTATCATTTTAATTAATATATTTAAAAAATATAATAAACAAAAGTAATTTGGTTTGATAAACAATGTCCTTACCACTTGTTGGATGCACCTCTTTCCAATTGGATGGCTGCACTTGTTCAGCCTTTTCATATGTATGCCATGAATATAGAGTACA
>Ga0182004_10002803_pt1 | contig 13680 bp, 8 predicted proteins | sample Sormic07211540_1_FD_120479 | JGI IMG/M metagenome (GOLD analysis project Ga0182004, IMG submission 120479) | Endophyte microbial communities from Sorghum bicolor roots, Mead, Nebraska, USA - 072115-40_1 MetaG | ecosystem: Host-associated > Plants > Roots > Unclassified | place: USA: Nebraska...
CATCTTAGTGAGCTTTAGCCAGAGACGTGCTCATGGTTTATATGAGAAATTTAACTTCTAACCATTCTAAGTCTTCGTAATGTTGTTGGAAGCTCATTTGGGGGTTGTAGAAAATAAGTGACAAATTTTACGAGGAGTATCATTCTATGAGAGGGAGAAGCAATCAAAGATGATTATTACTCCCTCTGTACCCATAATTCTTGTCGTTTAGGACATGATTGTGGTAACCAAAAAGTGATTAATTAGGGGTTAGTTTTCCATGTTTGCCCCTAATAAATACGATGGCGGGTGCTCTTTGTATTAGAAAGTAAACTAGCTCAGCTGGTCATTGTGCAGAAGTTGGAGTGTTGCGACCCAGGTTCAAGCCTTGGCAATGGCTCTTTTTTGCCTGCGTTTTTCAAGCCCTGGCAGTGGCTCTTTTTTGCTTGTGGCTTTTCTGCATGCGAGCGGGCTAGGGGCTTTTTGCATGCTAGTGGCACGGATTGCCAGAGGCACCGACGCGAGGGCCAATGGCATGCGAGCGTCAGGGCGAGCGGGCAATGGCATGTGAGCGTCAGGCATCGCCAGAGCCAGGAGCCGAACGGACGCGCGAGCGCTAGGGGCATCGCCGTCCACGCGCATAGCGGCCTGCTTTGAATGTCAGTTTTTGCAAAATCAAGCCAACAGCCCAGGACGTCAAGTATTTTAGGTAAGGAGGGAGTACATGCTTTGCACTGCATAATTTTTTGTTGGACAAGAAAGAACGCATGTTTGTAGGGAGTAACATGGCTCAAACAGTAGACTACGCGTGTATCTGCATGGGTAGCACTAAATGCTAGTTTTGACATGGCAATTGTCCATAATTGGATCGCTGCTAGAATCTAGTTAGTGTAGTGCACATGTATGGCAATTTTGGCTGCTGCATTCTACAAGTTTTGATAGATGTAGGTGATCATGTGTGCTGAATTTTAATACTATGCCAATATGTGTACATACAGGTGATGACATATTCTTAAGGCCGTGGTGTATGTGGAGTAGAGGATGGCATGAACAAGTTGGCAGATTGTTATATGCACTTGTTGTTGTAGTTGTTTCACTTGCAGTTGTTTCACATGTGGTCTGGAACGGCTACAAGTTTTGTAAAGGCTCCACTTATACTTATATGTAAAAGGTTTAAGTTAATGCCATATATAGTACGTATTCTTATTTCTAAGAAACTATTATTTGAATGGCCTTATAAAGACCTATTAGTTGCAATGAACTGTTATTAGAACACTTTTGTTATGAGCTGTTATTTCTTTATGTGGAAAACTATTGTAGCGTCCATTGTTGAATGACTTGTTATGAACTATTATTTATTTGTGGAAAACAATTATTTCATTCAAAATGAATGTCTTGTAAATAAAGTGTTGTTTTGTTATCTAAACACATGTGTTGGCACCACCTTTTGATTGCATGTTGTTGGTTTGGTGCCAATTTTTGAATTGAATTGGTTGAATTCAAAATGGTAGCTACATAAAAATGCTCTATTGCTACTGTGATGTTGCTCGGCTGAAGCTGCCTATTGCTCGACTGAGGCTGGTTGGTGGTTGCCTAGAGCAATGGGTGGAGAACATCCATAAGAAGTGAGCCAGAGGTGGTTGTACTTCTTTTAATCATTTAATTAACTTGGATCTAATGATTTTATGAAACAAGGGTAAATAGAAGATTTATATGAAAACCACAAGAACAAATTTAAAATGTTTAAAAAGTAGAGGCAAAATCACCGTTGCAGGTTAGAAAAAGGGTACACACACAAAATTCTCTGAAAAATTCTCAATATTGTAGTTCTTATACTTCTTGTATCAAGTATCTCTACATATGCTTTTGGCAATAATGTTCGTCGCACATCGGACACCATATGCATGAGAAAATGCCAAGATACCTTCATGTAATTTTAGATTTCAATGACAATTTCATAGCATTGTTTCCAAAACTATCATATTATACATAATATAATAAAACTTGGATGAAACACCCACTGTCAATAGTTTTATTGATATTTAATTTTATGACTCATAGAGAGTTGATACTCGTGTCAAGAGAGTTTCATCATTTTTTCTCTCTTATTAAATATATTGTTATGTCACAAAAAAATGTCTATATGACAAGCTATTTAATGCAGATGAAACTCTGGCCTGCGCATCTTAGACTCAATTTCAATTAAACTTTTCATAACAACTCGTTTGGCATGTTCTCTTGAACTTGCCATACCATTTTAAACAGAATAATGGTGTTTTTCTCTCAAAATAAATCAGCATCAACATCAACATCTATATCAGCATCAGCTGTTTTTCTAGCCAGCCAAGGGCATCAAAAACATTAGATCTGGATACAATACAATGCTTGGTCTACAAATTCAAAGCTACGTCAGTAACATGCTGAATGAGGCACATGAAATCACTACTATCTCTAGCAGATCACTCATCACTCAAACCGGCTTAGGCTAGCCTTAGTAGAGATTTTTCATTACTTAATTTTCAACACATCTATATTTTAGAAACAATGTATGCTTTCATAAAACTCTTATCATCTCTCTCTTTATTAATATGGTGTCACATCGATATATTTAATGTCTATAAATTCTGATGAAACATCATTGAAACTAATTTTAACGTTTTTCATTTCTCCAATCATGGTTCTACAAATGCCATTTTGAGGCAAGACTGCTAGGCAGGAGTAAAAGCAATGGCGTCTGGCCTTCATCCCGAACTGGAAACCTATAGTACGATGGAAACCACACCGGCAACCGGGCCCCGCATTTCGATTGAGAAACTCTGTTGACGCATGTGAGACCACGCATGCACGGCTGCAGCAAAGACGTTTGCGTTCCTCGTGATGACGCTCTCCAGTCCAGGTCTCATCTCCACCAGCCAGCCAGCAGACCATGTAACTGTAACGCCCCTGGCAGGTGGGGCCCAAAGCGCACGGCGAGGACGCTTCCTTTTCCCAGCTCTGGTTTCCTATTCCACACGCGCGCACAGAACAGAGAGCAAAAACCCTCTTTCGCCGCGCCGCTTCCGCTCCCCACCCACCGCCGGCGATGCCCGCGCCGCCATCAGCAGTGCCCGGGAAGGGCCGCACCAAGCCACGCGAGATCATCGTCATCGATAGCGACGAGGAAGGCGTCGGCGGCGGCGGCCGCCAAGCAGGGCGCGACCTTGGGAGCGGCGCCGCGATCGGCGCCGCCGGCGAGGCCGTGAAGCTCGTCAAGCCAGAGCCCGTCGACGATGCGGGCTTCCACCCGGTGCTTCCGGGGGCGCCGCGCCTTGGGGCGGTGCCTGTGCCTCCGCGGGCACAAAACCCGCGCGCGCCGTCCTCGCCGCGGGCACAAGCACAAAACCCCCGCGCGCCGTCCTCGCCACGGACACCAAGCCCCCGTGCGCCGTCCTTGCCGTCGCTGGTCGCCGCACACCCGTTGGGACCGGGGGCGCCGCGCCTTGGGGTGGTGCCTGTGCCGCCGCGAGCACAAAACCCCCGCGCGCCGTCCTCGCCGTCTCCGGTCGCCCCGGAGGACCGGCATCAGCCCGAGATCATCGCCATCTCCGACGACGACGGCGGTTCCCGATTCCGTGGCGCCGTGCCGCTCGACATGATCGAGGAGAGCGGCCGTCGCGTGAGGCCCGTCAAGGAGGAGGCTCTCGACGACTTGGACTGCGATTGGGTTCGTTCAGCGGAGGCGAAGCGCGCCTTGGTGGCGGTTCTGCCCCCCGGAAGCTCTCACGCGAAGAGGAAGCGGAAGAGAGCATCGTCCGGCAGAGCCAAGCCCGACAAGCGCGCCGACGGCGGCGTTCACGCGTTGGACCGGAATTCGAGCGCTTCAGGGGCTGGTCATCCCACGGCGTGGATGTCCGACGACGCCAGGAGCTCCAGGGGTGTGAAGAGCAGAGAGTCAAGCAGAGGAGTCGCGGGTGACCGGCCGGGTTCGGCCAAGAAGGCCCTCGTGTCCAGCGAAGAATCCAGGGGTGCACCGGGAAAAGCGAGGAGTGGAGGAGGTGCGAGAAGGGAGAGGAGCACTAGTGTGGCACCGGCGAACTGGATCGGCACCAGCATTGGGTCGCGGATCCGGTCAAGGTCGCGGAAGCAGGGGACAGGGCAGTACTCTGCTCGAGTGTCGTCCGAGGATACAGGGGAGGACGAAGTGCAGGAGCAGAAGCAGAAGAGAGTGGAAGATGTGGAGTCCATGGACGTAGATGACGACGACGACAACAACACCAATGAGGCTGGCAATGGCATACAGAAAGAGAGTGAGCAGGACGAGGCTTTGGAGGGAAGGAGCAGGCAGGATAGCCATGCTTTGATTGATAATGAGGAGGAGGTGGGGGAAAAGGAATTGTCGGAAGAGGAGGAAGATGACAATCAAGAAGAAAGCCATAGCATGTACGATGGCGAAGGTGAACAAGAAGAGGATGCATCTGAAGAGGTTGAGCAGGAAATGGATGAAACAGGGGAGGAGGACGAAAAGGAACTGGATGGAACTGGGGAGGAGGACGAACAGGAACTGGATGGAGCAGGGAAGGCGCAGCCAGTCACGCCTAGCAACACCATTGCAGGTAGCAGTATGAGATCAGGAGGCGATGACACACGAGTCTTCAGGAGGAGGGTTTTTGAGGGCATATGTTTGCCTCAGAAGCCACGCAAGACTGTTGGCAAGGGCATTGGAGCGAGGACGCGATCACAGCGAAAATGCAAGGACAAAAAACTGCTCAGACGTGGAACTTTCAGTAAACCCTACAATATTGATATTCCAGACTCGACCTCTGATTCTGAAGAAGATATTGAGCCACCAGCGCCACAGCAAGGACTGCTTTCATCAAGTGAGGAAGGCAACATAACTTTTGGCAAAAGGAAGCACAGAAGAGCAATAAAAAACAGACGGCGCAAGAGACCGAGTACCAGTAGTGACGAGGAGTACAGAGTATATGCTAGGGACGGCAAAGATAGGCCTTTTCGGAGGCTGAAGAAGGGGCTATCCAAACTTCAGGCTGGCAAGGAAGGTTGCGGAAGGTATGTTGGTTCAAATCCTGGGCATGCCAAATACAATGGTCCAAATGGCGAGAACCAGTCCAATGAACAGGATGGTATTTTCTTCAAAAGAACGGCACATAAGATTCGAATGAAGAAGCACGGTCCAGTAGCGAAAGCTGCATATGACGAACTCCTTAATTCCTTGTTCTCTGGCTGGGAGGATCATATAAATGATCCTGATCATGCAGCAGCTGGAAATAGTTTACCTTTGGTATTCTCATTCGGAGATGAGGATGCAGAAGAGAATATAGAAAACGACAAGTATCAAGAAGACCTGTGGAGGGAATGCGACATTGCTTTTGAATCCATGGATATTGGTAACGGCTCTGAAGAGGTATTTAACCTATGTTAATGTCATTCAGTTTATATATACTTCGTTTGTACTGATTCTACGAATACTGTATCTAGTTTGGAGTAGTTGTCTTGAGCCCCTCAGAAAAATGCATGCTTGCATTGATGGATTCTGTGTATTATGCAGTTTCTCTTACTCCAATTCAATCAAGATCCAAACAAAAAACTAATGCTTACACTACTATGTTCAGGATGGGCTAGAAATACCTCCAGTGGAAGTAACTTCTTGCAATAATGGGCAGCATGAATTCATTATTGACGAACAAATAGGAGTTCGGTGCAAGCATTGCAATGTTGTCGATATCGAAATCCGACATGTACTGCCTACTTTGGTAAGCAAATGTTCGATACAAGTATAGAACATGTTCCTCAAGACATGATTATGCTTTGCTAGGTACTAGGTAGCACCAAGCCCTTTAATAAGATCTTTTTTTTCCTCGTCTGTTAGGGGAAATTTTCTGCAGAAAGGGAATCAGCAATCGACCCTGAGTTGGACAAGATGCTTAAGGAAATGCTCAGTGTTTTTGAACAAAATGATGTGCTGGTATCAAATGGACATGAACTACCTTGTAATTTTGGTGGTCACAAAGCTGGTTCAGTCTGGGATCTCATTCCTGGAGTCAAGGAAACTATGTTCCCGCACCAGCAGGATGCATTTGAGTTCTTGTGGACGAAGCTTGCAGGAGGTACTACAATTGAACAGCTAAAGCAAACCGTAAAATCTGATGTTGGAGGTGGTTGTGTGATTTCTCATGCACCTGGGACGGGAAAGACACGACTAGCAATCACATTTGTTCAATCCTACCTTGAGGTTTTCCCACGCTGTCGCCCGGTTATCATTGCCCCCAGGGGGATGTTAGCGACATGGGAGAAGGAGTTCAGGAAATGGAAGGTAAAGCTCCCTTTTCATGTACTGAATTCCACTGAGATCAACTGGAGTGAAGACAAGACCATCCAAGAACAGGTTGCCAAGAATGGAACTTTTCATCGAAGGCTGCTGACAGATAAAATGGATCAAAATTATAGGCGATTGGTGAAGTTAGGGTCCTGGATGAATGGTACCAGTATAATCGGTTTGAGCTACTCGCTTTTTAGGAAGCTAGCTAATCATGAAGGCATGGACGGGGATAAGGTGAGGAAGCTGCTGCTTGAGAAACCTGGCTTGCTTGTCCTTGATGAAGGGCACACACCAAGGAACAAGAAGAGTCTTATCTGGAAGGTTCTTGAAAGGGTTTCCACTGAAAAGAGAATAATTCTATCGGGCACTCTATTCCAAAACAACTTTGAGGAGCTCAAAAACACCTTGCGCCTTGTCAGGACAAAGGAGGCAGATGGGCCAAAGGAGGCAGATGCAGTGCATCTAGAGACGGACGAGGGCAAAGATTTCTGGTCTTCATTGAGACTGAATGACATCACAGAGGCAGACATAAATGAAGTGAGGAAAAAATTGGACCCTATTGTCCACATTCACAGTGGCAAATTTCTTCAGAAGTCTCTCCCAGGTCTGGGAGAATCCGTGGTGATTCTGAACCCTCTTCCTTATCAGAAAGAAGTCATCGCAACTATGGAGAAGACTGTGGCAACGACGGGTCTTGATGAGGAATACAAAATCTCGATTGCATCAATACATCCCTCCCTCCTTGCCAGTGCAAAATTGTCTGAACAAGAGGAATCTATCTTGGACATACCTAAGCTAGAGAGTTTACGCTCCCGTCCATCTGAAGGGGTTAAGACGAGGTTTGTTTTGGAGATTGTCCGTCTGTGTGAAGCGCTAAATGAACGGGTGCTAGTGTTCAGTCAATATCTTGGACCATTGTCGTTGATCATGGAGCAGCTGAAAGCAAAGTTCAATTGGGCTGAAGGCAAAGAGATCCTGCTAATGAGTGGAAAAGTTCCTGTTAAAAATCGCCAAACCATGATGGAGGTCTTCAATGACATGAAAAGCAAGGCCAAGGTAATGCTTGCATCAACGAAGGCATGCTGTGAAGGCATTACACTTATCGGGGCATCACGTGTGGTTCTACTTGATGTTGTGTGGAACCCCTCTGTTGGAAGGCAAGCGATTGGCCGAGCTTACAGAATTGGTCAGGAAAAGATTGTGTACACATACAATCTAATTGCACAAGGAACAAGAGAGAAGAGCAAATATGACACACAAGCTAAGAAGGAGCACATGTCTAAATTGCTCTTTTCAAAAGAACCAGAGCATGGAGAATGCAACTTGCCTCCAGAACTGACGTTCAATGATAGGGTTTTGGAAGAAATGACTGCACGTGAAGACCTCAAAGAATTGTTTGTAAAGATTTATGTTGACAATCAAACTGATGGGTCACGTGGTAAGTGAAGTTTCTGAGATTAGTAATCTTATTAGCGCAATAGATTCTGATTTTTATGCATGTTTTGTTATTTGCCTTACATTTTTTATGATGTTCAATACTGTTTGTATGTTCCCCCATTCCTGCTATATCTCTTTTACTGAAGCTTCTGAGTTCTAGAAGATTGTATGCCCTTGATAAGAACGTGGCCGTGCAGAAGTATATTGGTGATATACTCCCTCCGTATAGGATTTAGAAGTCATTTAGGATAGCGATACGGTCTCCGAAACATAACTTTAACTTCTTATTTTTATTAAAAAAAATTAGAAATGTATACTTTTATGAAAGCATTTTTCAGGACAAATCTATTCATATAATTTTCAAATTTACAAACTCAACAATTTAAAAGTTATTGATGATTTATATTCCCAATATTTGACACAAACCTTGCCCAAAACGACTTCTACATCCTATACGGAGGAAGTACACTAGTAGTAACCTGCTGTGCATCATGCCATACTATTTGGAGCAGTGTGGAAACTTTCATTTTAACTGGCTGTTGGAGCTACTGGTTATAATGATGTTAGTCTTCTTTTCTGTGGATCGATGCAGGAGAGATGGAGAAGAACAATACATGTCCGCAGGACTAATAATATGAAACAGGATGGTGGAAAACAACGAAGGGCCCTAAACCAGATGACAGATTATGAAGATGCTGTCGCTGCCAAGGAAATTTGGTGGGTTTCTTGTGTTCTAAGACCTCAGATCCGTGAGGGTTCTAAGCTAGAGTCGAAAGGGATGACCAAGAAGTTTATCTACACAGCACAGGTGAGCTGTGGCTAAACCTGCAGAAAGATATGTTGATCGTATTGCTCTTGTACTGGAGATTCTTTGACAATTGCGTTGTTTCTAATTTTCCATTCTGGTGCATCGATCAATCTAACGTGCACAGAACACAGCTATTTTTTTTAAGATCTGGAAACCCAGCATTTAATTAATATAAGAGCAACTCTAAGGGACTCAATAGCTTTATTTAAAGAGCTATTCAATGAATATTCTCTTTGTATCTCGTGTCTCCGACGATAGAGTCTCCAATTTTTGAACTCTTTTCTCTCTTCTTTTTTATTTTTTGACAAAATCTCATTCATTATGCACCAAAATATCAGAATGGGTTACAAATGTGACAAGAGACATGGACACATGTCGAGAGCTGCCAATGGAGAAGATTACTCAAGTTAGAATAATAGAAAAGGGGAGACTACTATAGACAGGCTGAACCGTATTTTGCAGTCTTGCACTCATGCAGTCATGCTGTACTGTACCCCATCTCTCCCCAAAATGGATAATCTGCTAACTTGGATCAGCAAATACTTATATGCAGATTATTAGTCAGAGTAATCATAACAACCTGCAGAAAGATCATCGGTGCTAGCCTCAACAAAACTGACATTTTGGTCTAGGTTGCTGCTGACGAGATTATATATGTTATCTGGATATCAGGAGACCAAGCCGTAATGCTTTCTGCTTATAAAGCTTGTGTGGGTTTTTTAACATTTCTATACTTGCTTTCTTTGTACCTAACATGACACGAGCAATGCTAAATAAATCCCCATTCTCCAAGGCAAACTGCCATTCCCTTGGTGAGACGTCAAACCAATCTTTTCTTGAAGATACTGTTGTTTCAATCTCCAAACACTCTGCGAAACCCTCTGGGTGTGTTATAACAATATCATAAGGCAGTCCGGTTTCAATTCTGTCGTTCACCCACCTAACATCGTTGGAACCTAGCTGTTTGACAAAATATTTCTCGACCAGTGCTTCACCAAGCCTCCCTGTTCTTAACTGGCTTGCATCTGAAGACCGCTGATTCTTGTCTTCTGCAAGATTGGCCAGATTCTAATCGAAATTTTAGTTCAGCATGGACCGTTGGGCTTGAACTTCCAGCCTCCAAGTTCAAATAAGCAGGTGCATTGAAAGGTTCAGCAGACATCACCATCCGAGGTTCATCAAGGATTTCTGCTGAACTACCTCTCAACTGAAAGCAAACTATCTTCGGTGTCCATACATAGCAGGCATGTTTAAGTTTGATGAAGGTCCAGCATCATTCACCTTTTCCTCTTGCATGCTGAAGACGGGTGCTGTTCTCCAATGGTTAGGCCAACCTGTGCCTTCTGATGATTGGGAGCACTGAATTCACGAACAGGTAGAGAATCAACCCCCCTGGGTATCGGCACCACATTGGTTGGCTGAACCTTGGTCGGTTGCAGACAACGAAGGGAAGGACCAGATAGCTTCATGCTCAGGTAATTCTGATCATTAACGATAAAAGACTATATTTGCTCAGCATGGGTGCCAGATTCTGCCATGGTTTTGATCTTGTGTAGAAAATTTGCAAAATGAAGATCAGGGGATCCATCAAAGAAAATTCTAGAAAGCTCCAAAAAAAATACTGAATATGAATCAGCATGTTGCGTTGCGTATAGAGTATCTCCTGCAAAAGCAAGTGGCATTTGAATTTTTTCTTAGAAGAGCTCTCAAGTCCCCTCATTACATACTTGTGGAATAACTTGTCAACAACTACTACTTGCAGATTGCTAATCTTCATGATGTCATTTTTCTGGAAGTTGATATAAGTATGTCTATGCATCTTTTAGATGTACCGTTGCATGTATGGCAAAAGCCAACAAATCAAAGAAACGTTTTTTTTTTTCTGTTCTCTGATGTACCATACCTTCGAAAGTGCTTGGATGCCTAAGCTTTGCATCAAAGCCGCAACTCTTCCATACAGCATTTGCTTATCCTCAGAAGAAAGGTCACCAAATTGTATGGAGTAAACATCACTAGAGTTAATAAACTATTGCTTCAACCCATCATCATCTACCCAGCAAACAAGGCCAAAAGAAGGATGTAGAGAGACCCATTTATCGGCTGAGGTGGGCAATATTGTTGTTTCTAATTTCTGAAGAGATTTTTTTTTCAAGTACAATATGTCATTCATCTTGCCACTTTCAGACTTCAGATACTTAGCCCATCACACAAACACACAGAAGACATGGTTTGCTGCCTGTGAAGGCAATGCAATGGTAGACAGCCGTAGCAGCATCTCAATATAATTTGACGTTGTTGGAGCCTTTGGTACACTACATGTCAGAATAGATAATTCACAAAGGTTTGGATAGGCTGCAGACAGCATTCTTCTTGGGAACATGCTTCTGTTTTTCGTTGCAACAAAATCCTCTGTTACTTCAGAACATCCTGTTGGGTCATGCCAATAGAGGTCTTCTGGCGCCAAAAACCTTCCAGGAATAACCTCACTTACCCGAGGACGCTGCAATCTTTTTTTTCGCTGGTCTAAAAAGTCATGGATGAAAATATTGTTCGCTGATTTAATTGTAAAAAAAACACTGTTGGCTGACAGAAGTATAACTTATAAGACAAGCAAACAAGCATAGAGGGAGATGACATGAACTCCCGTTTAATGTCAATCTTTGAGTCTGCCACACCTTCTGACAAAAAGGTATAGAATTTGCACATCTGACTCATACTTGCTCAGCCTTTGAGAATTTTTTTTTATTTTTAGTCCAAATTCGAAACATATTTCAAATTTGACCCGGGTATAGAATTTGCACATCTGACTCATACTAGGCCGTTTGGCTCCGCCACCATGCATGGAGGAGCAAATGAACTATACCCCACCATGCATGGCGGCGGGATATAGCTGCCACGTGGCATGCAGCACCAAGAGTTGCTGACATGTACCCTGTCATGGATCATGGCGGGTTAGGCATACCCCGCCTCCCATCATGGCGGGGTATGTCCAGGCCCACCAAAAGCCACGAGCCGACCCCACCCGCGCTCTCTCTCTCTGCATCCTCTAATAATTTGGCATCCTAACTTGACAAAAATAAAAAGTTGGCATATTTTTTTGCTCAGCGCATAAATATGCGAGCTTATCATCCTTGGCATCGCCTGCGCGCAATTTCTATCTGAGCGACTGACAAGGCTTATCACGCTGAGCCCTTGACAAGCCGCTAGTGTTGGGCGTGTTGGGCCTTGTTTAGTTCCAAAAAATTTTAGAAAATCAATATTGTAGCATTTTCGTTTGTATTTGACAAATATTGTCCAATTATAGACTAACTAGGCTCAAAAGATTCTCGTCAATTTCGACCAAACTGTGTAATTAATTTTTATTTTCGTCTATATTTAATACTTCATGCATGCGTTTAAAAATTCGATGTGACGAAGAATCTAAAAAATTTTGCAAAATCTTTTGGAAACTAAATAAGGTCTGGCATGGCCTGCTGAGCATCGCCTATGCTGGCTGCTGGGCGTTGCCTGCTGCTGCTGCTGGGTCAGCATAGCCGCCTATTGCTGCTGATCTACTCAAATTTTTTCAAGATTTTCTATCACATCGAATCTTTGGACACATGTACGAAGCATTAAATATAAATAAAAATAAAAACTAATTGCACATTTTATCTGTAATTTACAAGACAAATCTTTTAAGCCTAATTAGTTTATAATTGGACAATATTTGTCACATACAAACAAAAGTGGTACAATAACTGTTTTTCAAAAAAATTTGGAACTAAACAAGGCCGTACATCGCCTGCAGCTGCTGCTCCATGCTGCTAGTCCATGTAGCTGAAAGGATATGAAAGTTGCCTGGCCCTTCTCGTGAACCGTGATTACTTTCTTTTCTACTGGTTCCTGCAATTGAACGATACTTGAAGACTGAATGATACTCTACATAAATGAACAATACCCCGCCATGATGGGCGGCGGGGTTGCCTAACCCACCATAATGGGTGGCGGGGTACACTTTGCCACGTACCCCGCCACGGCAGCAGGCACCTTGACCCCACCGCCATGCATGGCGGGGGCCAAACGGACTAGTTTTGAAAATATTTTCGAAACCGGGTCAAATTTGAAATATGTGTTGAATTTGGGCTAAAAATAAAAAAAAAGTTATCCAATACTCCGTACTTCAGGACCATCAATGCATCGCAGCACAGTAGGATTACCTCTGTTCTGAATCCAATGGTCTTCTTAACTCTTAAGTGAACTGCTAGATACCTGCGGTACAGCATATGGAGCCACACTACCAAAAAGAGAGCGGACATTGTTGAACTCTGTTGGCATCTCTGTTCATCCCAATTGATAAATGGTGCAGAATATTCAAGGTTTCATGTGGATGATGAGAACGTGTGAACTAGGAACTTCAGAGGAATGTGACATGTGTTTTATGTCACTTAAAGGCCATATGCAAATTTCAAAACTGCAACCTTGGGAAGATCAGCTATTATAACCACTTGTGTTTGCTCAGCTCAACTCAACAAGAGTGGGTGCTGTAGAAGGAATAGTTGGGGAGAGCTAAAAAAGGTAGCAGAATAACACAATTTGGTTTTTTGTGCCATAGCTCTTAGAGCATCTACAAGGGACTTTGCAAATAATTTTTGCATTTGATGTTGTTTGCAAATTCCCAAACTCATTTGTAAAGTCTAAAAATAGTCCAACTCTAAAGGACTTTGCATTTAGACTTGGCAAACCCAAAGTATGGATCTCACCCCTGAATTTTTTTTCACCGATCGCACCCGCGCGTTTTTTTTTCCTTCGCGCCATTTTGACGTACTTCGCGCCATTTTGACGTACGTCGTGCGTGCCAGTCGCCACCCAGCCCAGGTCTTTGCGCCAGTCGCCGCCCAGCCCAGGCCACGTTCGTCGTTCGTCGCCGTCGTCGTTCGCGTCAGTTCGGCTCCGTCCACCTCCGTCAGGGCGGGCGCGCGCGGCAGGGAGGGCGGACGGGCGTAGAGAAATCGCGCGGGGTGGGAGGGCCGGAGGGACAGAGTCCGACGTGGAAGGTCGAAATTGTAGATGCAAAGTGGTGGGAAGGTTTGCATATATGCAAAGCCTGAACCTCTATTTGCAAAGTTAACCAAATTGCAAACCTTATTTGCAAAACCATTGG
>Ga0182004_10002804_pt1 | contig 13680 bp, 7 predicted proteins | sample Sormic07211540_1_FD_120479 | JGI IMG/M metagenome (GOLD analysis project Ga0182004, IMG submission 120479) | Endophyte microbial communities from Sorghum bicolor roots, Mead, Nebraska, USA - 072115-40_1 MetaG | ecosystem: Host-associated > Plants > Roots > Unclassified | place: USA: Nebraska...
ATTAATTTATTTTGTAATTTATATAAAATTTTTGAATAAAACGAGCGGTCAAACACAATGTCTCAAAGTCAAAAAAACGACACTTTTTTTGGAACAGAGGGAGTATACTATAATTTCGTTCCAATGTATTCGATGATCTCAGACAGAATGACACGATTACAAGGAAAATTAGGATTTATAAAGGATCGGTAACTCCAGTACATATGTTTATGTTTCACCGCAACTTACAGTAGGGAGGCACGACAAATGGAGGAAAACTGAGGCCCCTGGTGCGCTTGGCTATGTCAAGAACACCGAAACGAAAAGAATAATGAACAGAACAACCAGGAATGCGATCAACATGATCTGACCCTTGATGCCAGCCTTCTTCATCACCATGGCCACTCTTTTCTGCACCACGAAATGGGACAAGACATTTTCGAGTTTCATTTTGTGATTGAATTCTTGGGGGTAAAGGAAGAAAATGGAAACACAGGTTATATGCAAGAATCTTAAGGTAAAGTATCCTATCCGGTCACTTCCCCCCACGGTCATGACACAAAGAAAGAACAGGGTATGCAAACAGGAACAATTAGAAGTTGCCATTGAAGATGGCGAAAGAGCAGACCTGCACAAAGTCAAGTCTGTTGGAAGTAGTCTCCATCTCCAAGCTTAAGTCATTAAGGATCCTTTCCTGTAAAACAGCCACATGTATTCTGGTTAAAGCTCCTGCACAACTCTACAAACTTTGCTACTTGTCAATAGCAATTACCTGTCCAGACAGCTCTTCGTGTATGGTTAGCCCTACGCCACCAATCCTTTGGACACTTTCACTGAGCTCATCAAGTTCTTCATCCTGCTGCCTGGGTAAATATATCAAATCAATGCAAAACATGTGAACTTAACATGGCTCACATGAACAATATATAACTATAGATATAATCTGCCTACGGAATTTGAGTTTAACCAGTGTACATTATTTCTATCTATATTCACAACTGAAGGAATAAACAAATATCACGAATGACATGATTGCGGTTGACAGCCTACTACCATAGTACACATCCATCTTCTCTTCCAGAAACAAGAAAACACAACAGAGCTAATAAATGCCGTAAAACTATTGTAGATCAACAAACAGTTAACCTTGCTGCAAGAAGGAAAAGTCAGTACAGGCATAAACCAACAGAAAACATATGAAGTTATGATCTTCACACCCACATGGTTACCATGGTAAATATGCAACTACGAAATATGAGGTCTCTAATTCCAAGTTTAATCATCATCTGCATTTCTTTTACAACTTTTGACAGCTCAACAAAATGGTCTGAGATTCTGATATTCTAGCATGTCCATGACCTACTTACCACAAGAGAAAGCAACAGCTAAAAAAAAGTATTGTTACTTGCATTTACATAAAATTAATGATGATGTGCTGGTGGAAACACAAGAATCAGTGAGCAACAATAAGTAAACCAATGTAATATTCCAGGTGGAGAAGCGAAGACACTAACTGGAACAACTGAGGAGTAATACAAGGTTTATGTGCCACTAAAGCGAACTTTGACTAGGAAAATTAGCAAATTTATGAACTGTACACTACCTACGTACAATAGCCACAGCTCTGAGTTGCATGTGTTGAATGCTGAACAGGCAACATATTTCTAACAAACATGTTTGCAAAGTTCATTAAAAGTAACAAATTAAACTCACCTCATGAGTAGAAGCTGCCTATCTGATTCTGAAGAAATAAAGTCATCATTGTCTTGGGCAGAATAGTGGTTGGTCCTGCTTGTATCCTGGTATTTTGAAGTTGCTGCATTGCTCTTGCCCTTTTCAATAGCTCTCTTGACTGTACCAACCTGAATATGTTCATGAATAGAGTGTAAGTGAGGATCCATATTTAAAGTACATTGGCAACTGCAGAATTTGGAAGATGGTAATATATTATTCCTTATTTTCTATACCAAACAACAGGAAATCATGCAACCTGAAGTTGTGTAACTCATTCATGTTCAAAATATACCTCTTTGGTAATCCTAACAAATACATACAAGAACGATATTTCCAATCATCACATCACTGAAGAGTTGCTGCAATATGATCGAATGCATACCTGCTTACGAGCAGAACCAGTCCAGTTTCTTCGTCTGGAAAGCTCAACTTCATCAAGTCCATAGTATGCTGGATCCCTTGATGCGACTGAGATTGTCTTCTCCAGCTCATCTACCTTTCAAGTTTGAAAACAAGCAAGCTTCATACATCAAGAAAGTGGATACCATATCCCATAAATGGTAAACTAATACATTAGATGCATAACCTGATCTCACATAGGAATAAACATGGTAGCCCAAAAATGAACAAACAAGGAAAAGAATTGCATATCAACATTTCTGCTTAAAATTTCTTCTAAATGTACCAACAACGGAGTAATGACAACATCAAAGACTTGGTTACCACCTGCCACTCGATGCTTTCACAGCTGGTCAGAAGCTCCTTTGTCAAATGAACATATTCTCCTGTGTTTGAAGCAGTTTGCTCCCAGCGGTGGAAGGTACTTTGCAGTTTATCAATCTGAAACAAAAAATAAATTTATCCTGACGAACAAAAGAGCAACATCTAAACACAAACTTGGATGGGGCTATATGCCTATATGTTTCCAGGGCTTCAGTAGAGTTGAGCAACAGAAATGAAAATAGTCTTTATTCTCAGGAATAACTGGCAACCAGATGTAACTGCAAGATGGTGTGATATGTTTCTTAAACTATGAGAGACCATGAGAGTGAATAACAAAAGGCAAGCAAACAATTCGGGCATGAGTTACCAGATCAAGTAAATGCCTGAGCCTCTACTGTGAGAGTTTAGTGCTGCAGGTGTATCAAGCAGCGTCCTAGTCCTCATTCACCTATGTCTATACACAAAAATTGAGCCCATACTGCAAATTTAGATTTTTCGAGAGCATCAACATCCCTAGCTGGTAGCTGCTTATTGGCCACTCCAGCATCTCTGTGTCCCAATTTGGTACAATTCGCGAACACGGTGAGAGTAGGCAACAGCGCTCGGATTTCCAACCTCTACCGATGCAGAACGACGGCTCGATGACGAAGGAAAGACTGACACTCACTTGCACAAATAATAAGAGCGTAATAAGGAGCGAGAGGGAAGTATGGATTACCGAGTCCTGGATCTCCTCCCGGACGATGTAGAACGGATCCTGCGCCGAGCTCATGGCCTCTCCAACGAGCGGATTCTATCGGATTGCTGGGCCTGGGCGGCTGGATGCCTAGATTTCCTCCCCACCAAACCCTAGCAAAATTTTTGGGGGCCAGGGGATTTGGTGCGGAGTCGCGGCGGAGACGACAGAGCGAGAGAGAGAGATCCCACTTCCACTGGTTCCTCGTCTCGTCTCGGTGACACTGCCACCAGGGGCCCGCCTGCTTTGCCGTGGCCGCGCTTGTGGACTCGGTGCACGGAGCACCCGGGTGTCGAAGTGGCGCTCCGGGCCCACCGCGCAGTGACTCTGAGTCGTCGCTCTCTTTCTTCCTCCGCGGCATTGGGAAAGGGAACGAGAGGCGAAGCAGATAAGAAAGAAAGCCAGCCGGCAAGGGGAGCCACACCGGCCGGCGTCGAGAAACCCTAGTGCGAGCGGCTCGACGACCCCTACCACCCTCATGGCGACCTTCGCTACCGGCAGCGCCACAGCGCGCGCGGCGCTGGCGTCGCCGACTCCGTGCCGGCCGGCCGCGCTCGCCTCGCGCCCGGCGCCGGCGCTGTGGATGCCGCTGCGCTGCTCGACGCCGGCCCTGGGCCTCAGGGGAGGGTCCGCGCGTTCTCGGCGGGGCGCCACGCTACGGGTGAGACCTGCCTGACATTCTTGCCCTGTACTCTTTGATTCTCCTTGCGTTCCGGACGAAGTAGTTTTGGCTACTGTGCCAGCCAATGGAAATTGGAATGGAGTGCTATGTGCGTATACAGCGGAATCGTTACTTTCGAATGTCGAAACAATCTAGGTCCACTGGCTGATGTCCAAATGCCTGAACTCTGTCCTGGACTCCTATGAGACATCCAATTTTATTTCTGCTACTGTATCAAAATTTCAGTTCCTAGTCTTAGACGTCTGGGAACTTGGTGTAGCTGGTATATATCCAGCTTTTTTGAAAAATGACCCTGGATCTTTTTAGGCTGTTAACCTTATGTATGTGAAAATTTATGCCATATATTAATAGCTATGACAATGTTTTTCCTTTTAATACTCATTGGAGTACTTTCCAGTTTTCTGAAATTGTAGTTTTGTTCTCATCCATTGTGTAGCTCTAGAACTGAGCAAGTGCCAATTGATATTATGTGCAATCTTTTTATGTGTGCTTATAGTCCTATAACTGTTTTCTGACATGTATCCTTTTCCATTAGGGCTGCGTAGCTCTTCTTTACCCCCTCAAAATGAGAACTTTCTTATTTTTTATCCGTATTTTATTTTTGGATAGGTGGAGGCTAAGAAGCAAACGTTTTCTTCGTTTGATGAGTTGCTGGAGAAGTCTGAGAAGCCTTTATTAGTTGACTTCTATGCAACTTGGTAAGTTACTTACTGGAAGTAGTGAAAGTGGTGGTGCCAAATGTCATGTTGAGCTATTTCAGTGCTCTCTACTAGATATAAGTTCTCTTCATTATTGTTGTGTTTTTAGGACTTTGGTGTGTTTCATGTTCTTGCCATTATGCCAAGGTGTCACCAACCATTTGGGAGGTGAACATTGCACTGGACTAGCATTGTGTTCATCATCTGTGTAAATCACATGCATAATATCTACCACCTCTTACCCTTTTTATTTTTGAGAAGATACCAAACTTTTGGTGAAAATTGAATAGTCTTTGCACTCCTTTTTGCACAAGTGGGGAGGAGCTGGAGAGGTTGGGTCTGTTTTTTCACTTTTTGTCTTTAGTGTTCACCATCTGGACTAACATGTTCAATTGTATTTCCTTCACAATTGGTATTTGCAATACCTCAAATGTGCCTAACTGATTTGAAACCCCCTGCTTTCTATGTTCTGGTACTGTTCATGATGATGTGCATGCTACTAATATTGTCCATGGATCTAACAAAAAAACATCACTATATGATTAGTTTGGTCATGTTCTGTTCATGATATTTTCATTGTTTCCTTCTGAGTTAGTGAGTTCTATCGAAATCCAGAAATCTTGTTTCATAGTGTACTCATCAAACATTGTCAACTCCTAGCGGACAGCTGTGTCTATTGGTTTGTTAGCTCCATTACACCATGCATATTAGCCTATTAGGAAGATAACTCATCATTCAACTAATTATGAGCAGTCTGTACACGAGCATTGCTCTCTGTCTCTACATAAGTCTGTAACATACAATTATATTTACTTTTGTTCTTTTGGTCAGGTGTGGTCCATGCCAATACATGGTTCCCATACTTGAAGAAGTCAGTGAAAAGTTAGGCGACAAAATTCAAGTTGTGAAAATTGATACCGAGAAGTACACTAGCATTGCAAGTCGTTACAGAATTGAAGCATTGCCAACTTTTATCATATTCAAGGATGGGAAACCTTGCTATCGCTTTGTAAGTGTTGAATGAAACAATCTTTTCAATTTTCATCAATAATTTAACTTGTGCTAATATACTATGCTTTTTCCCCCTCTCCCTTGTTCTTCGTGGCATTCAGGAAGGAGCATTGCCTGCAAACCAGATGATCGAACAGATTGAGAATGCTTTGGCAGTCACGAAGTAGCACATATGGTAAGCAGGGCAGGATCCCCCAAGCCCCCACCCCCCAACCCCCACCCACCCCCACAAAAAAAAAGTGTACTTGGTGCTACCTCACAACATGTGCCTCTTCATGTTGAATTCTTTATATTGTTCATGAGGTTCTACTTCAACTGCGATATGAATAGGCATTTTTTCTTCGTAGTTACAATATGAAACTGTGATATTGTGAATCGATGAATCCTCTGCTTCTTGATGCAATACTGAACTGTAATTCCTTCTTCATCTTATCTTAGCTGCTCATATAAACCAATAGTGCTACCCAGCATAAATATTAACCTGGTCCTTCAATATTAGTAAAGATACTCCATCTGTCCCTAAAAGCTTCAACTCCTAGAATCTGTGTCAGACTGCCGGTCAAACTTTTTTAAGTTTGACCAACTTTATGAAAAAGTGCATCAATATCTATGATATAAGATGAGTATCTTATGAAAATATATTCTATGATATATCTAATGGTATTAATTTGGTACTATAAAACTTAGCATTTTTTTCTAGAAATTCAGTTAAATTTGACTTAGGACAACTCTAGAAGTTGCAACTTTCAGGGACAGAGGGGGTATGTTGAAAGAAAACCATGTTGAGGTCAGCCTGGGCGTTCGGTTCCTCGGTTCGGTTCTTCGGTTTTTGACATAAATTCGGTTCTCTGCAAATAGGAACCGATCGGTTCTTCACAAATCTTGAACCAAGCAAAATCGGTTTCGGTTAGTTCGATTCGGTTCCGGTTCTGACCGAACTAACCGAAAATTTACACAAGCATAAAAAAAGAATAGAAAAATAGGAAAAAAATATTTTTTAAAAAGCAAGATGTCGTTATTTAAAAAAAAATATGAGGATGTGAGGCTATGAGAAGGTGTCATTCACCTTTTATATTTAGGATTAAGGTGGTATTAGGCCTATGTTGTAAGGTTTATTGGGCTTGTTTTATGAATTTCGGTTATTTCGGTTAACCGAGCCTGGAAACCGAAACTTGATCGGTTAGTTCGGTTCCTGAGAACTGAGAACCGAACAGCTAACCGAATAATTCGGTTTCGGTTATTTCGGTTTCGGTTTCGGTTCTCGGTTATTTTTGCCCAGGCTTATGTTGAGGTGTGAGGTGCTTACATCTGCACTCCAATTATTTCTTTGTTGACTTTCATGATGTAGTTATTCTTACCAGCTGCTGAAGCTACCTTTTCTTTGGCAGACCATGCAAGTGAATGGATGCCCATTGAATCGTTTGTCACCAAAGGTAAATTGCTGGCAAGCGATGGGACATTTAGGATATGAAGGTGTACATCCAAGATTCAAACCTTTCATATCGTTTAGGCCTTGTTTAGTTCAATCCAAAAACCAAAAACTTTTCAAGATTTCTTGTCACATTGAATCTTGCGGCACATGCATACAACACTAAATGTAGATGGAAAAAATAACTAATTGCACAGTTTAACTGTAAATCACGAGTCAAATCTTTTGAGCCTAGTTAGTACATAATGGAATAATATTTGTCAAATACAAATGAAAGTGCTACAAAAGCGAAATCTAAAAAGTTTTCGCAGCTAAATAAGGCCTTAGTATGCTTTGTTTTGTAAAAATTATTCAATCACTAGATTTTTCTATCGTACAATGCGGTATTTGTGAATGGGAAGAAAAGCTGTCGTTTTCATGCTGTATCCTTTGTCCTGATCTGAGCCGTACTATTTGAAGGCATGAGGACGATAAATTATTCTTCTTTCCCTGCTGTATCTCACTTCGGGTGCGCGTGATTGTGGATTCCAGCATCTATCTTCATTAGAATATCTGTTTGTGTAGCTAATAAGCAAGTGTCCAATATACCTTTAAGATTGTCTTCTCTCCATTCCTGAAACCTGCAAAATTCTCTGATCTTTTTCTGGAGTAAATATTAGACTTAGTAATATAGTGCTTTGCTGCTGGGCTTGGAGGATTTTTCTTTCTGATGAATCATGCACGGAGTAGATGAGACTTCTTTGCTTAGTGGAAAACTTGTGTTCCTGTATAAAAAATGCAATTGACTGAGGATATAATAGGAAGTGGCACTGCTGTGGATACCTGAGAGGCGAGATAGTTCTTCTGGCTCTATTCACCCAAAGGCATCAGTTGAATACGAGTGCCATACTTGTTTTTGCAATATGTCCTGTTGTAAAGAAGTCCTCATCCTGATTACGGAGAATCTGAAATGAGATTAAGAGTCCATTTTCTTTTCAGTTTTCACATGGAAGATATACATTTTTTATTTAAAGAAACAAATAAAGGGGACGTACTTATTCTTTGACACTGAAAGATATATCAGTTGTTGATAGCTCCCATTGGCAAATTATCGCATGCCTTTCCAGAAAGAGAAAACGTGTATGGAAGAATCTTACCCTTGCTTATCACCTCTATAATCTCCATCTTAACGACAAATGTAGCTGCACCAATTTTCTTTAGTGCAACTAGTTTTTCTTTTAAAAAAAATAATCTTGGGTTCAGATGGATGTAAACTGTATGTTTTTTTTTAATATATACTAAGCCAAATTCCACAACACCATCTGAATTTAGATCCCCCTTTGGAACGAAGGAAATTTTCCTGTTTCTTGCGTTTTCTTGTGAAAATGAATTGATTCATGCAAAATAGTGAAATTCTTGTGTGATTCTAGAAAATTCCTGGTTCCAAAGGACCAGCCAATGTGTTGGGATTTCATGTTTGTCTTAGGGTTTTTTTTTTCAACTCGCTGTTGTATATGATAGATCATTGAATTGAAGGAAAATAATTGGAGGTTCAGCATCAGGTTCGGGCGTTGTCACAGTGTTGATATTGCCCAAATACAAAAAATGCTTATTATTATTATTATGGTGCGCTGTCACAATCATTGTAGCAAGAACTGATTGAAAAGAAGAATAAATTAGTTACAGTGTGCTGGAGAAAGAAATGCTTTCAATCGGCAAAATATCGCATGCTATTTTCATGAAGAAAAATATCACATGCTATTTTCAATTGGAATCTTTGCAGGTCACCTCAGTTGTCTAAGTGATAGATGTAGCTGCGCAAATTGTTTTTAAGTGTCACTTAGTTTCTTCTTTTTAAAACGTGTGTGGACCACAAAATTTTGGAGCCACCGGCCCGCTGGATAATATTTTTGTTAACATTCGCAGTGATAAACCAAGACTAACGTCACAATCACAGTGATAAATAAAAACAAAAACTAATTGCACAATTTGTCTGTAAATCGCGAGACGAATCTTTTAAGCCTAGTTACTCTATAATTGGACAATGTTTGTCAAATAAAAATAAAAGTGCTACAATGTCAAAATTCAAAAACTTTTCAGATCTAAACAAGGCCTAAGCTTAATTTTGCAATAATGTATGAGTTTAAAATTCCATTAACAACGCCCTCTTCTGTAAATCCTACCGAGTCACTAAATTTGATATGATTGCGATTTCGCCACTCCCCCTCCTCCCCCTCCCCCTAGCGGTTTTCAGCACTGGTGGTTGTACATGACAAATATTGAAGGAAAATAAATTGAGTTTGCTGGAAGCATCAGGTTCGAGTATGTGCCATAGTCTTGATTATTTCCCAAATATAATGATATTTTCACAATTATGATAGCAAGACTTGATTGAAAGAAGAGTTAAGCTTTACTCATAGTTACTTCACTCTCCCAAAATATGAGGACTTCGGGCCTTTAAATTTATCCCATTATGCCATCTAATTAAAACCAGCCAATAATATTAGGGCATCTCCAAGAGTTTTTGTAAATCTCACTCTCTAAATTATCATTTAGAAAACTATTTCTAAATCGCTTTCTATATTTCTTTACTCTCCAACAACTTTTCTGTCTCTCATGCGCACTCTAGAGAGTCATTCTAGTCTTCTATTTTTGGCTAGCGAAAAATCCAAAATAGAAGATGGCTTGCATAACCATTTAGACAAGTTGTTGAAGGTTAATTTTTCACCAAAATCTCTATTCCTAGCATTTAGGGAGGATTTAGAGAGTCTCTTGGAGTTGCTATGCGGTATGGATTAGCCTAGCAGATTGGAATTAAAGCCAATGAGGAGATAGCATGCCTGTTTAATGAGACATGATGAAATTTTTCTTTGCTAGTTAACTTGTGATTAAAATTTCTAGAAATCCTTGTTTAATTTTGGGATGGAGGGAAGTATTTGGCAAATCATAGCATCCTATTTTGAGAAAGAGATAAACAGAATGCATTGGAATCTTTGATTATTTAGCTTTTTGTAGTCTCCATCTACTTGGTGACAAATGTAGCTACACCACTTGTTTTAAGTGAACACTAGTTTTTCTTTGGAAAACCCCTTGGAAATCTTGGAACGTGATAGATAATATATCCTTGGTAATATTTACATTTTTTAATAAATTAAGCTTAGCTTCACAATACCATCTGACTTTATGTTCCACCAAAACATCAACTACATCCTATAGTCCTGCTGAGTTGTTAAATTTTGATATAATAAAATTGTTGGGTTTAATTTCCCATAGTGTTTAGAGCTCGTCATACATGATTGGTTATTGAAGGAAAATAAGTTGAGCTTGCTACAAGCATCAGGTTTGGATATTTATCACAATCTTGGTTATTTCTAAAACAAACGGTGTGGTCATTATCATGATAGCAAAAGTTTACTAAAAGAAGAATTACTTTACTCCTAGTTACTCTCTATATCCCAAAATATAAGGACTTTTGGCGCTTAAATATCTCAAAATATAAGGACTTTTGATAAGTGTGATTAAAACTAACCAATTATTGAATGTGATTATATAGCCCAAGATAATTGCTAATTAAGCCAATCAGGTGCTAGCCTGTCTATTTAATGAGGAAGCATGATGAACTTTTCCTTTGGTACTTAGTTTTTCAAAAATATTTTTGGACGTCTTTATATGTTGGTTTCATAGAGTAGGTGGCAAATTGTCGCATGCTATTGTATTCCCTCCATTCACAAAACAATGCAGTTCTTGCTTTTTAAGAAGCCAAATATTTTTAATATTTGACTAAATTTATATAAAAATTAATACAAAATAAGTATCATTATATTAGTTATAGGATATATTTTTATAATAAATTTATTTAGAGATATGAATGTTAATACTATTTACTATAAACTTGGTCAACCTTGAGGTAGTTTGACTGGCATGAATCCTGCAATTGCATTGTTTTGTAGACGGAGGGAGTAAGAAAGAGAGAAAACAATGTGCATTGTAATCTTTTGCTTATTGTTGTAGTAGTCTCCATCATAGTGAAAAATGTAGTTGCACCATTTGTTTTAAGTGAGGACTAGTTTTTTCTTTGAAAACATTATGTACACTTAGAAATCTTGGAGTCATCTAGAAAATATATCTTTGAGAATTTATGGTTTTTATTAATAAACTAAGTTTAACTTCAAAATAACATCCGAGTTCAAATTCTATGAAAATAGTCGTTATACTTTGTAAAGCCTACTGAATTATTAATTTTCTATATAACGATAAATCATTGAAGAAAAATAAAGTGGAACTTGCTAGAAGCAACCAGTTTTTGCGTCATTACAATGTTGAATATTTCCCAAATTAAATAGGATGAAATTGTCGCAGTCGTGATAGTAAGACTTGTTAGTGTGATAGAAAAGAAAATACTCCCATTAAATTATCGCTTATTGTTGTTGTAAGAAAGAGAGAAAACGATGTGCATTGAAATACTCCCTCTATCCTAAATTATACATTCCAAGAATCATGGAGAGTCAAATTATCTTAAATTTGACCAAATTTATATAATAAAATAATAACATTTATGATATCAACTAAGTACCATTAAATTATTTATTAATTATATTTTCATAGTATATCTACTTGATCTCATAAATTTTTATAATTCTTTCTATAATTTTTGTCAAACTTAAGATGCTTTGACTCTCCAAAATTCTTGTAATGCCTTATAATTTGGGATGGATGGAGTATTTGCTTATTGCCTCCCTCTTATAGTGACAAATGTAGTTGCATCGCTCATGTTAAAGTGGCAACTAGTTTTATTTTAAAAACACTGTGCACACTTGGGTCTTGGGTCATGTAGATAATAGTCACTTTGTCCTAAAATATAAGGTATCGAAACATTCAAAGTTATTCTAAATTATAAGAGATTCTATATGAACAAATCCTTCTAAGGCAACATTCACATGTACCTACCATTAATATCTATCACTAACTTAAATGAATTAATCAGAAAGGGTGTACCACATAATATGTCTTAAAATTGCGTGGATACTTTATATTTGAGGACAGAATGAGATACATCTTTTTGTAACATTTATGGTTTTATAAATAGACTAAGCTCAACTTCACAATACCATATGAGTTTAAATTCCATCAAAATAACAATTATATGTTGTAAAATCTTGCTGAATTGTTAATTTTTTATATGATGGAGATTTCGGTTTTCCCCTAATTTTTATAACGCTGCTGTACATGATAAAAATCATTGAAGGAAAAGTAAAAGTGGAACTTGATGGAGAAGCATAAATTAGCGTTGTCACAATCTTGATGGTTGCCCAAATTAAATAGGACAGAATTGTCGCAATCATAATAGCAAGGCTTGATTGTAATTTACGGTGTGCTAGAAAAGAAAATGCTCCTAATTAGTAGTGTAGTTGACAATTTACTTTACTATAAATAAGGTCAGTCTCAATGTATAGTTTCATGACACAGTTACCAAGACTATAAACTAGGTAACCGAGCCATATGAGTTTCATGGGGATGAAACTCCTCTCTCATCTGATGAAACTCTTTTATTTATAATGACTCTGCTAAGTCAGCAATTTTGCTTATATGACACCCTATTTAATGTGCATGACACTAAACATGCATTGAGACTGGCCTTAGACGCCTTGTAAAGGGATGCGCCACTTCTTGTCTAGCTTATATTATATAATTGAGATATCGTCCATTCAACAAGAAGAATAGAATTGACTTTACCGTTGCCATCCCTAGTGGGTCATGTGCATTATTGCCTATTGGCCTCTTGCCACGAATGATTCCCACCTGTTCTTGAGGAATCTCTCACGTATATACTTCCTCTACTCATGAAAGAAACACAATTATAGGATCTATGCCGACCAAACTAGCTCAAGTTTGATTAATTTTATAGTAAATATTATTAATATTTATGTCTCAGAATAAATTATTGTAAAAATATATTCCATAATTAATATAATGATCAATACTTTTTATATAAATTTAGTCAAGTTCAAATGATTTGACTCTTCAAAAAACAAGAATTTTATTTATTTATTTTTGACGGAAGGGAGTGTAAACATAATATATATGCAATACAGCAGGCATACAACATGTTGTTTTTGTTTCGTGTCCTTGGCATTCAGTCGGCTTCGTTTACACCCATTTTTCAACAAAACTACAGCATGTCCTTTTCAGAAAGAGGGAAAACAACAACCCCCACTATTGTAATATTTGTTTGTCACCTCTGCAGTCTCCATCTATCTTAATTTAGTGGCAAATGCAGCTACCACAATTTTCTTCAAGTGTAAAAAAAGGTATATATATGAACGTGGTTGCTGGACCATCAGGGTTTCAGGTGCATTCACAATCTTGATTTTTTTTTGTAGCGCAACACTGTATTGTCAGTTGTCACAGTCTTGATTGTTGAACTGCCCAAATAAGAAAACCAACAGTTAGATCAAATAATTTCAGTATAAACATAGTGGGGACCTCTCGTCAAAAAAAAAAAAAAAGACCGATCATCAAGAGATTGTTCTTATCCATCCGTCTATCAGCGCTAGCTATATCATCCTCACCGTTCATCGTCGATCGCCCCATAAATAGTGCCGCCCTTGCATACATTTGCTGCAGAAGCGAGAGCAAACTCACCGAGATGGCCGAGTTTTTCCACGCCGGCAGGACCAACACCGACGACTGCTACGACGCCGGCAAGCAC
>Ga0182004_10002805_pt1 | contig 13679 bp, 12 predicted proteins | sample Sormic07211540_1_FD_120479 | JGI IMG/M metagenome (GOLD analysis project Ga0182004, IMG submission 120479) | Endophyte microbial communities from Sorghum bicolor roots, Mead, Nebraska, USA - 072115-40_1 MetaG | ecosystem: Host-associated > Plants > Roots > Unclassified | place: USA: Nebraska...
CAAGGAACCTCCGTGCGAATGCCATGCGGAGGATCCCGAGAAAGACTAACGTTGACGACTCGTTTTATCGTGCCAAATGTATGCAGGAACTGAGACACCCGCGGAGGCTCACAAGCAGAGAAAGGAGGAACCTCCAATCCTCCCAAAGTCCGAGGATGGCGAGGGATGCGGCGGAGGAGAGGAACCTCCGACACGTCCAGGCTGAGGAACCTCCGACGCGGAAGCGTCGGAGGATCGGTGGCCAAGGTGGCCGGCGAACCTCTAGAGTAGCCGAGCCGAGGGACCTCCGGCACGGCCAGGCTGAGGAGCCTCCGACAAATGAGCGTCGGAGGATCGGCAACCAAGCGGAGGGCCCGAGCCTCCGACTAGTTGAAGCCCTGGACAGGAGGCGCACGCGGGGTTCGCAGTGTGAAATTACACGAACGACTCAAGGTCAGTAGACTGAAACATAGGAATATGCTGGGATATTCCTCCACCGTCACGGGGCATATCTGTAATTGTCTTAGGTCGGTTTCCGAGCCCTATATAAGGGGTGTGATACCGTCATTAATACAGAGAGCATTCATTGTATTCACCTACTGTTGAGCTTACTGTTCGCTACTGTTCCCCCTCTCACTGCACCGAGTGAGAAGGTTCCCGTTTCACTATACTGCTGGGGAGTGCGGAGAGCATTTTCCCAACAGTTTTATTTATTTTGCTGCTGATGGTTGTATATATCTTTGACCCTGGTAATATTTGTTGAGTTTTTATGGCGCCAAACAAGATCGTTCTCCAATTGGGCTTTGGCCCTCTATATATACTCAGAGTCTTGGTCATTACAAGAAGAGGCGGATCTGGGGTAAGCCGGAACATTTTATTTGTAAGACTCATGCATCATGCAACGCGCTAACAGGAAAAAACTGGCCGGCCAGGGTGTTAGTTTATTTGTTGATGACCGAAGACTTGAAGTACTGTAAGTATTGTAAAAAAAATGTACTGTAATTAAGCTGCAAATACCAACAGAAATGATAGTAGCTAGCGCGCGTTTGCTATGCTACGTACTTCAGGAGAGATGGCCAAGCGAGAAGCCGGAACATTTTATGCATCATCTAGTTACACATTAGAATTCCTGCTGCAAACACCAGGATTTGCCATTGCTACCGATGCAATTTTTACAACGAGAAAATTATGAACGTCACGCATGCATGAACATTTAATTTGTTGGTGAGCGTAGCCGGTAGAGCCATGATTTGCAGCTTCAAGCCTTGTTTAGTTTCGAAAACTTTTTGGTTTTCGGTACTATAGTACTTTTATTTTTATTTGACAAATATTATTCAATCATAGACTAACTAGGCTTAAAAGATCTATCTCATGATTTACAGACAAACTGTATAATTAGTTTTTGTTTTCATCTATATTTAATACTCAATACATGTGGCGCAAGATTCGACGACAGGAAATCTTGAAAAAATTTCTAATTTTTGGGCGAACTCCGTGCTACAGTACAAAATAGTGTCCTGAGCTGGAGCCGGCAATAGCCGTGCCAAACACGCTCGTAACGTAGGAGTAGGACACAAGGCCGGTTGACTGTTTGAATGGACGACGACTCCCGGCCCCGGGTATCAGGGATCCCCATCATCGACAACAACGCCACATATAGACACGCGACTAGCTAGCTGAAGCAGCAGTCATGATATATATATTCGTATAAATACATAAATACTTTGTATATAAATAGGAGCACGTGTTTCGAATTGACGGAGCTAGCTAGCTGTGCATTTGGATGGATGTGGCTCGAGCGAGCTACTACGGACTACGGTCACGATCGACGGCGATGGGTCAAGCAGCTAAGCTAATTGAGCTAGCCGCTCTATGGTCGTCGATCGATCGTTTTCACCCTGATGATACCTAGTTTCTACAGCCGCCTTGGCACTTCAACGTCTATTCGTTTTCGGAAAAGCCTGGTTTCATTTGCAAAAATAAAAGTTTTTAGATAGTGTAGCATATTTATAACTATAACCATTAGTGTCTAATTAATTAAGCTTAAAGATTCATCTAGCAAAATATATGTAAACCGTATATATAGTTAGTCATTTTTAATTCTATATTTGATACTTTATGTATGTATCTAAATATTTGATACGATAGGATGAAAAAATTTTAAGTGAAAATTAAACATGACCTAAGACGAAGACGAGGACCAGTGGGTGAAAAATGCGCAGAGAGAGAGAAGCAGCTTTGATCACGTGCTATTGCGACTCGACCGAGAGAGATTAGAGATAGGAAGAGAGAGAAAGAATAACCTGACCTCGAGCGAGGGCGAGATGGGCCATGGAGTTTTTCGCTTTCGCCGTCGTCGTCATCTCCGCACGCTTTAAGCGTGGGGCATGGTGGAGCCTTGGGCCGTGGGTCGGAAAGGGCCACTAGGGACCTAGCATGGGCCGTGGTTCCAAGATCGGCAGGCTGGCCTTCGAAATTTCTTTGGGTGGACTAGGACTAGGACTAGGCCCAGACCAGTAATGTTGTGGTCTTGTTGGCCCACGTCGTCTGTTGCTGTTGGAAACAAAGTAAGTTTTTTTTTCCTTATTAAGGCCTTGTTTAGTTCCAAAAAATTTTGGAAAATCGACACTGTAGTATTTTCGTTTGTATTTGACAAATATTGTCTAATCATGGACTAACTAGGCTCAAAAGATTCGTCTCGTCAATTCCAACGAAACTGTACAATTAGTTTTTATTTTTGTCTATATTTAATACGTTTTTATTTTTGTCTATATTTAATACTTCATACATATGTCTAAAGATTAGATGTAACGGGAAATCTGAAAAATTTTGCAAAAATTTTTAGGAACTAAACAAGGCCTAAGAAGAGAAGAAATATAAAACAATAGACCAAAATGCATCATGTGGGCAATCGGATTTCAGACTTGGCCAGTTTCAGTTTTTTCACTTTTGGTGCTATGCGCAAACCTTTCTGGTTATTTTCTTCCATTGTTCAAACCAACTAACTGTGTCAAAGCATCTTTAGTTGATATATCATCTGCAACAACACTATACGTATAGCTAAAAAGTACAGAGGAGACGGTGGTGCCAGAACAGATAAAGGAATTTCCTAAAAAAACTTTTCTCATATAAATATAAAGGATAAAACCCTCTCTTTCCAATTTCTAGAGAAATATACGAGATAAATTTTAAGTAATCTGTCGCGGTAATATGTTACAATAATATAGTCCCTTATATCTTAAATTGATATTAAATTATTGTCTTAAAACAACTCTAATATAAGATTTTTATTTTGGAGTTGCTCTTACATTCTTATCATAAACTCACCCAATCACAAAAAAAAAGGGCATGCATGTTTAGGGCTACGTTTGCCTAAAACTTAAATTTAAAAAAATAAAATCATGTTCATTTTAAAAATATGCAAGGTATCTACATAGAACTAGTGAAAATATCTGCGCAAAATTCATAGGATTTTAAGAATCACAATATAACTGGGAAATTTAGCGGTCCAATATTATAGAGTACACGTATAGGGAAAACAATAAAACGCTGCAAAGATTCTGACAGGAGCCGGATATCTTTCCTTCATCAGGTTCCCACTATCCCTCACTGGGCAGTGGGCCCGCCCGTAAGACACGGCGCAAAAACCCCGCACGCGCGGCGGACGATGTCCAAATCCAAAACCCTAAAAACCCCTTCCCCCACCCAATCTATCCTCTCCGCTCCGCCCCTCTTTCTTCTTCACCAAGGCCCCCACCCCCCAAACGGCCAAACCCCTCTTCCTCCCCTGCTCCGCTCCGGCCGGCCCATGCGCCCGCGCCCCTGACCAACCAGGCTGCCGGAACCCTACCCGGCGCCGCGTGATGCCCCCGCGGCCGTCTCTCCACTCGCTGCTCCTCATGGCCGCCTCCGCCTCGTCGTCCGCCGCCGCGGCCGGCGGGGACTCGGGCCTCCTCCTCGCCGCGCGCCGCCGCCTCGCGGCGACGGCCGCCGCGGGAGGACACCGCATCCGCCTGCTCCACTCGTTCTCGCCGGGACGCGTCCCCAGGCGGCCCGAGGTGGCCTGCTGCGTGCGCGGCGCACCGGACGCGCGGCGGTCGGCGCCCGCCCCCACTCCCCTGCGCTCAAGGAACGGTAAGACGCTGGGCCCGTTCTGGTGCACTCGTTCGTTGCTCTGTGTCTCTCCTTTTTCTATAATAGATAGAAAAGTTGGACTGGATGTCTCACACTGTCACGGCGCCCTACCATTGGATGAACCGCATTGTGTTGGGCAGTTCAGCAGTTGTACATTTGTATTGTGTTCAAGCAACACTACTCATGCCCTCCACCCCAGTTAAGTGTCAGTAGGCTAGAGTAGTATTTCTGCTAGATAGCTCAGCTCCTCTTCTAAGGTCCTTTGTAGAGCCATCAGATATCCTGTGGTTCTTGTGGCAACTACACATTTGATATTAAATCCCTGCTTTTTTATTATTATTTACACTAAGTTAGTCAATATAACAAGCCGTATGTTGAAGACGAGGTACCTTATTCGTTTGAGCTTATCACTTCAGCAGTGTTTTTCTCTCACAACAAATCAGCTAACAGTACTTTCTGCCATGGCTTATCAGCCAAACGAACTCTACCGTTCAATTGGATGTCCATGAGAGTGAAGTGAGGCAGTGGGTAGACTGAAAAAGTATGAAAATCTGTAACTGTTATTACACATCTGATTATACTTTTTGTGAATAAGTGGCAAACCTATATTCATGGCCTTGGACAAGGACACAGTGGAAGGGCCTGACTCTTGCTGGGGTGTCTGGGTGCGCATCGTGCAAGCGGGAGAACATGGCTGCGACACTGGGCAAATCAAGAAGCCGAGGCAGCAGCGGCTGAGCAGTGGAGACAGAGGCGCTGTGGCGCCGTCTCTGCACCGCAGCCCGTCTCGTGACTGATGAGGTAGGGCCTCACGGCGCCGACAGGAGTGCCTCGAAGGCTGTAACAGCGAGGGGCTGGCACCTACAGGCAAACGGAGGGTGGAGGCGATGCCAAGTGCTGCGAGCGTTCGGCGAAGGGGGGAAGAGGCGCTGACGGCCCAGTAGGCAGGAGATGGCACGGGTGGTGGGGACGCAGAGTAGACAGAGGGTGACACGACGCGGAGCACGAGAGTTCACGATTGTTAAGTTTGTGAAGAAACGAGTGGAAACCCAAACCGAACTGCGTTCAAATGGACGTCATTGCGAGTTAGCCAGATCAGATGGCCAGAGGATTGACATGTGACGTGGCCTGATCCGCTTGCCCGGTTTTTGGGGCAGGATTCGTGTAGTAAAAGTTGGTAATTTCTATGTTTTGATGTTTTATTTATTGTTTTATGGCCCCAAGTGAGCTCACACTTGAAAAAAATGCTTCAAACTCCACGTCTTCCTGGATTTGTAGCAGAACAGCTCAATGCACGTGCTCAAATGTTTTTTAGAACTTCAAGTTAAATGGTGTTAGCCTGTTTGACTTCTATAAATTAAATTGGTGATATGCGCTGATTAGACCTCAAAATTTAACTGTTTCTGCAGTTCCGGTGCTCTCCTACTTAGGCTGCTTCTTTTTTTTTTTTTACAATTGAATTGCTTATAAGTTATAACAATTGGATGCAGAATCATCTTTGTTTTTTAATCGATGTGCTGTGTTTTCACATTACAGTTCATTCAGCAAACAACTATGCAGCTGCTTCTGAGGAGAGACTTGGGCAGCTCATTCAGAAGTTGAAAAATGAAGGTATTAATCCCAAGCAGTGGAGACTTGGAAATTTCCAGCGCATGTTGTGCCCACAGGTATGTAGCTTCTGTTTTTTACAACCTTGTGCTGCTTCAGTTTACTGTCTTTTCTAGCTTTGTAACCAAGCAGTCAATCTGATTTAAGAAATGAATGATAAGAAATTGTTCCACAGAAGTCAGAAGTGACACATCTATAAACCATCCATTCAAAATTACTTGATTCAAGATAACATTTCAACCCACATGCAATACTGATGTATAATTTCTTTTTAGTGATCCATTGCATTTCGGATTGTTGAGCTATCTAGCGACAAATAATGAACTAAACTTTCCTTCTTTTCGCTAGTGCAATGGTGGATCTAGCGAGGAGTTGAGTCTCAGTGTCTACATCCGAAAGGACGGGTGAGTTGTCCACACCTGAATATGTGATTTTCTTTGTCTGTTGTTTCTTCAGCTATATATTTCAGGATCTAACTATCACCTGGTGTTCCTTGTATGTCATTTCTTCAGTATGAATGCAACATGGAACTGTTTTAGATCTAAATGTGGCTGGAGAGGTTTTATCCAGGTGCATACATGAATCAAATGAAACAAAAAATGAAGTTAAAAACCATCTTGATTTCTCTCTCTCTCTCTCTCTCTCTGTGCAGGCTGATGGAGTTACCAACATATCCCAAGGAAAGACTGACATAGAAAGTGAAACTGACCAAGAGGTTGAATCTAAGAAGACGGCAAATAAGGTATACAGAAAAGTCATTGAAGAGGACCTCAATCTTGAGCCACTTTGCGACGAGGTAATTAACTATTGCTACTTGTATCAAAGAGGTTTTTTGTAAACCATAAAAAATTAAAACCCAGTTGTATGTTATTTTACTTTTGATGTGTACTATTAAAAGCATCTGTGATCCATTGGCATTCTGTAAAATGATGGCTTTGGCAGCTTGTAGAATACTTCTCTACGAGAATGATTTCAGCGGAAACACTTCGAAGGAATAAAGTAATGCAACGTAACTGGAATAATAAGGTAACTGTTGTGGAAGTTCTACTTTGGTTCAACAGCTGTTGCGATAGGATTATAAATATGGCATCCCATTTGCAGATATCCATTGCTTTTACCTATAGACGTGATGGAGTTCTTGTTGGCTGCAAATACAGGGCAGTCGATAAGACATTTTCACAGGTTTGTGGTCCTCATTCCTTTTGCAATGCATGAAGTTTTGCTATATTATTATTAATATGCATTTTTATTATGTATCAGGAGCCAAACACGGAGAAAATTTTTTATGGTCTGGATGATATAAAGCGTGCACATGATGTTATCATTGTATGTTCATGATATCCGATTGGATTTTTATAGAGGCATTTTTCTGGAAAAATTTGCATCAACCTATTTGATTCCATGCTTGCAATTTGATTGCTTGTTCCTTTTTTTTGGGCATTTCAGGTGGAGGGTGAAATTGATAAGCTGTCCATGGATGAAGCTGGGTATCGTAATTGTGTCAGTGTGCCAGATGGTGCACCACCCAAAGTGTCCAGTAAAATCCCAGACAAAGAACAGGTTAGAACTATTTTGTATTTTCCCATGTTGCTAAAAGTTTTGGTCTCTGATGATCTATATTTGCTTGTGTACCACCATAGACAGTAGTTGGTTAATCTATGACCTAACGCCTGTGTATCTTCACTGTAAAGCTAGGATAAGAAGTATAACTATCTTTGGAACTGCAAAGACTATCTTGATTCGGTAAAGACTTTCTTCAGAAATCAATCTATGAACATATTTTCTGAAGATAGCAGATCACTTTACTGTCTTTGTTCTGGCACATGGGAATAGGCATCAAGGATAATATTAGCAACTGATGATGATGGTCCAGGTCAGGCTCTGGCCGAGGAACTTGCTCGTCGACTTGGTAAAGAAAGGTTTGTACATCAGCATGCTTTAACTATTGTGGAAAAAAAATGTTATGTGACCGTTCTTTTTTTCATTTTTTTTTCCATTTGATTTGATGCAATCAGATGTTGGAGAGTCAAGTGGCCAAAGAAGAATGATACAGATACTTGTAAGGATGCAAATGAGGTTTGTTATGGAAAGCATGGGTTCATTTGACATATTCATGAAATCTGTTCTTGGAACTTGGGTAATCTTTTGTCATTATGTAATCAGCTCTTGTATAACACCTTTTTTGACCTACAGGTACTGATGTTTTTAGGTCCACAAGCATTAAGAAAGGTTATAGAAGATGCAGAACTGTATCCAATAAGAGGCCTTTTTTCATTCAAAGATTTCTTCCCAGAGATTGATAATTACTTTCTTGGAATACATGGTGATGAGCTTGGTATTCATACTGGATGGAAATCTTTGGATGATCTTTACAAGGTAAAAAAAGTTTTATTGCATTATTCCATATTCCTTAGTTTATTGGTGAAGGTGGGTTCTCAAGAAGAGTTAGCTTTCTTCTTTATTATAACAGTAATGCTTTTGCGTGCCTCATCACAGGTACTTTGCTCACAGAAGTTGAATTTTGCAATCTGTTTTCTTTGTTTGCCATATGACACATCCTTTTGTTTTATGATCGTTAAGTATCACCTGAACAGACTTACATGGCTGGTGAGTATAGAAAAGATGGCCTATAAGCTTTGTGCCACATTGTTCAATTTTCCCCTCTTTTTCTCAGGTTGTTCCTGGGGAATTGACTGTAGTAACTGGAGTACCGAATTCTGGTAAGAGCGAGTGGATAGATGCTTTATTATGCAATATAAACACACAATGTGGGTGGAAATTTGTTCTGTGCTCGATGGAAAACAAGGCAAGCCACTGTAGTAATTGATTGATGTCAGTTAATTAAATAAATGTCATTGGGCACTTCCAAATAGTTTTGCCTTTGGTGTTTAGGTAAAGGAGCATGCTAGGAAACTCTTAGAGAAGCGCATTGGAAAACCATTCTTTGATGCTAGGTAAGTCAGTCTGCAATTGGTATTTGAGTTTGTCTTATTAGTGATCCCTAAAGAGAAGGATTATCTTTAAGAGGACCCTTAGTATTTCACTGTGTTTATTTGGTTATAAGATGGTTAAGTTTAGTTGGTTAAGCAATACTTTTTTTTGTTAGTGCAGGTATGGTGGGGATGCGCAGCGGATGACTCCTGATGATTTTGAAGCAGGAAAAGAATGGTTAAATGAAACTTTCCATCTTATCCGGTATTTATGAAATCTGACAGCACAAATCACTTTCTAGAGTCTCATAATTTATGTAGTAATGCAATAGTTACCTTTTCTCTACTCATATGGCTCTCTTTGAAGGATGACATAAGTCTTCATATTTAGAGGTTTCTTATTACAGGTGTGAAGATGATAGCCTTCCATCTATTAATTGGGTTCTTGACCTTGCAAAAGCTGCAGTTCTAAGACATGGAGTGCGTGGTCTTGTGATTGATCCTTATAATGAACTTGACCATCAGCGCCCCTCAAACCAGTAAGCATTACCTTGGCTCTCCTAAGCATTTTGGGCATTTACAGATTTGCTGATAATTGTTATTCACATGCATTATTAAATATAAGCAACTTTTGCCCAAGAGTTTCTACCTACCATGGCTTTGTATTTATGTGTGCATTTTCTTTCTTTCTTTTTTCTGGCAACTCAATAGGACAGAAACAGAATACGTCAGCCAGATTCTTACCAAGGTTAAGCGCTTTGCTCAGCACCATTCATGTCATGTATGGTTTGTTGCGCATCCTAGACAGGTAATTAAATTGTACATAACACTTACTAGTTTTGGTGACATAAAATGAGATCTTGGAGTTTATGTTTTGTATAGCTTCATAACTGGAATGGAGGCCCACCTAATATGTATGACATAAGTGGAAGCGCACATTTCATAAACAAATGTGATAATGGAATTGTCATCCACAGAAACAGGGATCAAAATGCTGGCCCCCTTGATGTTGTGCAGGTTATTTTTGCTCTCATTTTTACCCTTGCTCCCATTGGATTTTTTTATTCATTTTTGTTGCAAAGAAATCTAATAATGTGCCTACCTGTTGTTTCTATTACCTGGGGTTTTATCATAGGTTTGTGTGAGGAAGGTGCGGAATAAAGTGATTGGACAAATAGGAGATGCTTTCTTGACATATGACCGGTGTGTTTTTATTTTTTTTTATATTGAAGTTTCTTGAGCATGGATTTTGTCATTAGCTTTGATTCTATATTTACCAACATTTCTTTACCCAAGTATTCAAACATGTCTCAAGTGAATCACCAAATTCAACGTTTGTTTCCTCCACAGGGTTACTGGTCAATATAAAGATGCTGGTAAATCCACTATAGCAGCCGTAACAGCAGTGCAAAATCGGCAAAACAGTTATGCAAAGAGTAAAAAGGACAATGTGGCATATGAGATGCCATTTCCACATCCTGTTGAAGACGACTCAGTTTCTGCTGAAGACGATGGGAATAGTTTTGGTCTGAACAGTGCATAAGAAAGACATGTTCCTGCTGATTTGCTGTACTCTTGTATCAATCAACGCAAGTGAGATTACACGATTGTTTCTGGGGATGGCCTGTTGGAGCTCAGGTAGTCCTCATTGATGAACTGGATTGGAAACCCCAGGTTTCCTCTGATTCCTGCTGCAAATGAGGTTCAAAGCTAAAACTTAGATGCACACAAGACATTTGCGGGGTGGTGTATAGCAGTAAGCTTATGTAGATTAATTGCCACACCAGGTGCTATCCTATGAACATTTGGGTGGGTTATATCAGTAGCTAAACTTTAGTGCTAGGGTAGTAAGGTTAATCATGCAGGCCTTTGCCAAAAAAAAAGTAGCATTTGGAAGGGTTTTTCTGTTCACACTTCTCCACACCTGACGAGGAACCTACTATGTCTTTAATGTGCCCCAGCCGCGAATTCAGGTGTTCGTTTGACACATGCAAAGCAATCTACCGACCATGTGCCGAGCATTTTAGATTGGGGACCGTCTCCGTCAATCTGTTTTGTAACAGGAGCCGCGCTGCTGTGCTGTGCAGCTGGAACAATTAGCATGAATGAATGCATCCAAAATCTCAGATCATTTGCACCTTTTCCCCCTTGCATTGTTTAGAATTGTAGATTCGGCTCTTTTCTCGTCATTTTGGCTGGCTCTGCTTGGCAACCAGCTGGACATGGGAGCAAAAGCCAGGAGGCTGCTGTGACTGACTGGCTGGCAATGGCAATACCACTTGCAGCTCCTGGTCGGCTCGGTCGCTAAGCACAGGTGTATATACATCTTTTGCAGCTGCGTAATGCACTAATCTGCTCAATGTGCAGTTGTCAATCTTTTGCAGCTGCGCTAATGCACTAATCTGCCCGGGCCCGATGTGCAGTTGTCATTGGCAAACCAGGCCAGCTTGGAAATGCAGCATAATTGCCCACTAATTCCTAATGGTACGGTACTACGAAGCTGTGAACTTCTTGTAAAAAAAAAAGCTGTGAACTTACGACTTTGTGTCTTTTGCCTTTGAACTGCATTGCTGTCCAGTCAAAGAGCAAAGCTGTCAGACTAACAAGCAGACCCACAAAAAAGTGGTGAGACAACACACAACAGCCTAGCACTAGCACAGGCACAACTGCAGCAGGCTTCTTTTTACAACTGCACCCAAAAAAAGAAAATGCACAAAAAACAAAGGCAGCAAGCAGCTAGCCGTTGGCTGGTATGGCTGGGGGGTGGCCATGCACCGCAAAAGCAGCCCACGGGCCCCACGACCTCAACGGCCCCACCCAACGGCTCCCTCCCTCCCTCGCCGCCCGCCTACCTGTCGCCACCCCATTGGCCCCCACTCCGTAGCCGTTGCGCCCTCCCTATATAGCCGTTTCTTCCCTCTCCTCCGCTCCCCCCACACTCCACTCTCTCTCTCTCTCTCTCTGCCACCGCCGCCGTGAAATCCGCACGCGTGCTTCCTGCCGAGCTCTGAGCTGTGATTGTGAGTGAGCGCCATGGCCGTGGAGGCTGTGTCTGGAAATGGCGGCGAGGCGGCAGCGCCGGCGCCGGCGAAGGAGGTGAGCGCCAAGGAGGTGGTTGCGGTGTCCAAGAACGCGTCGTTCAGGGAGGAGAGTAACTTCCTGGACGATCTCAAGGAGAGCGAGCGTAAGGCGCTTGCCGACCTCCGGGACAAGGTCGAGGCGGCCATCGTGGAGGGCAAGCTGTTCGACGACGGCAAGCCGGAGGTGGTGAAGGAGAAGGAGGAGGCCAAGAAGAAGGCCGTGGAGAAGAAAGAGGAGGAGCCCGAAACCGAGGCGAAGGTAGAGGAGGACGGCAAGAAGGAGGCCGACGTTGAGGAGGAGAAGAAGGAAGGCGAGGAGGAAGGGGAGAAGAAGGAGGCCGAGGAGGAGAGTGGCGAAGACACCAAGGAGGAGGCCAAGAAAGAGGAAGCCGCCGAGAAGGCGGCGGCGAAGGAGGAGGAGGAGAAGCCGGCGGAGACGACGACGGCGGCCGTCGTCGTCGTCCACAAGGACATCGCGCTGTGGGGCGTGCCTCTGCTCCCGAGCAAGGGCGACGAGGCCACGGACGTGGTGCTCCTCAAGTTCCTCCGCGCGCGCGACTTCAAGGCCGGCGCCGCGTTCGAGATGCTCCGCCGCACGCTCCGCTGGCGCAGGGACTGGGCCGGCTTCAGCGCCGACGCTGACGCCGACCTCCCCGAGGAGCTGGCGGGCGCGTGCTATCTCGACGGCGCGGACCGCGAGGGCCACCCGGTGTGCTACAACGCGCTGGGCGTGTTCGCGGACGACGCCGTTTACAAGAAGGCGCTGGGCACGGAGGAAGGCAAGGCCAGGTTCCTCCGGTGGCGGGTGCGCGCCATGGAGCGCCACGTCGCCGAGCTGGACCTGAGGCCCGGCGGCGCCGCGTCGCTGCTGCAGGTGACAGACCTCAAGAACTCGCCGGGCCCCGCCAAGAAGGACCTCCGCGTCGCCGTCAAGCAGGTGCTCGACCTGTTCCAGGACAACTACCCCGAGCTTGTCGCAAGAAACGTGAGTGTGCAGTGTGCTTCATCGACCATCAATCATCGATCGGGGTTGAATTTCTCGGCCGAGAGATTTGATATGGTTGTGTGCTTTCTACCTGCAGATCTTGATCAATGTGCCGTTCTGGTACTACGCGTTCAGCGCCCTCTTCTACCCGTTCCTGACGCAGAGGACCAAGAGCAAGTTCGTCGTTGCTCGCCCGTCCAAGGTCACCGAGACCCTCCTCAAGTAAGTTGTACAGCACTAGAACATATCCTGTTGTCAAATCTTGCAAGAAGCAATGTCGAGCACATTTGTGATTAAGTTTGCGCAATTTCTTTGACGAACATGGTGTACACCTTTTCTGAAGGTACATTCCGATTGAGGCCATCCCGGTGAAGTACGGCGGCCTGAAGCGCGACGGCGACACCGAGTTCTCCGCGGACGACGGCGAGAGTGTCACGGAGGTCACCGTCAAGGGAAGCTCCACCCAGACCATCGAGATCGAAGCCATTGAGGTACAAGAAGTTTCTTCAGACAATGCATGCAAGCTGGGGCTGGGAGAGTTGCTGAATGCTGATCGTTTGGTTGCAGGGTGATGCCACGCTGACATGGGACCTGACGGTGCTGGGGTGGGAGGTGAACTACAAGGAGGAGTTCGTGCCGGCGGACGAGGGCTCCTACACCATCATCATCAGGAAGGGCAAGAAGATGGGGACCGGCGAGGAGGCGGTCCGCAACTCGTTCCGCGCCGGCGAGCCGGGCAAGGTGGTGCTCACCGTGGAGAACACCTCGCACAGGAAGAAGAAGGTGCTGTTCAGGCACAAGGCCAAGAGCGCCTGCGCCAAGAAGTGCTAAGGGGAGGGAGGCTCAGTAGAAACATGGATGGAATCGAATTGTTCGAGGATGGGATTTGGGAGTGAGATTGATTGTGGATTCAATATTCATTCATTAAATTCTTTGTATGTAAGAGAGAGAGTGAGAGTGAGA
>Ga0182004_10002806_pt1 | contig 13678 bp, 17 predicted proteins | sample Sormic07211540_1_FD_120479 | JGI IMG/M metagenome (GOLD analysis project Ga0182004, IMG submission 120479) | Endophyte microbial communities from Sorghum bicolor roots, Mead, Nebraska, USA - 072115-40_1 MetaG | ecosystem: Host-associated > Plants > Roots > Unclassified | place: USA: Nebraska...
ATATATATATATATATATATATATATATATATATTGCGTGTGCTATTTTAGAGAAAGTTTTAATGATTTTCATAATCTATTCAAGAATTATATGAGATATAGTATAGTAAATGTTAGAAAATTAAATTATATAGTAGTAGAAGTGTCTACATGTCATTTTCATGCCGTGCCGGCCCAAGCACGGCCCAAAATGCGGGTCTGGCCATGTAGCCCACCATGCTGAGATCGTTAGTACGACACAACCCTCGTGTTCGTGTCGTGTTGGGCCATGTAGCCCACCAAGCTGAACAAGATGGTAGAATTGCTAGAGTTAAAGTGTGCCAAGCGGCACCAAGTATATCACACCTATTGTTCATTGATGACTCGTTAATTTTGATTCAGACGAATGAGGGGGTGCTCGACATTTGCAGGACATCCTGGATTTGTATGAATGGTTAAAGTTGAGCATGCAGCCCGCGAGCCAAAGGCATGGCCCAAAGCACAGTGATTTGGCCTGACACGAGCATAGCATGGCTCGGATCCCAACCGTGCCCGGCACGGCCCAAAGCACATAGCGGGCCGTGCTTGGGCCGACCTCTTAGCCCGTCGGGCAGCATGACCCGACTTACTTTTAATAGCAGGCACGTTGTCGGCCCAGGGAACTTGTGAAACTTGAAGTATCAAGTTTTGTGACCTGTGAAACTTGTGATTTTTGGCATATGAAATATGACTTGAAGTATCAAGGTTTGTGACTTGAATGTGATTTACTTATGCTTTGTTGAATTCTGTATTAAATCTGATGTTTTTCATATAGCGGCTATAGGATGGTCTTGGTTCGATTGTGTTCCGAATTCCGCTATTTTTTCGGTCGAGTTTTCGTTTCGTGATTGCAATGTGCCTCCCCCACACTTGTTTCCCTGTATACTTTTCTGTGCAATATGTGGAGACAAACACATATCAAAAAATAGAGAGTAGAGTAGATAAAAGATAAGGCACTTTATTTATTTAGAGCATCTCCAAGAGACTAGCTAAAATTATATTCTAAATTACAAAGATTTAGCCATTGTGTAAAATAAAAAACTCACTCAAAGCATAGAGTTCCACAACAGACTTTGTATAGGATAGCTAGTGAGGACGACATGCTATATATGACAAGCGAAAGTTTAGGAATAACAAATTTGCTATTTTAGCAAACCAGATAGCACATCCGTTGGAGTTTAACTTTTACTTCAAAAATGTAAAAATAGCCTATACAACATGGATAACATTTCTGTCGGAGTTGCTCTTATGGTGGTGATAATATATAACTTGACAGACGCTTTAACGACTGAGCTAACGATTGTCCTACCTCATTAGGCTTTGTCCTAAGAAAAATTTATGATTCGACTGACCCAATTAACTAACCGAACCTAGCGGGATTGTGCCTTATTAATAGATAACTAGGCAACTAAGGCTACCCTTCATTGTTGAGGCCCTGAATTACATCTTGGAGGCTATAACCTCTGCTTCAAGCTTGTCTTTGTCGTGCTTGAGGCTGCAGATTCGCTTGAGACTGATCCCTAACTGATTATCCATGCCTTCTATGAACTTGTCCCTCAACTTGTTAGATGTTTCCATACCCTTGACAATGTTGGAGAGGCCTTCAAGCTTCTCACTGAGGATGCGTAAAGTAGGTGCTGACTGCTTGGGAACTTTCTCTAGTGCTAATGCTGGTGTTGGTCTCTTCCTCTTGGGTTTGGGCTTAGGTGCGATGTGCTCAGTGTAGCATACCTCATTAGGGTTTGCATGAACTCCTTGGACGGCAGGACGAGCAGTGGTGTACTTGATGCATACCAGCTTTCCTCTATTGTCGGTTTGGACTGACAAGAGTCATTCATTGTCTCTAGGTGGAAGAAGCGGAGTACCCTTGGGGATAGCAATCTGCTTCCCTTTAGCACCTCCTTCAAGCAGCAGTCTTGCAGGAGGTGGAGGAAGAGCAGATGGATCTTGTATGTAGTAGGCTTGCTCGAGACGCTGGGTACCGTAGCAACTTGCTTCGATGGCACAACGGCGAGAGGCTTTGGCTATGCGAGGATGAGGGCCTTCGAGTCATCGCTGGGGATGTTGTTGAAGTCCGTGCCATAGGAGACGATTGCCTTGTTCGCCATTGCTAATAGATCTAGATTGGAGTGCTTCTCTAAGGAAAGAGGTGGCTAGTTATGGGATACTATTGAGGGGGTCTAGGTACGAATTTATATGGGTTTTTAGGAGACAGGATGAGGACAAATCCTAGGCTCTATGGGATCCGTACGAAAGAATATTCGAACATGATTGGATAATACGCGCATATACGTAGGAAGGGTGTAGAAGGATAGGGGAACGAGAGTCGGGATGGGAGGCGGTAGGGCGGCGCCGACCGGCCCCACATGGGCACCGACCAGCCCCACCAGGGGCCCACCTTGGGTGCCCTTCTGCGTGGTGCCTTTAGACTCCTCCTACTTTCTGTTAGATGTGTTTTTGGATAAATTTTTGTATCAGAATATATAGAGCTTAATAGATTGGTAATTGGATAAATTCTACTTTATCAACTACTCCTGAATCAAATGATTCTAGATAAAGTTTAAGTCGGTGTCTATTTACTTGAATAGCGTACCTTCGCTTGATTGCAGAGTTATCGCTCTGTGTGGTGACGAATTCACGACGGCAAAGGGTCCTTCCCATTTGCTCCTCAATTTTCCAAGCCCGGATAATTTGAACCTAGAATTAAAAAGTAATACCTTATCTCCTGGTGCAAATTCCTTCTTCTTGACCCTCTTGTCACATCATCTCTTCGTTCGTTCTTTGTAGATCTTCGAACTGTGATAAGCCTTTTCTCTCCATTCTTCTAGTTCTGATAATTGGATTTTTCTTTTCTCTCCAACGGCTTCCAAATCCATGTTTCATATTTTGATAGCCTAGTGAGCTTTATGTTCTAGTTCAACCGTTAAGTGGCAGGTCTTGCCCTATACCAGTTGATATGGTGATATACCCAAAGGTGTTTTATAAGGTGTCCGGTATGCCCATAGTGCATTGGGTAACCTATCCTTCCATAAAGTTCCCATCTCATTTACTTTTTTTGAGAATATTTTTGATTTGTTTATTTGATGTTTCTACCTGGCCACTTGTCTGAGGATGATATGGAGTAGCGACATTATGTCGTATTCCATGAGCTTGTAGGTATAAGTGAAACTTCTTATCAGTGAAATGTGTTCCTCCATCACTTATAACTATCCTAGGTGTTCCAAATCTCGGAAATATAACCTCTTCAAACATCTTCATTGAGTGTCTTGAATCAGCATTCTTGCATGGCATGACTTCTACCCACTTGGATACATAGTCAACTGCCACCAGAATGTTTCTCATAATTCTATGATTTCACAAATGGTTTCAAGTAATCAATTTCCCAGACATCAAAGAGCTCTATCTGAAGATTATTGGTGAGTGGCATAACATCTCTAGTATTGATATTTCAGTGCCTCTGACATGACCCACATCTTCAGATGAAATATTTGGTGTCTTCATACATGGTTGGCCATAAGAAATCACTCTGCCAAATTTTTGCATGAGTGCGGAATACCCCATAATGACCTCCATATGGTGATGAATGATATTTTTGAATGATCTGCATGCCTTCCTCCACTGGTACACATCTTATAAGCAATCCATCTGAGCATACCCGAAAGAGGTAGGGTGGATCCCGTATGTGGAGACGACTTTCATAAATGAGCCTCTTCTTATTTTCTCCTGGTGGTACGTAACCTGCAACCATAAAGTTGACAATATTCACGTACCAAGGATCTGTCTTGGTCACTTTAAACAACATGTCATCTCTTAATGAATCATTAATAGGTAGTTCCTGAGGTTCTTCAAAATACATCCTAGATAAATGATCAACAACAGGGTTTTATATTCCTTGTCTATCTTTAATTTCCAAATCAAATTCTTGAAGTAATAAAATCCATCTTATTAATCGTGGTTTAGCATCTTTCTTAGTGAGCAAATATTTAAGAGTAGCATGGTCAGAATAAACAATTATTTTAGCTCCAACTAAGTAAGACCTAAATTTATCAATAGCAAAAACAACAACTAAAAGTTCTTTTTCAGTGGTTGCATAATTTAATTGTGCTTCTGTCATTGTTTTGCTAGCATAAGCAATTGCATGATGTGTTTCATCTTTTGTTTGTCCTAAGACTGCGCCTATAGCATAATCACTAGCATCACACATAATTTTAAAAGGCAAAGACCAATCAGGGGATTGAATGATTGGTGCTAATGTAAGTGCTCTCTAAGAATATTAAATGATTCTAAGCATTTATCATCAAATTCAAAAGGTACATCCTTAGCTAATAATTTAGTCATTGGCCTAGCAATTTGTGAGAAATTTATTATAAATATGCGATAAAAACTACAATGACCAAGAAAGCTTCGAATTCCTTTTATATTAATAGGTGGAGGTAGCTGTTTAATTACTTCAATTTTAGCTTTGCCTACCTCTATACCTCTTTCTAACACTAGGTGTCCTAACACTATTCCTTCTCTAACCATAAAATTACATTTTTTCCAATTGAGGACTAAGTGTTTTTCTTCACATCTTTGCAAAAACTTATCTAAATTTTCTAAACAATCATGAAAAGTTTTTTCATAAACTAAAAAAATGATCCATAAAAACTCCAATGATTTCTTCTATCATATCAGAAAATATAGACATCATGCATCTTTGAAAAGTAGCGGGTGCATTACATAATCCAAAAGACATTCTACGATAAGCATAAGTTCCATAGGGACACGTAAATGTGGTTTTGCTTTGATCATCAGGGTGGATAGTGATTTGGTGATATCCTGAATAACCATCAACGAAACAAAAGAAAGAATGATTGGCTAAACGCTCTAGCATCTCATCAACGAAAGGTAGAGGAAAATGGTCTTTCTTTGTTGCCTTGTTGAGTTTTCTATAATCTATGCACATTCACCATCCAGTGACAGTTCTTTGAGGTATTAATTCATTTTTATCATTTTGGATAATTGTCATTCCTCCCTTTTTAGGTACAACTTGCACAGGACTTATCCACTCACTATGCGGTACAAGATATATAATCCCTACATGCAAAAGCTTTAAGACCTCTTTCTTTACTACCTCTCTCATCGTATTTTGGAGTCTATGCTGAGGCTCTCTTGAAGGTGTAATTTCTGGATTGGTTGGTATGCGACGAGTGCAAAGGACAGGGCTAATCCCTTTTAGGTCTTGGAGTGAATAACCAAAAGCAGCACGGTGTTTTTCTAAAATAGTTACTAGTTTATAAGATTCTTCATCTCAGAGTTTATCACTTATTATCACAGGATATTTTTTATCATTATTTAGAAAAACATATTTAAGTCCATAAGGTAGTAGTGGTTGAAGCTTAATAGGAGGTTTAAGTGGCTCCAGTAATTCATCAAGAGGTTCAGGATCAATAGGGTCCTCTTCCTCTTCATCGATGAACAACTGAGTATCATCTTCTAAATCAGGTTGAATAAAATTATCGAATTCAATTGTCTTAACCTCTGCTATTAGATCTAATTCAGAAAGGGGTTCTGTTTTAACTTTTACTACATGAGTTATAGGTATTGAAAAACTAAATCCTTTCCTAAATTTAAATTTTAATTTACCACCACGACCTTCTTAAAGAAGTTTTATTATGGGTACTCCAATCATTACATCAAAATCCCACACATCAAATATATAGAAATTTAGCAAAATGCGGAAATTATTAATAATAATAGGAAGTGCACTTAAAACTCCTAAGTTAGGAATAATGTGTCCTGAACAATTCTTTAATAATTTATTCATAGAAATTAATGGTATGTCTCAAGAATTCTTTAGCAAAAGTATATGACATAATGTTGACTCCTACAACTGGGTTGTATAATGCTTCAAAAGGATATAAATCTACTTGCAACTTTATAGCAACAGAGGGTGAATTGAAACGAATTACTTCAGGGGATTGCTCAGATTCTATTAACCAATCATCACCCAAAATAAAAACTAATTCTCTTGTAATTTCTCTAAGAAATTTTAAATCATGAGATGTGAGAAATTAGGATTAAAATCCCTAGATTGTTGGGGTTGAATAATCTAATGATAAAATGTAGTATTACCCAAAGTTCCGCTAGGCGCTAGGCGGATTCTAGGCGGTGACCCTCCGCCTAGCGCCTAGGTAGGAGTAATCGCGCCTAGGCGGAGGGGAGAGGAAGTGGAGCAGGGGAGGAGGAGCTGCTGGCAGCGGAGGGGAGATGAGCAGGGGAGGAGTTGCCAGCGGGGGGAGAGAAGATGAGCAGGGGAGGGGACTCACCTTGGGGCGGGGTAGCAGCCGGCGGTGGAGCAGGAGGACGGAGGAGGCGACAGGGATTTCGCATGATTTCCCACGGCCGAAGCCATCCACACGCGTGCGAAAGGCCACGTTGTCTGCCTCCGCGCCGCGCCATCAGCCTCCGGGGGTGAAATTTCGTGGCTCGCCCAGCTCTGCGACCGCCTCGGCGCCACCCAGCGCCTAGATGTCGCCTACCCCCCTAGGCGAGGCGGTTACCCCCTCGCCCAGCGCCTAATCGCGCCTAGGCGCCGCCTAGCGGAACTATGGTATTACTATAATCATCAAAGAAATCATCCTTAATTTCAAACATCCATTCAGAAGTTGGAGTTATCTCCTTCTTATTAGCTAGTTCAGGTTTTAATTCAACTATAGATTGAGATGAATCAGGTAAAAGTTTATTTTCAGCTAATAGAGATTCTTCTTCTAACAACTCTTCTTTCTCTTCGGAGAGATCATTTAAAATATTAGTAAGAATAGTTTTAGCATGCTCAACAGTAATATGCATAAATGCTCCACCCGAGGCCAAATTAAGGTATTCTTGATTTCTATCATTAAGACCTAAAAAGAAATGTTGTAAAAGCATGGGTTCTGGTAAAGCAAGATTAGATCCAGAATTTACAAAGCCATCAAAACGATCCCAAGCCTTGCCTAGCGATTCATTGTCTAATTATTTGAATCCTATAACTTCAAATCAAAGTTTAGCGACCTTTTCTAATATATCCGAATCTCCTTGACTATTCCCAACATGGCGATTATACCATTTCGTACCGTGGCCCATTAATGAAAACAAAAAGAGTTTCCATCTTAAAGTCTCATTGGCCATGCCCTTAATACTCAGACATGAACATGCCTGCTCAAAATTGGTTAAGTGGGAATAGGGGTTTTCGCTAGAATTACCAGAAAAAGTGTGTTCTTGAACAAATCTGATTAGTCCCGGGTGTAGCTCATAGCCAGATGATGTGATAGGTTTAGAAGATTCCTCTGGCTAGAGGTACGATCCTGATGGTGCTCCATATTGATATAAAAGTTGAGATTCATTTTTCATAATATATATATTTTTTAAAATAAAAGGATAAATATAGACTAAGATAGAAGAATATCAAAATCAGCAAAGCGTTCCCTGGCAACGGTGCCAGAAATGCTTGTTGGTATAAATTAACTGCACCCTAAAATAATTATAATCAGATTATCCGCAAGCGCACAGATATATACTGATCAGCACTTCACTAAGATCAACCCGGTTTTAATATCGAACCCAAAGGAACAGTAGGTGATTTATGACCTAGCCTATAATTCTTAGTCTAAGGGGGCACAAACAATCTACAGAAGTATTGAAAATGAGGAAATAACTAATGTACTCTGGTTCTAATAACCGATAAACTTTGTATAATATCGTCTTATCAGGCATGTAACCCGAATAGGAGAAGAAACAGAGTAATCTCCTACCAGGAACCTATAAGCCTATCACTCCTATCAACGGAAGTGGACTATAGAGGATTCAAGGTAGCTATAAAGTCACCTACGTGAGCTACCACTGTCCAGCTGATCAGGGGACATCTACAAGCAACCATAGCCCAGACACCACGTCTATGCTATGAATCACTACTCCGACCTAGGAGCTACCCAAATCGAAGTACTCAATATAATATGAGTTGCAAATCAAAGAACGAATAAAAACAAGTTCCTTACTTGAATCAGAATGGTAAATACAAAAGTACCTCAGAATGTAGCTCCGGGCGAGAGAGCCGAATCCAGACGAATACAGCTCCTAAGGAAGCTCCGACAGGCCGGGACTCCTTCGAATCTCTACTTCTCTACTCTATCTCTCCATTCTATATCTTGATTGCTAGCCTAGATCTAGTGGATCTCTATCTAATGCTCTGACTCTTCATCTCTTGATCTGGCCTTCTCCCAAGGGGTCTGGCCCTCTATTTATAGCCCAGTGGGATGGATACGCGTCGTTGGATCAAACCAACGTAGCAAGCGGCCAAGATGGCTCCACGGAGGCGGTGGAGGAAGACTCCAGAAGGGGGCGGCCAACCATAAACCTAGGGGCCACCCGGCCCCACTTGGCTGCTGCTGGCCCCCCTATTGCTTCGGGTGTCTTCTGGAGTATTCTTGATCCCTCTGGTGGCCTCCTTCCGCCGCGGATAAGTTTTCTGGTAGATTAGCACTTAAATCTCTCTTTTTAGGCTTTTCTGGGTAACTCCCTGAAAAATGCACAAATCACCAAAACTCGTGGAAATTGTCGACAATAACCCTGTTCTAGTAGATATTCATATATGGTGGAGAGATAATTGCTAACAAATATTGTGAGTTAACAGGTGTCAACAACATCTTTATAGAATACACCTATATGAGTTCGACTGCTAGTCACAATCTATAAGATCTAGGTGATCTCTAGATACTCATGAATGAGGCCAGAAGTGTGACTTATATGCTTCAACCAGAGGGGATGCTTTTGCGGCCTAGTATCAGTTATGAGTTTAGATAAAACTTATTTCACAGAAAACTTACAATTCAAGGCATTGTCCATTGTTCAAATTATGATTAAGTGTAATCTTCATTCTAGGTGGAAGTTCAACTTAACGGTCTTCGCCGAAACAACTGATATATGAAACGATATGGAAATTTAAGATCATTTCTTATGTGTGCTAGAAGTAGGTGGAGATTGTTAAATATTATATGGGTTTTGGCCCATATATTATTTAATAATAATTAATTCTAGGCTCAGTAATAAATGCTATACTACAAATGATTTAATACTGGATTGATTATTGACCTTTTGTTAACTCAACTTAAGTAGGTTATAATAGCTCCTATAGAGAAGTTAAGGAAGAGAAAAGGGGGTCACACGCGCGCATGCGTGTTGCCGCCGCTGCCGCCGAGCTGAGCCATGTCGTGGCGTGGTGTGGCGATTCAAATCGTGTTCGTTATCAGATTGATGGCAATTAATTATGATTGATTGGTCGTTTCCTCTCTCGCCTATTTCTTTCAATCCCTGTAGACTCTTTCTCTATCTGGAGAATCAATCCTTGTCGAGCAGCAACACTCTGTCTTCCTCGTCCTGAACCTCTGCGCGTACGGAGAGATCGAGAGAGCATGCCTCTAGAACCCGACATCTTATATCGAGACACCTGCTCGGGTATGCGGGCAATCAGGTTTTTAGAGAGCATCTTCCGCGACTGCTCACTTCATCTCTTTCCTCGGGTCGCTCGTCTTCTTCCTGGTGGACACGTTTGCGGGATCGCCTTCTTCATGGTGGACGTTCGCAGTGTTCGCATGATCGCCTTCTTTCTGGTGGACGTTCGCGGGACTGCACTACGAACCTCTTTCTGCATCGACTGTGGTCCGCTATTTCAAGTAACGCACTATGGCAACTAGTGCGAATGGAGCCGCCGGTGCCTTTGGAACTGGTCCCTTCCCTGGGTACATCTCTATTTTGTTCAGTCTAATTTTTAGTATGTCTACAATTATATTTGCAATGTTTATCACTAGACTGAGTAGTGGTAAAATTACACACGTGCACATATATGCCACCACCATGCTGATTATAATTTTCTAGATTAAATTAAACATTAAATTTCCTAAATTTCTAACATTCACTTTGTACTAAAATCTTGAAGGCAAAATATTATGCACATACATCAATTCTTGAGGCCAAACCGAAAAGCGGAATGTCATATTCTTGGAGAAGCATTTTGAGGGGCTTAGATGTAACGAAGATGGGGATTATTTGAAGAGTAGGTGATGGTAGAAATCTCAAAATCTGGTTCAAGGGATATTCGAGAGGGGTATCGAGAAGACACGATTACCCCAAGGGAGGGGGGCAGTATTCTAACAAATGCTGGACACCTCATTGATCCAATATCTGGTTCTTGGGATATGCAGAGCTGGTACGAGACGTTTTCTGGGAAGAGGAGGCTGAGATAATATTGGCCTTGTCGGTGCATGAAAGGAGAGATAATGTTCTAGCGTGGCACTATGAATACCATGCCTTTTTCAGCGTCATGATTGCCTACAAAATATGCAGAGATGATATGCTGCGCAGTAGTGGAAGCACCTAGGGAGGGAGCAGTCAAGTGGCCGATCCAATTTAGGACAAGATTTGGAAAACCAAATGCCCAAACAAGATGAAACATTTCCTATGGTGTTTTTTTTTGCGACGAAAAAAGAATTATATTAGATAATAGTTGGGTACATGAATACGTTATAAGAACTCTAGATTACATAAATTTTTAGAAAAAATCATCTAAATTATACCCAAACTGTGAATAGCTTCAGATCTCAAAACCAAACCTATACGACGCTTTGCAGTATGGATGGCCGCACATGCGAACACTTGGCAAAAAGCCTGAAAACAGATATCCAACAAACGACGGTCAACATTCATGTAGGCGGAGTTGAGAACCTTCTTTTTTTATGTTTTTCTTCTTCTTCTTTCTGCCACCGAAGAATGAGAAAGACTAATCTGAAATTTATTCCCCTAGTCCTTCATCGTGACCAGATCTAACCACGACAAAACGGGAAAGAGACCGAAGAAAATTATTCATGGCGGCGACACCATCTCCATCTTGATATCGCCGTCCGAAAATAAAAGTCTCTATATATATCGTCAAATTGGTGAGCATGTCGACGCCGTAGTTGTTGCATTGTCCATATCTTCAGCGGAGCCGCCATGGAGAAAACAATTCCATCCTATCATCTCACCGTCGCCGGAGAAGAGGAGGAAATAAATCCGCAAAACCAAAAAACTTGTCATGGAGAAATTATAACCCTAAATACTCGATCTATTAGAAAAATTTATTAAAAACAATGGATCTCCAGTCTCTCCATCACCAGAGGAGGAGGGAGGGGGACCAATGATTAAGGTTGTATGAGCGGCGGCAGCGGGGCGGCAGCTAAGACGGGGCGAACTAGGACGCGGCGGCTGGACGGGCTGTGCCTCCAATGGTCGCCAGAGACCAGGGGTTGCAGCGGGCCTGTATTCTACTCCGGTCGATAAGCGCTGCTAACATTTCCTATGGCGTTTTGCACACAACAACCATTCTTTTGAGGAGAAATCTGGCAAGGGGAATGACAATTGATACCAAATGCCCAATATGTTATCACCTAGGCTTTGTTTACACTAGTAGAAAAGAGTACAACGCCGACGTCTCTTTTTTATACTACAGGCGGTTGTAGTTATCACGCGCCTGTGGTGTAAAAAGGGCGGTGTCAGAACTACGAACCGTCTGTGAAGATGCATTTTTACAGGCGGTTTTCTACAGGCGGTTGTCCTAAGGAACCGCCACTAAAAATCATATTTCTACAGGCGGTTGTCCTAAGGAACCGCCACTAAAAATCATATTTCTACAGGCCCTAACTAAACCGCCTGTAGAAATCAAGTATTTCTACAGGCGGTTCTCCTAAGTAACCGCCTGTAAAAATCATATTTCTACAGACGGTTTCTTAAGAAAGCCGCCTGTAGAAACAATTTGAAATTAAATTTTTTGAGTTTTTCAAATGACATGGTTTGAAAAAACTGTCAAAATGAAAGTTGTAGATCTCAAAAAGTTATGAAACTTTGTAGTTGATAATTTTTTCATTTGACATCATCTTGTCGTCGAAAACTATATTTGAATTTCATAAATTTAAATTTCAAATTTTATAAATGATCTCGGATGGAAAAACTTCCAATATAAAAGTTGTAGATCTTAAAAAGTTATGAAACTTTGTAGTTGACAACTTTTCCATTGGAATCTGTTTAGGGCCTCAAATAATCAATATATGCTCGGTTTGGGATAATATGTGGGGAACTAAACTCTAATATAGACACAAGTGAGTGATAGGTGGAGTGGTAGAGGAGACTACGCGCAAGGGCAAAGTCTCAGGTTCGAATCCCACCAGCCGTGAAGCATGCGATTTTACGCGAAAAAAGCGCGACTTTCCTATAATTAAAATCTTTTTTTCTATTTTTAAAAGTTGATTTTGCATTTTCTGTAAAAACATTTCTACATGCGGTTCACATAACTGAACCGCCTGTAGAAATTCATTTGTACAGGCGGTTCTTAGTTACCGCCTGTAGAATTGGCCCATTTCTACTGGCCTCCAGCGCAGGCGGTGGTGAAAAACGCTAGTAGAAATAGGTTTCCAGCCGCCTGTACAGTATGCCTCTGTACTAGTGTTAGTTAACTCTAAAAATCAAAAAGTTTTCAAAATTTCTCGTCATATCGAATCTTGCGGCACATGTATGAAGCATTAAATATAGACGAAAATAAAAACTAATTACACAGTTTATCTGTAAATCGCGAGAAGAATCTTTTGATCTTAGTTAGTCTATAATTAGACAATATTTGTCATAAACAAACGAAAGTGCTACAGTAGTAAAATTTAAAATATTTTCACTTCTAAACGAGGCCCTAGATGAAGATGGAGGTCACCTTTTTCGTGAAATGCAAACTAGCCAAGCAAGCATGGCATGGGCTAAAGCTAGAGTGAGAATGTGTAAAATTGTGTGATTTTGCCACTGCGCATGAGTTAGTTGATCAAATGATTAAGGACAAGGAGGACACACGGCACCTTATGCTCATAACATTGTGGTTCCTGTGACTGAGAAACTCTATACGTGAGGTGGGTCGCAGGCGATCAGCAGACACTACCGGATTCGTTGGGTTCGTCGTGTGTTCGGGACACACGACAAAGCCAATGTAGCACATGGCGAAGGGTTTGTCGTGTGTTGCTCACGGCGAAGAGCACACAACAAGCTATGCCACGGCAAACCTTAGCTTTACACACGGCAAAAAGGTAAGCACACGACGAAGCTTTGCCGTGAGTCAAGCTTGGCACGCGGCGAAAAAGGTAACGGACGGCGGGAGACGGACATGACGGAAAGGTTTGCTGTGTGTTGCACATGGTGAATCTTTGCCGTGAGCGGCACACGGCAAACACTTATAAAAGTTTTTTAGTTTTTCCTGAAAATAGGGCTTGCCGTGTGCTACCATGCAGGCACACGGCAAACTTTGAATCTTTGCCGTGTGCCACCATGCAGGCACACGGCAAACCTTCTTCACAGGTGCGCCCTGGCAGGCTAGTTTGTCGTGTGTTATGACCATAGCACACGGCAAACCCCCCTTCTTTGCCGTGTGTTATGGTTCTAGCACACGGCAAAGCCCCTTCCCATATATTTTTTTTGTTTTTTTGCTTTTGCAACCACATATATTATAGCACAACTCACATTAATCACACATAGCACACAAATATCATAATATTCACACATTTGCCACAATAACCACGATATACGAATCTCTCACATATATATAACGTACATGTCACATACATAAGCACATGTTCAT
>Ga0182004_10002807_pt1 | contig 13677 bp, 11 predicted proteins | sample Sormic07211540_1_FD_120479 | JGI IMG/M metagenome (GOLD analysis project Ga0182004, IMG submission 120479) | Endophyte microbial communities from Sorghum bicolor roots, Mead, Nebraska, USA - 072115-40_1 MetaG | ecosystem: Host-associated > Plants > Roots > Unclassified | place: USA: Nebraska...
AATACCAATCTTGGATCTGCGCATGTGTAGGTCATCATACTTCCATGTATTATATTACCTGTGTGAACGCTTCGCTGGTCAGAAGCACGGGAGCATGCACGCAACTACATGAGCAAATCGTTATCAGAATGAGGAAGTCATATTTCTGAATGAATTCCCTGGGTTCATCCGACGACGGATGAACTCTTCCTAGTTACGCACTCAACATTTCCCGTGGAAGATTTACTCAGCAATAAGCACTCATCCAATTGCAATTGCAACCACAACGTTTGCCAAGGTGAAGTGAAAACGAGGTGAGCTGGTGAGGTCGACCAGAGGACCTCTGAGAAAATGCCGCACATCACGTTAAGCAATGGGGTAAGAGGCAATGCCAAGTCGCAAACAGGACAGGGAGAACCAAATGAAGAATACCACTCCCACAAGGCACGCCGGAAGGTGCGCGTGAAGAAGAGATCCCGGAGTGGGTGAGTGCAAACGCGCGCACCTGCCTCAGGAGCCTGGCCTGCTCGATGGGTCCCCGCGCGCCGCCAGCGACGCTGAGGAAGGCGACGTCGCCGCCGCCGCCGCCGCGCGCGCCCCGCCCGAGTGCGTTCACCCCGCCTCGCGGGATGAGCTGCGGCTCGCCGAGGCTGAAGGCCGCGTAGAGCGCGAGGCAGAGCGCGGCCTGCACGGCCACCGTGCAGCGCCACGGCGGGCGCCCGCGGTCTGCCGCTTCTTCCATGCCCGTCAACCTTCTCTGTCTCTGGTGCTGTCAGCTGCAAGCTGCGTCGCGTTCGCGTAGTGGATCGACTGAGGAGAGGAGACAAACACGATGGAATGGCAATGTGTTTGGTTGAGGTTGCTAAAGTTTAAGAGTTACGGTAGTATTTTTGTCTTATTTAAAAATTAGTATCCAATTATAGACTAATAAGACTCAAAAGATTTATATCGTAAATTACTCTCTATCTATATTTTTATTTTTATAAATAATTTATATTTAGTACTAATGACGGCCGATAAACTTAGCAACCGGGGCCACTCATTCTTGTTTCAAAACAAGGTTCAATCATTCATAGGATTCAAGTGGGCCCCGTCGATACAGGTGCCGTTTGATAGAGGTGACACCTCGGACCTATCATGTTTATGGATTGGTTGATGTGATTTTGACGAGCTCTTTTGCCCCTTCCAACGAACTTCATGTGGTCAAGTCTTCAACGTCACAATCCTCAGCAGCTAGCCATCAACCATCATTAGACAGGCACGGTACAGTACAACAGGATGTATGAACGGGACAGTGATCACCGGTTCGAGCACACATAACCTCACAAAATGGCTGCATGAAGCATGTGTCTAGTTCCGAATGTGTATGCATACTACAAGGACAATTAGAAAACCAAACGCGTTAGCAGTAACACTCAGGCCTGGAGGTGCTTTCCTTAATGTTACAATATGTAGCATACATTCTGACCACAGTATACATAGTGATTAGCGGGAATTCCCTTTCCTACCACTCTGGCACCTACAAATCAACCATCGATTTCCATGTCCGCCTTGGCTGTCGAAGACTGCCCATTCGAATCTTGCTGAGGAGCTGCTGCTGCTTTGGTGGCTGGATCTACCACTTCCTCTTTGATGGCACTAGCAGTACCATTCTGTTGTGGTCGCAAGGCCTCAATAACATTCTCACACACAATTTCAAACTGATGAAGGCTATTGGCCAAACTAGAAGATGCAGACTTGTCTCCAAAGAACGAACTGATCGCAGAACCACCACTCTCTTCAAGCACTCCACACATCTGCAGAGCATACACAGTCTGGTTATATCGAGGAAAACAAAAGATGTGTTCACTCATGACCCATGAAAACTTGTGCTGTTGCGCTTACTCACCTTATTGTAAAGATGGGGAACTTCTGACTGACCAGCTGTGCCCTCAGGAGCCACTTCATTGGTAGCTGGAAATGAGGATCCCAGTTATCAAAACAAACAATGAACAAACCTCAGAGTATGTCAACAACAACATCACATCTTTAGAGATGCTTTAGTACATAAGACAAGAGCCATGCATGCCACATGATTAAAATGGTGAGCATCTGCCTGAGCATGTTCTATGCCACTATGTGACTCTTCCTGCATACATGGAGAGAAGGGATAGATCACTTACAAATTGGCTCGAGATTGGGCAATTCCCGCAACAGTTCACTGATATCTGGAAGAAGTGGAACATGTCCTGCTGGAACACCTTGTTCAGTAATATCATCAGGAACAGGAATCTTATTCTTTATCTGCAAGAAAAAAAAGGTACGCTTTAACAAATGCTGCAGATACTCTGCAGATACTACATGAACGGCTACTGTGCATTCCCATGTGAGCTTTGAGTGCATGTATGTTCAGGGAAAAAGTCTAGTACTGTACCACAGCATATTCCAAATTCAAGGCTCTCTCCAGAAGGTGGTATCTCTTTCTCAAGAACTCAACTATCTTTCTCTGGATCTCCTTGTAATGGGACATGCTTGTTGAGTTCACCTGGACTTCCTGTGCACCTTCCAAATTCCCCTGGAAAAGGAATGGAGGAAATAAGAAATGCAATAGGTCACGTCACTTAGAACTTTGGAGGAAGAACATAGTGAGCACATGCTAACATTTGCCTCGGTGTTCGACTGAATTATTTCATTAGCCGAAGGGAGATTCAGCTCTCGTCGTGCAGCCTCAAAAAGCCCATTCTCTCTGTCATCTGATATATATTGCCACCTTGCATATCCATGCCTGATGAAGGCAAAAACAAATGCATTGTGTCAATACCTTAAACATAGTGTTGCTACAGTGTGAAACAATAGTTAGTAAAGAATGCACTATCCACAAGGAGAACACACAAAGTATATAAAAGCAATTGAAGGCATTCGCTGTTGAGGTCAAGTGTTCCTAGTTTACCCCTTAAAAACCTACTTCATTAAGCCATTCCACATGATTACAATTGTAAAAGTCTCTAAACATATGGAATCAAAACAAAAAAATTTAGGAACAAGATTACAATTGTAAATGTCTCTAAACATATGGAATCAAAATAAATAATTTAAGTTAGATATCAAATCAAATGTGGAGCCCATCTGGTTTGCATGTGATACTTCAGCTTGCTTATACAACATTCAAGATAAGCTGAATTTGTTGCAATAATTGCACAGTGTTCCTCAACTCAATGCCTCAAAAATCACTAGGGCACTGAGTGGACAGGCACCACCTGGACTGGAAGCTATCAAGCTATGTGAGAAGATGCCCGTTAGGGTAACCCTAACCTAACTTCTGGGCCCACTAGGTCCACTAAAGCCAAGATGCAAGCCATTGCTACCATACTAAAAAACTAATAATCCATCAACTGACACGTGACCCAAACACCTCAGCTCTGTCATTGCAAGGCCATGCCTGCTGACATAGAAGTAAAGTCTAATCATTGAATTTTTAAGGCTACTCTTGCCACGAAACTGTTCCAGCCACTGCTAGTTTCATGAAGGGGTAATTTTGTAAAGCTTATATTGTATAACAAAGAAAACATGCCAACAGATACATACTTCAGTATGCCTCTCAATAACAGTAGATCATGCTCCGCTTTCCATATTCTTCCACCAGATAAGCCTTGGAACTCATAGAGCAAGTAATTAGGAAAGATGCTTGTAATTTTTCCTGGTCCTGTAGCAGACACCTGGAACCACAATACAAAGGTAAGAAAGAATACAGTACACAAAGGTTGCCTCATTCATAGCAGAATTATATCAAGGTATTGTAATCAATGGAATTCTATAAGCTGCAAAAATCTATGAAACTGTACAGATACTATGCTTCCAAATTGTGACAAAGAACAGTCTGGCTTCAAAGGAACACACAAGTGGAAATATTGAAGTTCAGCTCTTGACAACACTTGCACTTTGCGCAAGAAAAATACAGCACAATCATGTTTGTATTGAGTATCATCAAGGTGCTCATAAGTTCCTTTTAAGTTCTAAGTCATGTTAGGATGCCAATAACAACTGAAAGCCACATGTACCTTCTCCTCGATAAGGGTTATGTTTGCTATCCTGACTAGTACATCATCAACACGCATCATTTCCTTTGGAACGCCATCTGCATTCATGCATATGGAGGATAAGAATTGGATGGGTAGAAACTATAGTAGCCATTACAAAGCTCAATTACCTGAAAAATTCTCAGAATCGTTAATATCTTCAACAAGATGTGTCATAACAAGTTCAGCATATCTGCAAGAACAGATTATAGAATAAGCCAATAAATTGCACAAAAGTTATTGCTATCGATCAGGATCTCCACAAAAAGGATTGCCTAAAATTGGGTTGTTTGGTGGGAAGCCATTTAGAAGAGGCCTACTTGACTTAAATGGGGCGATATACAAGCCTACCCTATACATTCTTGTGGTTATGGGCTCTACAAGGGAAAATAGTGATAGAGCTATATGAGCTCCCAGCTCCCTTAGGCTCCTGCTCGGGTTGCTCCCCACCTGCTGATTTCAGTGTTTGGCAGCGCTTCCCCATCAGCTTCAGCTCCAGCTCGCCAGGGCCGACATCCTCCAAGTGCACCACTCCTCGCCACAGCGGACCTGGCCTCCCTCCCGCCGCCTTCTTCCATCATCACCACATATCTGCTCGGAGCTCATGGTCCACGCCACTGTCGACGAGCCAGAGAGGGACTATGCAGGCAGAGGTGCGGTGGATAGCGGCGTGGGCGGTGGAGAGGGGAGCAGGAAGTGGAGCGGGAAGAGGAAAGGGGAGCGGTCTGCAGAGGGAGCGGATTTTTTCTGCTCCCCACCCATGATGCAAATCGACTGGAGCACAGGGGGAGCACTTCTGAGGTGAAGCAGCGGCGTTTAGCCGTGCTCCGCCCAACTCTCATGGAGCAGAGTGCTGCTAAACTGGCCCTTACTTCAGCTGCGAGCTTTGGTAACTGTTGGCTCAATTTGCTACTAGCACTGGGTTAAGCTATGGCCACCTGCTATTAGCGCTAGAGGTAGCATAGTTCTTAAGGCGTAAAGGCGAGGCATGACAATGCGCCACCGCCCGGACGCCTAGGAGAGCATTTTGCAAGGCGCTGGGGGGTCGCCTGGACGCGCCTAGGCGACGCCTTAAAAACTATGAGAGGTAGTCTATCTTCTGTGACTGTTGGCTCAATTTGCTACTAGCAGCACTTCAGAGAGAGTCTGACTTTGGTTACTGCCTGCTTAATTTGGCTTCATATGTGATGATGTCACTAAGGGTGCTATAGCTATAGAGATTTGCAACATAATAAATTAAGCATGAGCCGAAGCAAGCGTATTGTATGTATACCTAGGAGATAATCAAGAAAATGTAGAATGATGTGCATAATGTCCACCTAAGTTACGAAACTGTGCACCAGATTCCTCACTATTTGGTCTACAAGTCCACAACTCAAAATATTTGGGGTCACAAAATATGGAGAGCACATCTCACATACCTCTGAATTTCCTCAACACTTTTTCCTTTAAGACGGGGCAGATACTCTTTCCAGTCATAATTCTGAAAACCGAATCTGCAATGTTGCATGGGGTAAATTTATGACCACAAAAAAGAATACAGTACACATTCATGTTGGCCTGGTAGTACAACTAGAGAATAGCCAATGGCCTCAGCGCAAATATTTGATGCTTAAAACTGGATCAGAAATTAAAATTTGGTGACAAAGATACAGGTCAGAGCACACAACTATAGAAACGAGTAATAAAAATGTAAACACTAACCGATAATTGTCAAAAACAAAAAACCATGACAAAAATGTACCCATGGCCAAGAGATACAAATGAAACAGAATTTTCTGTGCGCCTGCTTTATCACGCAATGTAATAGCATGTCAACATCTGCACATAACCTATATGTTCAAGGTATTCACTTGCCAAACAGACAGGTTCAAGAGGCATATCAATAACTACCTATTGAGTGTCTGGAGGAACATTGCTCGTTGAGCATGGTTGAATCCAAGAACTCTCAAGGTCCGTCCTTCGCCCTCCATCAATGGAATAGAATCAACATTACCTAATGATAATGTGTTGGCAAAGTATATAAGTACAGAATATTCATAATGTAGCAATAATCCATATTCCATAGTGCAGTGTATTTCCATAACTGTCTTACGTGATTTTCTCCTAGAATATTGGCCCCTCTTCCCAGAAATATTTCCTTGCAAAGTTGTGTCGTTATCTGACACGTCATCCTCAAGTGAGTAATCCTCGTCTTCGGTGCTTAAGTCAATGTCCTCTTCATCAGCTGCAGCCATCTGAACATAACGCATTAAAGAAACAAGGCTGATCAGTCTTTTCTGTAACTGAAAATGTATATGGTCACTCTAAACTCTAAAGTTCAAATTGATCAAATTCTAAAAACAATACATTTGGTGTGTGGGGGGGGGGGGGGGGGGGGGGGGGGGGGGTGGGGGGGGGGGGGGGGGGGGGGGTGGGGGGGGGGCGTAATGTAATAAATATTGTACTGTTACATCAAGAAAAGATCTAATATAGAATGGCTATCTTTTGGTTTATTGTCATGCAAAACTAATTTTAAAAGAATTCCTTTGCAAAGAGAAGATTACAGTACACTGAGTAGTAGATGGCATGACTACCTATGAGGTAATGCACTAATGGCACTACGCCATCAAAACAAGAAAGATATAACAATGGCTACATTATTCCTTACTTTCATGCAAAACTACTACGGCTCCATTCAGAAGTGTCTTATACAGTAATAATTCACAAAAAATTGTCAAACTTTAGTCATAATATATACCAGAAACAGAGCATTAGATATTAGGGGGGATTTATTATGTTCTACATCACAGTATAATAATCTGCCTCTAAACCACACAGGGTCTTCTCTCAAAACATCCTGTATCTTTCGCTAGGATCCTTTCAATGCAATAAAATACAAAAGCTGTGCTTAGACAAATGAACTGTCGTGTTGATTCCGATCTGTGTGCTGTAGAAAAAACTAACTCTGAGGATTATGATATGATATAATTAAAAGCAGCTAGGACATCTTTGGCATCCATTGGGACATTTGTATAAACTATAAAAAGATTGGAAGCTCAAAAAGGGTCTTTGCACTGAACCATAATGATGCTGAAGGACCTGGTAAGTTTGGAATGCTAGCATATTTGGTTGCATAGAGATATTAGACATAGAGTTAAAGAGATGGGGCCAGGCAACCAAGCAAATGGAGTCCAGGATGGCACACAAGAGGCAGTAGCCATCTTAAGAAGCGCAGGATGCAATCAGAAGGCAGCACACATGCTTATTCTCATGACAAGATTAGTTATTGGCTTTGATGCATATTGTCAACACTCAACAGTGATTGGTTGCATCAGTTATGCTAGTTAGGTGTACAAGCATGGTTTCCCAAAATTTAATTACAATTACGCATTTACGCCCTTGTTCGGATGCATATGTATCCACCTCAACCCATGTGTGTTGGAGTGGTTTGGTGTGGAAGTTAGTTCCACCCCAACACACATGGGTTAAGGTGGATACATGAGCATCCAAACAAGGCCAGTGTCTACGTGGCGTTTAAAAGATTTTTTACAAGTGAAATACTGTAAGTTGCCAACAAATATGAAATTGCATCTACTGCCAAACTCGAAGCAAATGCAGATCGCAAAATAAGGAAAAAGGATATGAAAAAGGCACAAGGTTAACAATGGTTGGTAATGGTTAGAAATTACACCTGTTTGCGGCTTCTTTTCCCTTTTCCCATAGCAGTATGTTCTTCAACTTTCTGTACATCATATCTACCCTTCAATAGTTCATCCCAATAGTTTAATCTTTCAGAGTTTTCAGCCTCAGCTGCAGCCTTTCTGCGTGCCTCCTCCTCTCTTTCTGCCTGAGCCTTTGCCTCGTCGATGTATTCAAAGTTTGCAACCTAGCATGGAGTAACAGTGTAATACATGAAGTGAGAATCGTGTTGCTTTTGGATTAAATAAAGGAACACTCTTTTTGTTTGCTAGAATATGCCAAATACTTAGAACACAAGTGGAAAAAAATGAGTCACGATGCAGTTATATCATGCAGCATTTTTAACAATAAGTAGAACACAAATAGCATTGCGCTATGAGTAGCATAGCATATTTGAAATGGAAGAATAGGTGTCATGAGTAGTCAGCTAGGTTTATTGGGCCAGGTTCGGCAGTATGGCCCATTAGTATTAGGGTTAATTAGAGATAAGAGTCTCTTGCTAGGGTCAAGTAGCCCAGTCCCTCCTCTCCCTGCCCTTGTGGTCCGGATGATGCCTATCATCTTGCTGATGTCGGGCTGCTTGGGTTAGGGCCATCAAGATCAGATCAACATCCATAGCATCTGGCTTACTTGACCCTAGCAAGAGACTCTTATCTCTAATTAACCCTACAGTCAGACCTCACTGCCTCACAAGTATACTTGTGCAAAGAAGAGATTATCTGCACTTTATTGAATGCATGTGCACATAATAAGCAAGAAAAAGAACAAGCAATGTAAACCACAGTAAATATCAAGAGGATAATTAAAATGAAGAAGCTCCTCAAGCATTATGCTTGTAATAATGAATAATTGAAATAACACCTCAATACCTTGAATCCTTTTAAGAATTCATCTTCTTCTTCATCTTCCACAGATTCATCACCATCAACTTGATCACGGTCTAACAACCTGTGAGGCCAGTGCAGAAATATTAAAAAGTTACCTCCTCTAACATAGAGCAGTTTTAAGTCATAACAAAGAAGCTAAAATTGGGGGCATAAAAACAAGGGATTAGTGTTGCATATACTCTGCATGCAGACAGAATCCTATGAATTACTGTAATAATAGGAGAAAAGAAAGAATTTCATAAGAAAATTGAATTAAACAAACAAAATCGATTATGCTGCTCATGTTGTTCTTGCGTATAGGGTGATATTGAGTATAGTTTGCCATTTATTGCCATGGTCATGAAAGATTCCAGGTTTGCAACCATGATCAAAATTATCTCCAGATTCCAGTGTATTTTGTAAATTGTTACATAGATTTGGTAATACTTTAAACAACTTCACAAGTTCACATCAGAATTCAGAAAGGCATGATCCCTGAAATAACTTCCCAAGGTGAAGTTGGATCCCATTCTCATAGTGATTCTACATGGTGATGTATAATATAGATTCTAGATAAAGAAAAAAAATGAGGGCTGTTTGGATCTATTCTCATAGTGATTAAGGCCTTTGCATAGTGAGAATCTCCAAATAGCAAGGTTTGTCTAGATAGTTGGATTCTAGAATCCATGCTTGGATCTCAGTCATTTTTCTACCTCATTCTCATTTTTCTTATCTTAGGTGATCCAAAAAGGGCCTAAGAAAGTGTTTACCTCTCAATTGCAGCTTCGTCGTAATGAATTTGGCGAGATTCGTCATTCTCGTCATCAAAAAGCTCCTTTGATCCATAGCGTATAATATCATCCAGCTCCTCCTAAAACGGGCAAAGATGCATACTTATTATTTAGTACTGAAAAACCGATGGAGAGTTCACCAGTGGGGCAGAACAGAAAATTGGGTTAACTACTATCCTGCACCAAATCAATCAACAAGTCAAAGAGACCAGAAGTGTGTGATCCCACATCCCAGTAAGGACATGCACTTTGAACTGTTCTCCATTGTTTTGTTTGTACATCCCAATTACATGTTCTAAAAGTTAAAAAGTGTTGAAAGTCTGAAAGAAACATACACAAAACTGTAATGCTGGGATTAGACCAGCAACCAGCCCATTACCAGCTCCAGCAAAGATTCAGGAAATTTACGAGAAATAGGTCCTGAGATCCTGGGTTCCATCTTCATGGCATTCTTTTTATGTTTAATTCTTGAAGACAAGCCTTAAAGAGATTGTCAACCTTGTTTCCATGATAACAAACACTACCCAGTTGGCCAGCCAAGAGTAGAGTGTGGGATGCCTTACCCTTGGTCATCAAACCCTTATTCAGCCATGCATGTACCAACGCCCACCAGATCACCCAGCCTGATCTGAACTAATGCATCCACATAGATTATGAATTTGAAACAAACAAATGGGACCTTAACAACTAGCATTGCATATCACATCACAGCTCCAAAACATGTCTGAATCATAAGTGCATAACACACCAGCAGAGCTAAACCTATACCACATTCACGCTAACAAACCCAAGGAATCTCATACAACCATAAACTGCTATTGACATCAAGAGAAGCAATTAGACTCAATAGTAACCAACTCTGGCAACATGTATAAGGTTTTAAGCCTTGTAAAATGTAACACAAAGAAAGGGACATGATACTAACAGATGCTACATTCATTCCATGCAATCCCAGTAACAAAAGGTAGCATGTAACTACTCAACCTTTAACTCATAAATGAATTCACAAATAGCTTAAGCCATAAAAGATCAACCCAAATTAATGGTTTACAAAATTCACCATTAAAACACAGTCATCATACCTGATTGACATTACTAGCTTTTGTGAGTCGACCAACAACTAAGTGCTCCAATAAAATCTTTTTCTTTGTAAGCTGCATCATTCGCTCCTCAATTGTACCTCGGCTAACAAGCCGGTATATCATCACCTAAATGAAAAACAGATGAAAATTATACATAAAAATCAACACAAAACTTATTGAAAATCTGCTTTTTGATCCAATATAACATTGTAGGGTAAAATACCTTGCTAGTCTGTCCTAAGCGATGAGCTCTTGCCATAGCTTGCAAATCCGCATGTGGGTTCCAATCACTGTACATACATAGGTGAGAAGTTATAGCAAACCCATTATATTAACTGTTTTTGTCTAAACAGAGAGATTGTTTCACCTGTCATAGATGATTACAGTATCTGCAGTTGCCAAATTTATTCCCAGACCACCAGCTCTGGTAGAAAGAAGAAAGCAAAACCTAGTCGAATTCTTAGCATTGAAGCGATCTATCCGTATCTGTCTTTCAGCACCACTTATCTTGCCATCAATGCGTTCATAGCTCCATTTCTGAAACATGTATAGTTCATAGAACAGTGGATGAGATACATTAGCCCGTAAAGCTAACATAGTCACAATGGGAAGATAAGTACCCTGTAACTTAAATAGTCCTCCAGCAAGTCCAACATGTGCTGGAACTGTGAATAAATCAGAACTCTATGACCCTGCTCTTTCAGTTTCACCATCATCTTGTCCAGCAGCTGCATCTTACCTGATGAATCTAGAAGCCTCCTGCAAATTCAAAGAATCAAGATAGCAATGACACCTAATAAAAATAAATGTGGAGTAAAAATACTGCTCAGCAGATGTACTCAAGCTTGAAAGGTAGCTAAATCGAAAATAAGTTAATCCACTTCAGCATATGAACAATTTTAAAAATTACTCAAAGAAGCATTGTAATGGGTGGATACAGAAGTTATACTCAAATTAGAATGGGTACTATGACTATCATCAAGATGTATTACAGCTAAATCTCAGCCAAAATAATTGGCAACAACTCAATTATGTTTTTCATTGGCACGTTTTTAGAGCATGTTCAACAAGAAGATCAGAGGAAACAAACAATGGACAACTCCAATATGGCGAGGTGTCTTTACAGTCAAGCAAGCTTAAAAGGTTAGTGATACCAAGTACTCCTACAGACACTGGCAGTTCCAAGTGATCATCATACACCAGCAAGAACATTATGTAAAAGAACAAGAACAAAACCTATGAGTGAACTAAGAATGATGAGAGTATACAACTACTAAAAAAGAATTATACAATAAAAAAAACATGAAACCATATAGACCAAACCAATAACAATCACAGCAAAGATGAACTAAATAAACATAGTGAAGCAAAATAGAAGACAGTTAATAAACAAGAACCGGTGCACACCTTAAACCTTCTTCTGGATTGGCAGGTTCAAAATCAGGTTCATCAATCATGAATCCATGGCAACAGAGTTTGCGCAACTCCATTACAACGTTTATTAGAGATGTCTGTAACAAAAACAATTAAAAATTGTAAATCCAGTAAAGGAAGACATATAACCAATTAAATGAAAATCAAAACAAGCTATTACATGTCCACCATTACGACGGGCTAACACTTCATAATTCTTGGTGAGAATTGCCTTATAGTACTCCTTCTGTTTGCTTGTCAATTCAACTCGTAAAATCAATTCTTTTTTTGGAGGAAGTTCTTTCATAACATCCTTCTTGAATCCTATTTGTACCACAAGAACGAGAAGGTTGCAATAAGTTTTAGATTCTTTTAACAATGGCGACCAATTAAACAATTATTCAATTCAATATCAGCAGCACCATGTGCCTGACCAAAATATGAAAAGGTGAAGTAGATACTCACTTCGAAGAAGATGTGGCTTCAGCATTCCGTGAAGCTTCTCAATTTGCTTGTCTTGGTTTATATCCTTGAACTCTTCTTGGAGATCAGTTATACTCCCAAACTGCAGAGTACAGACATATAAGCATGTCACATCAGTCTATAAATAGTTTCAGGAGAAAATGAGCTTCGGTTGTCAAATAGAACATTTAATGTAACATGGGCTGAGGCGATTGGAATGTTAAACAATTGAACCAAGTATGCATTGTGCATACATGGCTATGCTATGCATCAAAATGTTTTCTTTTACCAAGCAGAAAGGGTTTGGGGTCCAACAAACTAAGTGATCCAATTAACATAGTGCCACTGTGCCAGTAAGAATTAATAGAAGAGGAAAATTACGATGGTTCAGTTATATATACAGTATTTCACTACCTTTAATCATATTTTGCTTGCACTTGCAGAAAATTTGTTTTAATGCCAATAAGAATTAATAGAAGAGGAAAATTACGACGGTTCAGTTATATATACAGTATTTCACTACCTTTAACCATACTTTGCTTGCACTTGCAGAAAAAATTATTTTAATGAATAATACAGTTCTGAAATTCAATGCCAACAGAGACTTCAATTTTATGGGGGCTTCACAAGAGTACCTTATGGTATTTACCCAGCCAACTGACAGGCTCATATAACATAGTGACAACAGCATATAAATCACTAGGACGAATGATAAACAACAAGTAAGCAATTACCATAACGACACAGCTCCTTGTATGAAAGTGTATCAGAACAGGTAATCATGGTGTGGTATACACACACAGTCATTCCTATCCTAGGCCCTACCGAAGCAATTCAATAATAAGGATTCTCTATTGACTATTGAAACATATTTATAAGAAAGAAAAAGGGCACAGAAGCCACAGAAAAGAGAACATCACTAACAAACAACAGTGCCATGAACTAAATGAAATAAAAATTTGAGCATCCAAAAAGCACAAAATCTTACACTTTCACCCTCAAGGAAGTGCATAAGCATGAAAAGCTCATCAAGGTTATTCTGAAAAAGAGGAAAACAAACATCAAGTTAAAATACTTGCAAAAAAATGTTTGGGCTCAACAGACACTAGTACAACAAGGAACAGCATACGTACGAATAGTGAAAAGAAACTCAAGAAGATAACGATGACATTATTATTAGCAAATGAATTGAATAACTCACTAACGTGGTCTCAAATAAATGACATCCCTAGTATAGGATCAATGCTCATGCAAAGCTGATGCGCTTAATTTGCTGACATGATTCATAAATAGCATCTCAAGATACAAAGTTGAGTAAAAGTGTCATTTCTCATTTCACATAAGCTGC
>Ga0182004_10002808_pt1 | contig 13677 bp, 8 predicted proteins | sample Sormic07211540_1_FD_120479 | JGI IMG/M metagenome (GOLD analysis project Ga0182004, IMG submission 120479) | Endophyte microbial communities from Sorghum bicolor roots, Mead, Nebraska, USA - 072115-40_1 MetaG | ecosystem: Host-associated > Plants > Roots > Unclassified | place: USA: Nebraska...
TGCAATGAGCTCCTCCATCATCACATCATCACCTATGGACTAATCTCCTGTGTATCTCACATAAACACTATTAGTCCACCTAAGTTGTCACTCAATTACCAAAACCAAACAAGGACCTTTCACATAGCCGCCTCCCGACTAAAATTGTCACCGCCCGACCCTTGTGTGCTCTAGTCCTAGTGCCGTAGCTCATCCTCTCCGGCCCCCCCACCCATTGAGCCACGACTTCCTTGCCTATTGCATCGTTGAGCCACTGCTAGCGCATATATCCTCCTCAAGCTGAATCCTGGCATCCTAAGTCCATAGCGTGCAGGTCCAATATGAGTCCATGTGTTTGAAAAAACCCTAAGTCCGTGATGGACAGGATAGAAGCAACTAAGCCTAGACGAAAAACTCAAAGTTTGTTAGCTCGCTCGGCTCGTTATCATCACAAGCCGAGCCGAGCCAAGATTTTAGCTTGTTAGCTATAATGAGCCAACTTGAGCTAGCTTGCGAGCCACTCACGAGTCAAATAAGCTACAATTTCAAAGAAAAAGTAATCATAACTTATATTAGTTTTATATTATTTCATGTCTTATAATTTACAAATGGTTGATATGTTAGCTCATATGAATATTTTGTCCAACTTAAAATTACTAGATATATTATTTTTGTATTATGATTATTTTTAAGCTTTATATTTTATGTATTTTTATATCTAGCTCATGAATTTAACGAGCCACTTCAAACTCGTAAAGCTGACTCTCTGACTCGTTAAAATAATAAACCGAGCCAAACTAGTTCATTATCTTAACGAGGGCCGAGCCGGGCCAGCTTGCCTCGTTATCCAGACTGAGAAGCAACGTCCCTCCAGGCCCCCAGGCCCGACTCCGAGTCCAAACCCGGCCCAACCAAATAAAGGCCAAAGGAGAAGCATCAACCCAACGCCCAAGCAAAGTTTTTCGTCGTCCGTCCCCCATCGCCGCGACCGAGAGAGCTCCAGAGGACGCCGCCGCCGCCAGCAGCGCCACAGCCTGCCTCCTCCGCCCATGGATCCGAAGATGACAGAGGTGACCCAGATGTTCGCCCGCTTCAAGGCGGCCTACGCCCGCAACGACCTCGACGCCTGCGTGACCCTCCTCTCGCAGCTCAAGGTGCGGAAGCCGGCTTCGCTGGATCTGTCTCGCCCGCCGTCCACTTCCCGATGTTTCAGCTTATCCAGGGGATCTCGCGGGTATTGTTTATGGGGTTTGGGGGTGGGGTTTCAGGCTGACGGCATGAAAGATGCAATTTTGACCCGTGTCTCGATGGTTACGAGGGATAACCTCTTACTTTGGAAAAACAATTGCGGCTTAGCCTGATTCGGGGACGCCGGCGCGGTAGGTTTCGCCGTGCTTGGGCCGCTTTCGATTTAGTTTTTAGGGTTTGTTTCGTGGATGTCATCCGCGCCCGAGTACTTTGCATTCCGAAGTACTTTACAGGGAGAAAGGACAGAGTTTAGCAGGTTTACGTAAAAATTTTCCTGTCCCCTTGTGCCTCCTTACTGTAATTTGATCCGAGTGTGTACAGATCTGCCCTGTACCAACTTAGCAACTTCAGGTTTAGTTATAATGTAGCGGAAACCTTTAGTTTTGCTGCTCAATTGAGTTGCCAATTTGGTTTTGCAGGAGAAACTTGTGAGAATTCAATGAATTGTTACCTTTGGATTTCCCTGTTATTTACATGTGAAACACTTATTTTTGCAGGTCCATCTCACCAAATTCCCCAGCCTCCCGCCCTCGTTTCAGCAGACACCGAACGCTGTGGAGGAGCTCAAACTTGCAAGTAAGATGGCCTTGGGCCTCATGTTTTTGTATTTATAGTCGATGCCATAGCGATCCATAAGTGCTCTAGTATATGCAAAATAGCATTCTTGATTATTCACATTGCTAATTCATGGAAAATGTTGAGCACCATAATGGATATCACATTTGATGCAAAATTTTTGATGCTTTATTTCATCTCCATTCTTGCACGCAGACATGCAAGATAAGCTGTTCTTAGCTTATGTTTTCTTCCTTATCGCTAAGCTATTTAGTAATCTAGTAGTAGATAAGATCAAGAGGCCCATAAACTGTTATGCAGTTCTTCTAGTTATCCTTCAACAGAGAAAGTTTTAAACTCAACACAAAACATTTCAGGGGACATTTATGAACATGCTGTTGTTTTGAGTGTGAAACTTGAGGACCAAGATGCATTTGAACGCGATTTTTGCCAGCTCAAGCCTTATTACATGGATACATGGTTAGTTCTCGTCACCCAATTTCTCTTTTATTTGCCTTATTATTACTTTGGTTTCTAATTTTTTAGACTGAACTCGTGTGATGCTTTGAGTAATAATAAAAGTTTAAAGCTGGCTGGAAAGGCGTATTTTTCTTATACACAAGCAATATTAAAAATTTGATGTGCCTGCGTTTGTAAATTGAGATACTAAACTAGTGGAACCGAAGGACTTATTTGAGTTGTTTAACTAGTCTAAGTGACAAACCGGCAAGTAAACCTGACACTATCGGTTGGATTCATCAGATTTTCAAGTAGTTTTAGTTATTATAATTCAGTCAGCATTTGTTAGTTTTCATTACACTGAAGTTGCTAAAACGAGTTCAAACTGGAAATTGCGTGTAGGCTTGCCTTTCTGGGACCCAAAACAGATCCACAACTATGAATACAAATCCTGAATTCATGTGATGCTTTGAGTAATATAGAAGTTAAAAGCTGGCTGAGAAGGCATATTTTTCTTATACACAACCAATATTAAAATTTGATGTGCCTGCGTTTGTAAATTGTGATACTAAACTAGTGGAACCAAAGGACTTATTTGAGTTGTTTATAACTAGTCTAAGTGACAAGTAAACCTGACACTATTGGTTGGATCCATCAGATTATCAATCAAGTTGTTTTAAGTATTAATTTAGTCAGTGTTTGTTAGTTTTCATTACACTGAAGTTGCTAAAACGAGTTCAAACTGGAAATTGCTTGCCTTTCTAGGACCCAAAACATATTCAAAACTATGAATACAATCGAACATTACCTCCTGGTATTTTTTATAAGGAGCATGCCAGAAATGTATTATGCTAAACGATACCAAATAATATTTATTTATGCAGTGGCATAATTCCCCCCTCACCAGAGGAGTACCCAATTTTGGGACTCAATCTTCTGAGGCTGTTGGTTCAGAATAGAATTGCCGAGTTCCACACTGAGCTGGAGCTTCTACCTGTCAAGGCACTTGAGCATCCTTGCATTAAGCATGCGGTAGAGCTTGAGCAATCCTTCATGGAGGGTGCCTACAACCGAGTGTTAAGCGCTCGGCAGGCTGTGCCACATGAGACCTATGTTTACTTCATGGACCTTCTCGCCAAAACAGTTAGGTGAGTGGGCTTCTGTTACTCGTGGTTATTTTTTTTTGGGGACATTGCTCCTGGTTATTTGATTGTTTGATTTTGTCTTAATGGAGATGCTATTGTGTTTTTCTGCTCTCACAGAGATGAAATCGCTGGGTGCAGCGAAAAGGGGTATGATTCCCTATCTGTAAGTGATGCAAAGCAAATGCTTATGTTTAATTCTGACCAAGATCTGCACGAGTACATCTCAGAGGTACTTTTAGTCTTTTAATTTCCCCCCTCCTTTTTCTGAGTGTATTTCTATGTGAAACCATATGATAGTCACTGTAAAGTCTAAATCTTGTGAACATCATTAACAGGAGCACCCGGAATGGGAGATTAAGAACGGTGCCGTCTTCTTCCAGAAGGCGAAGGAGTCGCAGCCTTGCAAGGAGATCCCATCCTTGCAGCTCATCAACCAGACGCTCAGCTACGCGAGGGAGCTGGAGCGTATTGTATGATTTAATTTCATAGTAATCCCTGGTGGATGTTTATTTTCTGTGGTCACTTGGCATGGCCTGTACTGTCCTTTACATTTGAGATCAGCTCTGATCGCCCCTCTGAACTGTCTGAAACATCATGTGAATCTCTGAAGGGCTCGATCTCCCCGGCATTGGTTTGTTAACTCCATTTGTATTTCACCACATTGACTGCATTGTTTGAAAGATGCCCGGCATTCACTGCTGCTGTGAGCTTTTGATGGGCTTAAGATTGAATTACTACATCGAAATTGCACTGATTGTGTTTTTTCCATTAAAAAAAAACCGGGGTGGGGGTGGGCACTGGTTTATGTCGACAAGATTGGTCATACTGGACATACATCTCTCAACTGAAGGGAAGAAGTCTTATTCTGGTAAAATGGACAAAATTTCACCTATCTATTTTCTGTAAAGAGGAGGTTTGTACTAATAGAATAGACAAGAACGGGTAGAATAGATATCCTTCTGTAAATATCCTTTTGAGTTACTAGGAGCGGTTGATTTTAGTTTTGAGTTACTAGGAGCGGTTGATTTTAGCTCACTGTTTTCTTCGAAAATGCTTGGCGTTCTCGCAACGGCATACATCTATAGCTAAGGCTTCCACCTGCTAAATTTTAGCTAGCTAAAATTATTTTAGCTATTCTTAAATACTAGTGGGACTAAACTATTTTAGCTCTTTAGCTCTTTTTTAGTCAATATGTTTAGAACTTTAGCTACTGAGGCCTTGTTTAGTTCCCAATATTTTTTGGGTTCGGGCACTGTAGCATTTTCGTTTTTGTTTGACAAATATTATCCAATCATAGACTAACTAGTAAGGATGGAAACGGTACAGATATTTTGCGACCGTATTCGAGACCGAATTCGTTTAGAGGGGTTAGATCTGTCCGTATCCGAGTCCGAATATTGAACATCTGATACTGTATCCGTATCCGAATACTTAAATCATATATTTGTGATGTCGACATCTAATCATATCTTATCCGACATGGTTGACATTATCCGTATTCGAATCCGAATCCGACCAGAAATATGAAAACAAATATGATATCGACCAGAAATATGAAAACAAATATGATATCAGTGATATCTGTTCGTATCCGATCCGTTTTCATCCCTACTAACTAGGTTCAAAAGATTGATCTCGCGATTTAAAGGCAAACTATGCAATTAGTTTTTATTTTTGTCTATATTTAATGCTCCACGCATGTACTGTAAGATTCGATGTGATGGAGAATATTGAAAAGTTCGAACTAAACAAGGCCTAAAGTAAATAAAATTTAGTTGGCTAAAATTTAATAAGGGAACAAAACGGGGCCTTAGTGTTTTTTTTTTCGTCCAGCCCATTCAACTGGGTCCAACTGTCCGCTTCGCTCTCTCACGTCCGGCCCACTCCAGGCGCACTCACATCGCTCCGTCGCTCCGTCTCCACGCATCGTTTCCGTCGCTCCCCTCGTCCGCCGCAGCGCCGCTAATCCACCCGCCGCCGCTGCCCTGGAATGTATGACATAGAAAAAATATTTTTCCCGGACACCTGATCTACGCACAAAGGAGCACCTCCAGGTTAGTCTCTGATTTGGTGCTTTCCCCCCCTCGGGTTGTAACTTCGCTTTTGGATCAACAGCATGAATCTTTTATCTTTCCAGACCTGCCACCGAAAAGCACCATGACCTGCACATCATCTGTGACTTAAATCAATTTGATTGGTCTGTAGCTAATCCCCCCATTTTTGGACTTACTAAATTAATTTGTGTGTGTTTCATTCCAATAGCTAATCATTTTCGTGTCTTTTCTATTGGATTGGATATCAGTTTCCCCAAATTATTTCAGATTAGCTGGTCAGTGGTCACTGTGGCATGCCTTGTCTCTGTGATATAATAAGCAAATTGGTATGCCCTTGTTTCATGTATTATTATTATTTTTTCTGTATCTTATAATCCTGTCAATCTGTCATTGTAGTATGGTAATTTTGTGGTCATATTTTACCCATAGTGTTGTAGAGTGCACATGAGCCTTCATCTTGCCAACAGCAGGTTGTGACAAATCACCATCAATCACAATTTTTAATTTTGTTGTTAAGTTCAATCGACGAGACTGGGATTTTTTTTTTCTCTATAGTATCTTCAATCCTTAGCTGCCCATATTGTAAATCTGAGATATCACTGAGCTGGATGGGTGAAAAAAAATAGGTTCAATGAATTATGATTGTGAATTACCACAATTTATGCTAGAGTTCATGTTCGACTCATGTTTTCTGAAAGTCAACCTTACTAGATTCCATAATTTTGGTTCTCATTCAGATTCAGGTAGCTGTTAGTTCAGTCAGTGTTCATGTTTTTAGCGATCTTGTGATACTTGTTTCCCGTGTAAATCATATACACTAGTCTTCCTTGTTTCCTGTGTATTCATATAGACCAATCCTTTCGATAAGCATCACTGTCTTATGGTAATTCTGTTTCATGCCATCAATTTTAGGCAGTTGCAGGTTTTGTGGTGTCCATTTTAAATATCCGGTGACCAAAATTTTGATCGTAACTTAGATTGTAGGTATAGTAATTTAAAATATTCACATTATACAGCGATCACAATATTGTTTCACTTAAGACTGATCTTTGGGAGAGCGGTATTATTGTCTTATAGTAAATCCATCTAATTAGTTATGTGGTCCAAATTTTAAAATAAAACTGTTAGGTTGCTGTTATAGTCATTCAATATATTTGCTGTACATGACTCTCTAATTTATTGTTTCCTATAAATCATAAGGATCAATCTTCCAGTAAGAACTGATGTGTGATTGTGTCTAATTGATAGTGTGTTCCATTAGTTTAGTCTCAATTCTTATGGATGCCTGTGAAAACACAGAGTCTCGTAATTTCAGAAGGTGTGGCCACGTATGCATATAGGCCTACGTGAACACCAATGATGCACGCACGTGGTCATTTCGTTGACCGGGTAAGTGGGGGAAAAATTCCGTCGCTAATCAAGGATGCATGCATGTCGCTGATCTATTACTGGGTCTGATTTAATGGAATCATCAGTGTGATGCGCGGCTCCCGTAACTGGAGATGGTCTTAATAGAAATTTTGCTAGAGTTGTTTTTTTTTTAACTTTGGCTCTCAAATTTGTTTTTGATGGCTTAGGGGTCATGCTCGATGCTCTCATCTTAAGACAGCAAATAGTCAATAGTGAATCTTGTTTCTTCCCCAAAAGGCATCATTGAGGAATATTCCACAATCCACATCCCCTCCCATCCGGCGAACCGCAATGAAGTCTCCGATCGCCGTCGCTGGCTCCGCCGCAGATTTTTCTGACGCTCTGCCCTCCCCGACCTCCCCTGCAGCGGTCCCATGCCATTCCAGGTGAGGGAGCTGCTGCACCTGTCGCTTCCTCGATACAATCGTGCGCCCCGTTTTATATATGTAACTGATCTTCCTGGGATGCCCTTTGTCCCCAGCCCCGGCCGCCACTATTACCTCGCTGTTGACCGCACCCAGTTCAAGATGGTGCGTATCTATTTTTCCCCGCCCCCTTCGCTCCGTTTGCAGTTGCGGCAGTGCACTTGGATTTCATCTCTTCGATACTAATTGAGTGATTGTGCTGCAGTTTTGTGATACCACTGTTTGGTTAGCCTCGATTCATTATGATTTATGCTAATTGAGTGATTGTGCGCAGAGGACACTCTTGGAGCTCCTGGGGGTTGTCGCAGATCGCCGCAGTGGGCTGCCGATTGCAACATGTGTTTCCTCCCGTGATGAGCTTGATGCCGTCTGTGCTGCCGTCACCAACCTCTCCTTTGTGTCAATGTCACCGCTGGTAATTTACAAACACAATTTCACCACCTTGTTGTAACTTGCTCTCAAGTATTTCCTTTTGTCCATTTTTCTCTGAAATTCTTGGTGGCTTGGAAGTAATATGCCTCATCCAGCATATTTTCTCTGAAAATTTATGATGTTTACCAGCATAAATATTGTTGTGTGCCCTGAAATTGTTGCACTTGCACAAGGTCGGACAGGTTTATGATCCTCGCTATTAGGAGGCTTTTACTTCACATCAACATCAACATATTACTAATGGGTCTTCTATGTACAGTATAGTGATCAAGCTGAAGCAGAGCGTGCATCTGTTCTTGAGAAGTTTCGTCAAGAAACAATTCAGTGGAATCAAACTACTAAAGCTACCAATATTGCCGAAAGTTCTAGGCTTGAAAGTATTGGCTCAAAACTAAGCATTGTAGTTGCAACAGATGCTTGCTTGCCTCAGGCAGCGATGGCAGAGGCACCACTTATGGCACGGGTGCTGATAAACTATGAGCTTCCCACAAAGAAGGTGAGCTTTACCCACATTTTGTGTGCATATTTGTTCCTTTTACTCCATTTGCTACACAAACCATGAACCTTTTTTTTGCTTTATATGTATATATTTTTCTGTTGCACAGTTTCACTGGCTCTCCCAGTTCTACTTTTCTGATGTCTCGTGTGACCTGAAGATTAACACTGTGTTTTGCAGGAAGCTTACTTAAGACGCATGTCAACATGTTTGGCAGCAGGTATATTAAGATAATATTGATTCAATTTACATCTTGTGCTCCTTGATGTAGCTGATGGCCTTTGAATGGTGCAGATGGAATTGTGATTAACATGGTCGTTGGTGGCGAGGTGGCTACACTCAAGGCTTTAGAAGAGAACAGTGGTCTGCTCATTGCCGAGATGCCAATACATGTAAGATATACACCATTATTTATTTTACTATCATCTAATATTCTCTTAAGATCTAAACTTAAATATTTGCTATGCAGGTTTCAGAGATATTATGAGAGTCCCAATCGTACAAAATTTCAGAAGTTACTGTTCTATTTCCACACTAACTACTGATGGTTTTACTTCTGCTACTTTGATTTTGGATTGCTTTTCATGATACAGATTGTTCCTCAAATTAGATCTCTAAAGAATTAGAATAATGCTCATTGTTTTTTTCTCTCTCTGAAATGATAGAAATAGGAGTGGTTCAACATCCAGTGACATGATTCATTACTCTGTGCATCGTATCTATACTTACTGTTAGTTCTTACGAGATTGGTGACAGAGTCACAAAGAAATATTCAATTGCCACAGAAATATTGCTATTGATTGCTCCAGCATATACTTCAAGTCGGTAAATAAACTAGTGTTTTGACTAGTTATCTAGTGAACATTTTGTGCTCTGTGTTGTACGCAACTTCCATTTTGCAGTAGCAGAATTGCATGAAAAAAGTAATGCAAAAAAGGAAAAATAAATCACATGATTGTAGTATTGGAAAAATACAGAAAGTGATAGTGATATTCACATGGAGTCAGCAACATCTAGCCATATAAGGAAATCTGCACTTTTTGTAGACTGCACAGGTGTACTGTCACCATGCTAAATAGTTTTGCTAAACAATGGGATTGCCACTGGTCGAGTTAGCATCATCTAATATGCTCGAAATAATTAGAACCCTAAAGTTCACGAAAGAGTACATGATATTTGATGTATCGTGTGTTTCAACTAATCCAAAGACCTGACCCAAAAAAAATCCAGTAGCTCCTTGATGAGGTTAAGATCATGAGTGTTTGGCCATAAAAACATGGCAGCATCCAGCATAGACAGAGGTAAAATCCAGTAGCTCCTTGATGAGACTTATTGACCTAAAATCCTTCACTTGTGTGGCATCAGCCTTCTTAGGCAAGAGAGTGATGAATGCTGTATTCAGGAGCCTGAACTTAAAATGGAACCCTTGCTGAATTGCTAGAATGGCAACCACTATAACAAGAAGTCATCTTAATTCTCGTTCAGCAAGAGTTCAGTTGAGAGCTACGTCTTTGACATAACACCATGATTGAGTTTGTCTATGGTCTCATCAAGATCATAAGCTCTTAGTCAGATCTCTTAGTTAAGTTCACCGAGCCACGTTTTTCTACTAAAAATTTGTTTTTTGTTTCCATGTATTTGTGAGTTCTTTTCTACACTAATATGGAAGCAACTAACGCGCGGCAGGCCGTAATATGGATCGTTCGCACGGCCTTGCCATTTATAGTAAAGTACAATTATTATATTACTTTTTTTTGGCAAGCATGCTAATCACGCTAGCTTGCGGGCACAGAAAATTTTTCCCGCTAAATGTAACCAAAGACTCTTCACGGCTTGCGTAGCCCAGAGCCCCAGACCCAAATACTCACCACGGTTTATTGGAGGAAAAGCAAATCAGACCCAAATATATGCTTTTAGGGACTGCATGTATACGTTCACAAAAAAGTAATGTATTCAGAAAAAAACACATTTACATCTGCAGTTTTCTATAGCAAAACACTATACATCTAGTCCCTAGGAAAACACACATTTTCACATCTTTTCTGTACATGAACTTTATCTTTTTTTTTCTCTATATATGGTCTGCATCCTGCATGTTAAAAAAATAGATAACATGTGTTATAAATTTGTTGCTGGATGGAGATAAAAAAGATGCATAGGTTAAGAAAATAAAAACCTTATATTGCCTATTTGAGAAGACATTATTATTCTTGAAGCTCAGGTTGATGTTGGTAATGTTGTACTAGTAAATTGTATTTTCTCAGGAATTTAACTGTTATTTATTAGGCAAAATGTCTTCGTGAATAGGCAATTTAGCCTATTCTTATTAGTCAAAAAGAAATAACATTTGTCTAGTTTTGAAACATGAGTTTTGCGGCCGAGGAGCAATAGGAAGAAGGTTGGCTACTGTGCAAGATGCAGTGATAATTATTTTCTAGATAATTCATTTAAGGCCAAATGCAAATTCATATGTAATTTTTTAATAGCAAATTTTATCTTGAGTGCTAACAAAAGAGTGAACCACATTCGAAAATAGGCAACACAACTACTAGAGATGCAGCCTAGCATAATTCAATCTCAGTCTTTAGTCTCTTTCAATTTCTAACATAAAAAATGAAAAGAGCAAAAAGAGCGGATAGGAGAGACAGAGAGTATTACCTGGATGTGATCTTGTTGATGGGCAACCGTAGTTGTAGCTTGCTTGATGAAGATTGACCTGACCGATGTGCGTGCACTGAGCAACAGAGAAATGCGCGCTGGGGCGCGGGTTAGTGAATGTATGGTCTCACCAGGTTTCACTTCAGCCCTACAACCATGGACGAGGCGTGGGGAAATAAAATCCATCAAACTCAATCAGCTCACAATCATGGTGAATCGATTAAGCAGCAACAACTTGAATCACCGCATCGCGACTTGCTTATGTTCTTGGAGCCTTTATTGGTGATGAGCAGGTTGCTGCTAGTAATGCTTTAGTGGATTACATTTTCATAGGCAATTTTAGTGCCATTCATTAGGCAACAATGTCTTCCTAATTTTACAATTTTGTTATTTAAAAAAGCAAGTGCAGTGTCCGTGTTCATTTGCAACCCACAACCCCATCCCTAACCCTGATTTATTTAAAAAAAACATATCAAACAGAGGCAAGGTGATGATGTAAAAAACAGAGGTGATGTTTTCAAAGTAGGCTGCTATGGTACATACACATATTCTAGAGCGCAACGAGCATTTTCAGCACCCATACAACATAAGGCTTTTTTAAATGTTGCCGCATAATCATTAATTGCAAGAAAATATTACAGAACTCAATCATAATTATTTATCAAACTAAAACATTAAGGTTGAAGCTATTCTGAATGTAGCATGCCTGGCAATCTGCAACAGAAGGCTAACTTGCCCATTTAGAAGTACATTGTTGCATAATAAATGATACTTAAATTGCCTAACAAATGACACATGGAGCAGGGCGTAGAAAGAACGGATGCTGAAGGGATGGGGTATGCTACCGTTGAAAAACAAGCTCGAGCCCGTATCTGGTGTAAGGAAGATGGAGGGGGCACAGCCACCGGAGAGGCTGCACAACCAAAGGGGCTCCACAGGTTCTAGGATACATCCTCAGTAATCTAAAATCTCATGTAGGTTTTCTCATGAGCAATTTAAGTATCATTCATTAGGTAATAATGTCTTCCTAAAAATAGGCAATTTATGTATTCTCATAGTGTTTGTGTTCATTTGCAACCCACGGTCCCACCCCCAGTTTATTTGCAAAAAATACATAGCTATGTTTTTATTTTTTTATGCATCACATCTATTTATGTAACAGGCAAAAATACAGATTAAGCAGAGGCAAGGTGACGATGTAAAAAATAAGTTATGTACAAAAGGCAGACTAGATTAATGACTCAACAGAAATAATCAGCATAACAATAGAAAAAAAGAGAGAATGATCTATCTGCAATAATATGTTACCTGCATTAGTCAACACCTCCCAATCTGCGCTTCCCTACTTGAGAAATGGAATCTCAAGCTTCCCCTTGTCACCTACACAAGAAATGGGATCGCAGGCTCCCCTTGTCACCCGGGCATGATTCAAATCACATAGAGAGCATAGTAACGCTTGAAAATTAAAGGAGACATACAGTAAAAAGAGAGGAGGTTATAGGCACATTTTTGGTGTTGGACACAAATAATTGCCACTGGATTACTAATAACATGCACGGCTAATGATATTAAATTACTTAACTAATTTTACATGCACATTTTTGGGTGGTTCTCAACTGCTCGTCTACACTTTCATATAGCCTATTGCACACTCCAACTTTTCTGCAGCAGAAATTTAAGTTTCATTTGTTAGGCAACAATGTCTTCTTAAATAGGCAATTTATGTATTCTGAAAAAACGTCCAATGCAGTTTTGTTGTAATGTTGAACTGAACAAGAATTCATCTGATCATATGACCAACTACAGCTTATGATTCTCACATGAACAATAATAAGTAATTTTCAGCGATCATTGATCTTAGATGCACATTTACTCCTATACGAATTGCAGTCTAAGGAAAATTAAACATCCAAAAATACAAACATGCTAGTAACAATTCTAAAATTGAAAATAGGCACACATACAAAAATAATAGAATATATGTACAGTATCAAGCGAAATGATTGATAGCGATCAGATGCTAAGAAACAAGATGCATAAATCAACCCGTTGTAAGGGTTACAACGTCACATCGAATTCAATCCTGAACATGACAAATGCAGCAAATGGTTTGAACTTGAGGTTGATTGAAATTTCTTATAAAAACTAAACAATTCTCCACTGCTAGCGATCCACGAAATCTATGTGAAAACAGCATCAATAATTTGCACTTTTCCAACTGATGTGATTTTGATCACCTTCTGAACCCGAAATTTCACCTGCCAAACTGACTAAAAAAATCCTCACAGCACAGTAGCTACTGATCTCCACAATCGGGTAATCGGGTGCCAAGAGTCTCACATATGGAGCACTACCACATCACATGAGACAACATGGTGAGGAACGTATCTAATCGAAGCGGGGGACAAAGGTCTCACCTACTGGACACATGTGGGAGGGAACTAGATGTTCACGGTGAGGATTCTGACATCCTTGCGCTCCTCCATCTCGGCGATCGAGAGCCCATCTCCTCCGCTACCGCCGTGGCGCCTTCGACTGCGGCCGCGAGGTAGGCTTGCCACCACGGGCTGGATGGTCCGGCTGGCCACCACCTAGGCCAGCCCCTAGCACCCAGGGGGGAGCAGATCCATGTCGCCCCAACCTCCTGGCGCGCCTGAAAGGTCCAAATGGCTAGAGGGGGGGTGAATAGCCTATTAAAATTTCTACAAACTTCAACTAGACAAGTTGATTAGTAAAACAAAAGGCGACGCTATTCTAGCACTAGCACAACTAAGCTATGCAAGCCACCTACACAAGTCTAGCAAGAAAGCTAAACA
>Ga0182004_10002809_pt1 | contig 13676 bp, 18 predicted proteins | sample Sormic07211540_1_FD_120479 | JGI IMG/M metagenome (GOLD analysis project Ga0182004, IMG submission 120479) | Endophyte microbial communities from Sorghum bicolor roots, Mead, Nebraska, USA - 072115-40_1 MetaG | ecosystem: Host-associated > Plants > Roots > Unclassified | place: USA: Nebraska...
TAATAAAAGTTCTTCAAGAATGACTTAAATTTGACTATATTTGCACAAATTTTTTGAATAAGACGAGTGGTCAAACTTGGAGTAAAAAAAGTCAAACGACTTACAATTTGGGATGGAGGGAGTTCCTGTGGTGCAGAATTTTAGGATTCAGGAAAAAAAAATAAGAGAGGTGCAATCTGGAGCAGAGCTCCCCGAATTAAAATCTTGAGTATTTTGGCCGCAGTTACGTGTGTGGGAATATGCAGACGCTGAAGAGAGCTTTACTGAACTGCATCTCATCCGGTCTGGCAACTTGGCAAGTAATAACAAACGGCCCAAAGCAACCTAACAAGATTCCGCATCCCGAGCTGGAAAAGCGGATCGCGAGAAGGTGAATATTCCAGGAGATAGGCAGGAACGGATCGATGGAGGGCCTGACCTTGCCCAACTCCTTGAGCCTCAGCACGGTCTCGTCCCTGAGAATCTCCCGGTACAGGCCGTCGCCTCCTCCCAGCTCCGGCAGCCCATCTAATAAGTTTTTGGCAAAAGCCGCCGGTGAGGAAAACCTGGGTGCAGGAAGGAAGAAAAAAAAACGCAGAAGATAACGAAGGAATCGTGCGGACGGGTGATGCAGGCGGCGACTGAATGAAGCACCCACCGGCGGTGGACGAGATTGGGAGCGAGGTGAGGAGGACCGAGACGGAGACGGCGAGGATGAGGAGGGGACACGGGCGGTGGCGCAGGGGGCGGGAGGAGGAAGGAGCCATTGAATTGAGCCGTGCCGCTGCCGACCGAGGATGTGTGGCCGCCGTGGGTGGTGGCTGCGCTGGCTGAGTGGCTGGCCGCCTGGCTCCTCCCTTTCTCAATGTGGACGAGGCGCAAGCAGGCTGCTTTTATAATAAAGTGGAGAGCCGCTTTGGCTCTTGTGGGCTCCTCTGGGCGCCTGACAGTGGGCTCAGTCGGTCACGGTACACATTTTGTGCTAATAACCTTTTATGTTAATTAATTGTGCTAAGGCCTTGTTTAGTTCCACTCAAAAACTAAAAAAAAAATTAAAATTTCTCATCACATCGAATCTTGTGGCACATGCATGATGAAGCATTAAATATAGATAAAAACAATAACTAATTATATAGTTTGCATGTAATTTGCGAGGTGAATCTTTTGAATCTAGTTAATCCATTAATTAGACAATAATTGTTAAATATAAATAAAAGTGCTGCATTATTTAAAAAATTTTCACCGCAACAACTAAACATGGCCCAACTTGATTCACCGTTGCCATTGCTGCCACCACAACGTACTCCCTCAGTCCCCTAACGAGATTTAACTCTAGCTAGGTGTCTTTTTCTACTTTCTCTATAGTCCAGGTGCAACGATTACATTGTAGAGCAATTTTTAATTATGGTATATTTAATTTCTCATTAATATTGGTCTCTTCACAACTTCACCAAAACACTAGAAGTACACTTATTCTAGGATACAGTAGTACTCACCAGCGTAGCTCCTTAGCCACATCGCATGCCATAACATCTGTGCGCCATCGCCCCAGCTCCTCCTTCCATCTGCACCATGACTAAGGAAGGAGGAGGTCACCATACAAATACATGGATTCACCAAAAAAAGAAAAAGAGCTATCCAAACATCACTTGAGCATGTTTGGACAAGATTCTAAAATCTAGATTTTGAATAAAAATAATCTTTGTGTTTCTTGGTTTTTATGCGTGTGCGTCTTCTCTAAAATCCTAGTGTGTTTGGACGAGATTCTAGGATTCTGAGAATTTTTCCCCTATATTCGGATTCTTATTATAATCCATGTGGATCATCATCTCAACGCAACCAAAAGTACTTACTGTAACGACAGGCACGCCGGCACTCCTGCCATTGTGTTGTGCCGGCCATCACCCCACCCACCCGCTACACCCCCCTACCCGGCCGGTGCCGTGTGTGTCATCTGATGTTGGCGTTCGTCCATCCTATTTGGCAATGCAAAAGGCTCATCTGGGCACTCCTCACGGGGCAAGACAAGAAAAAGGAAGCAGGGAAGTCACAAGTGCGAAAGGCGCTCATCATCGGGCCGGCACAGAAAAAAAGGAGTGGCGCAGAGAATCTGGTGTCCTAAAATACTGTACACCCGTTGCCGGCAGCAAACTCACGGCTCTGATCTGCTCGCCGACGACGAATCTGGAATCCAGCGAGAGCCACCCACCAGCTACAGCTAGCCCGCGCAACGAGGTCGCTGGCTGGGCACAAGACCGTCGCTGACGGGTGGGTCCGAGATGACTCGCTCGCGGGGCCGGTGTTGGAAAGGATGGCGCGAAAAGCAAAAGCATGGGACGTGTTGGAGTTGGATTCTGCCGCTGCTCGATCCTGGCATGGCATGGCATGGCATCTTGTGTGCGTCGTCGCCAGGAAAGGAAGACGACGCGCGCATGCATGAGCCCCGGCCCGCCCCCGGTAATTCCGTCCCGTGCGTGGCACTTGCATGCATGCATGCATGCGTGCGGCATGCCTCTTTAAATTCCTGGCTGGATACCACCGGCACCGGCACCGGCACCGGGGCGCTCTATATATGCGTCACAACAAACGTGAGGAAGTTTCTCTACGTGTTTCTCCTCTTTCCCGACGAGACGTGGGCACGTGCACTGTGCCAGGAAACATCAGTACGGCCTTGTTTAGTTCACCCTGAAAACCCGTCACATCGAATTTTGTGTCACATGCATAAAATATTAAATATAAACAAAAACAAAAACTAATTATACAGTTTAGCTGTAAATCACAAGACGAATCTTTTGATCCTAGTTAGTCTATAATTGGATAATATTTGTCACAAACAAACAAAAATGCTACAGTTCCGAAAAGTGTTCACTTTTCGAAACTAAACAAGACCTACTTCTCCGTATAATGCCAAGGCCAATGGGCACCTGATCGGACTGGACTGGCACTAACAACACGTCACTAGTGGCTTGGGTTGATTAGGCGCTCTGCTTGCTAGTTGACCCTCCACTAAGTAGGACTAGGAGTGTGCTACTGTAGGCCTTGTTCAGTTCCCTACAGATTTTTTTGTTTTAGCACTTTAGTTTTTATTTGATAAATATTGTTTAATTATGGACTCACTAGGCTCAAAAAAATTCATCTCACGATTTACAAGCAAACTATACAATTAATTTTATTTTTTGTTTATATTTAACACTTCATGCATGTGTCACAAGATTTGATGTGACGAGAAATTTTAAAAAGTTTTTGGTTTTTGGGTGAACTAAACAAGGCCTAAACTATAGTAAGAGTATCACCGGTCACCGATACTCAGATTCGTGATTAGTTTACACGTCTCTGCAGTCTGCTCACGTCACGGCTATACTAGAATCCGGTTAAAGAATATGACGAGAGAGAGATATGATACTTGAGTAGGTATGTTGCATTGCACATATAAAATATAATACTTAAACTATACCAAATTATAAAGACACTTTTACATAAGTTTGACCACTCGTCTTATTTAAAAATTTATACAAAATATCACTTCTTTTTTATGGTTTAGTTTATTAATAAAAGTTTTTTAAAAATAACTTAAATTTGGCTATGTTTGCACATTTTTTTTAAAAATAAGATGAGTAGTTAAATCTGAAGAATCAAAAAAGTCAAATGTCTTGTAATTTGAGATCGAGAGAGTATATAGTTTCAGCTCGCGTAAGGTTCTGGACTGCTCAAGCTGTCAAGCAATCAAAAGCGTCGTCGTAAGATGATTCTACGTAGGAATGGCACTGAGCATGGAGGACAGCAGTGGTGCTCGTGCGCCCCACGCAGTCCCGCAGCAGCTCGATTGACCCATCTCGTTTGTGTTAATTAATGTCCTCTAATCTACCATAAGAAATCGAGGACTCCAATCTATATGGGTAGTTTCCGTCATAAAAAAAATTAAAAACTAACCGGTTTATCCGAGCTATGCTAATCCATTAGCCTTGATGAATAGTTGTTTAAAACCTTATATATTTGATATATATTTGAAAAGCCTAATAAACTCTCAACTATTTTACAATTTGTTTTCTCTTTTAAGAATTTGATAAAGTTGTTTATATAATTAATCTTTTAAAAGATAACCACATCTCCTTTCTAGAAAAAAAAAGAATTGTTTACAGCCTCTAAAATTGCACACAACCAAGTTTTTAGCTAATGAGCTCAACATAAAGGGAGAAAGGACACAAAATAAAAGAAAAAATTCATAAGCAAAGTCTATGTTTGCTTCTCTTTAGAGATGGAACCACATTAAATGTTAGTAAAGTTCCTCCCTTTGAATAAAAAATAAATGTTAGTAGTAGAGACAATATTCATTTAATCTCATGTGCAATTTGTCCATCGATTCCCCGACAAGCGAAAACCTCACGATGGAGCAACACTTGGCCTTGTTTAGTTCGAAAAAATTTTGGTTTTTGGCTACCGTAACACTTTCGTTTTATTTGACAAATATTATCTAATCACGAAGTAACTAGGCTCAAAAGATTCATCCCACAAATTACAGATAAACTGTATAATTAGTTTTTATTTTTGTCTAGATTTAATGTTCCATACATGCGATCAAAGATTTAATGTGATGGAGAATCTTGAAAATTTTTGCGAACTAAACAAGGCTGAATGTGTTGGTCACGGATGACCGATAGAAGTGCAGTAGAGTGGCATTGGTAGCAATGACCAATAGTTCGCTAGTGTCAGATATGGTTTCATAGTTTGTTTGAAAAGGCTTGAGGCGACAACAAATGTTGGCGCAATGATATCCGAGCAGTGGCTACTTGAGGTATGAGTCTATTATAGCATCATATAGAATTTAAAAATTTACAAAAGGGTCAAGGAAATAAAAGTTAGAGAAACTTGATGGTGATTTTACTAAGGAAAGGAACTTCACAAAGAGAAAGCTAAAAGCAACTTTGATTTTGCCTCGAGAGTAATGTCACAGCCACAAAATAGGATTGAAAAAAAGAGACTCGAGGAAAATGACAATATCTTTAAACGAGAGTATCTCCATGAGTCCAAAAAATATATCTCTTATTTTCCCATACAGGATCCAATAACATATGTACTATAAATCATTTTATCCTAGACTTTTTCCCTTAAGTGACTAAGTCTCAACCTCCTATTTTTAAGATAGGCTGGACAAGGCGGGACTTAAATTTGAGGTAGAAGGACGCTTTAGGTGCCACTAAATTTAGGATGTTGGGATATGAACACTATTGGATTTTTTTTTCTTTGCAAAAATCTTATTTTTTACTGAGGTCTTGAATAGAGGTACTCTTGGAGACACTCAAGAATTGGTTGATAATCGCTATATGGATTTCGTACCATAGGTCTGTAGAGAGAGGATAACTGCAATCCAATAAATTAACAGAATGTATTTGCAACAGCTAGTTTCAAATAAAAATATCCAAATGGAACAGTGGAAAACACTAGCTACTCGTGCTATTCGTCAATGCATCCCTACTAGGTTATAACCATTTTTTAAGAGAAGGAACCATTTGCTGGTTAACCGCTAGTCATCTAAGCCGTTTTCATTCAGGATTTTCTTTCTGACCCAAGAAGTAGGACTCTCATCCTTACTTCTTTGATCACAAAAAAGTTTCGAATAAAAATAACCCTTTTTTTTTGGAAATCTTACGGCGAAATTTTATTCATTGAGGATGATTACATCATTTATAAAAAAACAACAATAAGGCTAATGGGTTCATTGTCCCAAGTATAAATTAGATAATTAGTTTTTTTTTAAGAATTACACGGTTAATCAGAATGGATCGTTCTTGAAAATAAGGAAGACTAGCAAATCGGCAGTGGGCCGGAGGCCATATTTCTTCGTTCTTGTGTGGGTTTGGGCGCTTGGACCAATATGTTACGGGGTACGGGCCGTGAGCCCACCCTCGTCCGAAGCACCGCAGCCGGCGTGGCTGCTGCCACTGGCCACGCCGTAGCGCCAGATACATGCGACGGCAGTGCGCTCTGCCCTGGGAGCCTGGGACGCGGCAGCAAGGGATGCCGGACCCGTGAGCCAGCGCCGGGGCTGTCAGGTCACTTTGGCATAAATGCACAATCCATTGGCAACACCAAATACTAAACTCGCCAACACCCACAAGAAGTGCATAATCGTTTGCTAAAAGCCCAAAACTAACATTTCGTTTCACATATCATTTCCAGCCCAATAAATCTGTACCAATCATTTTTCCCGAGTTCCGTATTACAGCGCGCGAGAGAGATTTACAATTACGAGGTTGAATATACCATGGTACCATCGTAAAAAAAGAAAACTTGAGAAATGAGAAGGCTATGGAAAACCCCACAAAAAAATCTACAATTTACAGAAGGCACCATTTCCGACGCAATTTCCATTTCATTTCTGCAAAAAAACGGTTAAGGGAGCTATATAGTATTCACAATCACTCTACAGTTATCTGCAGCACAGTCGTCAGCCTGGGTTTTCTGTACCTCCTCAACAATAGCGACGAGCACACAACACTTACGGACGAGAAGGCCATGCAGGCGCCGGCGAGCCACGGCGGCATCTGCAGCCCGGTGAACGGGAACAGCGCGCCAGCGGCGATGGGGATGGCCACGACGTTGTAGGCCATCGCGAAGAAGTAGTTCCACCGGATCCGGCTGAACGTCTTCCTGGACAGGTCGATCGCGGTGATCACGTCTTCCAGGTTGTTCCGCACCAGCACGTAGTCCGCAGCCTCGATGGCAATGTCTGTTCCCCCGCCAATGGCCATCCCGACGTCGGCTGCTGCCAGGGCTGGGGAGTCGTTGATGCCGTCCCCAACCATGGCCACGGTGCTCCCGTCCTTCTGGAGGGCGCGAACAACGTCAGCTTTTCCGGCTGGCATGACCTCTGCTCTCACGTCCTCAATACCAACCTGCCCAAAGTACAATAGCACGAGCAAATCAAAATCAAAAGTGAAACTTATGAATGAATTGAAGTCAAAAGAAAGAAAAATGACATGAAGACGAGCCAAACCTCTTTTGCAACAGCTTGCGCGGTCCTCCAGTTATCCCCTGTTAGCATCACTGGATGAACACCCAACTTTTTTAGTCCTTCCACTACAACAGCAGCCTCTCTTTTCAGGGGATCGGTTATGCCCATCAAACCCACAAAATCGCCATCATATGCCACAAGTATGCCTGTTTTTGCATTCGATTCCAGGTCGATCAAGAAAGTTTCTGCTTCTGGGGGAATGGTCACACCGTTTTCAGTCATCAAAGAACGGTTTCCAACCTGTCAATACATTTGTTTCAAAGATAAGCAAGGATTTATTCAGAGACAATAAAACACATAGCCATATATAACAATATTTATAATGTGCTCTGGTACATTTCATAAGGCAAATTGTGACTGGGAACTGAAGTCTAGAAGGTTTTATATATGACTACATAAGTGCTGGCTCTGGAGATATGAGAGACGATAATATGAGTGGATGGTCATGAATAAATGATTAGGACAGAATGTGGTGTAAGGGCAGAAGGGAGGAATTAGCATTAGAGTGTACATTAAAAGGGGTATAGAAGCATGAGGTTCACCTATGACTCACCAAAACATGCTTCCCGTTGATGGAGCACTGAACTCCTTTGCCAGGTACTGCAGAGAAGTCTTCAGCTTCAAGCAGCCACTGAGACAATACCTTGTCTTTTTGTTGCTCAATGCCATCTTTTGATGAAGGAAGCTTGCCAAAGAAATGGAAATGGAATGCATAGTCCAAAACAGCTTTGGCAAGAGGATGCTCACTGCTTGCCTGAGTACAGAGCAAAAACACAAAATATTACGCACATTAACACAAAGCAAAACAAAAAAAAAGGTGGGAGAGAGAGAGAGAGAGAGAGAGAACATGTCATATGACAGAAAATAAACTATTTATGAAACTCCTTGGTATTACTCAAGAGGAATAATTTAGAAGTCAGACTCACCTCTGCTGATGCAACCAGTGTGAGGAAATCTCCTAGGTCCATTCCCGAGAAAACCTTTGCAGCTGTTACAACAGCCTTTCCTTGTGTTAGTGTCCCTGTTTTATCAAAAACCACATACTTTACGTTTTGAGCTCTCTCTAAAGCATCTCCGCCTTTTACAAGTACTCCATGATTAGCCCCAATTCCAGTTGCCACCATCACAGCAGTTGGTGTTGCCAAACCAAGAGCACAAGGACAAGCAATCACCACAACAGATATGGCAAACATGAGAGAGAAGACAAAGCAATTGCTATTTTCAGCAACCCATGAATTTGGATACGCACCCAACCATCCACACAAAAACCTACATAAGTAGCCAATGGACAGGTGAGAAACTTGAACATATTAGCATCTCTCCAAATTTCACGGTACTTTTATTGAACTTACCACGCAGAAAATGTCACTATTGACAATGTGATGACAATTGGAACAAAAATGCTAGCCACCTGAAAAACAAAGGATATAATGTCACTATTATCATATCATGCATCTAAACTATTATTTGAAACTTTCAGTAAACATAAGGCTTTTTAGCATGTAAACTGGTAAGTTTGTACATATTAAGATAAGACCAGTACTGCAGAAAGAACGAAAAAAAGAAAACAGAGAAGATGCACAAAATTGTCTAGCCATGACTATGACTGATCTTGAGCTGAGTCACTAGCCTTTGTTCTTAGGATAACTAAAGGCAAATCCATGCCTGAAAGATTGGTACCATATTGCAACTGTAGGCTGGATTTATTAAATATGTTACAACAAGTAGCAATAGAAGTAAATGAACATGTATTGCATAAGTTATGGTAAAATAAATTATCATCCTCTAAAAGGTAACGAAAGGTTCGACAAAAAAATCACAATTAAAGGCCCTCTAAAAAGCCAAATAGATACAAAATGGGCATACAAATAGTGTCACATGCACTTCCCTTCAACTTGGGAAAACAACATATTGAATGGATACAAAAAAAGAGGTACTCACATAATCAGCGAATTTCTGAATAGGAGCTTTGGACATCTGAGCAGTTTCAACCAGAGAGATTATCTGACTCAAAACTGTACCAGATCCCACTTTTGTTGCTTGTATATGAAGGATACCATGTAAGTTTATTGTCCCCCCAATTACAACACTTGATACTTCTTTAGGGATGGGTGCTGATTCGCCAGTTATCATACTTTCATTCACATGACTTGTTCCCCAAACGACAACACCATCAGCCGGAACCTTTGAACCAGGAAGCACTTTTAAGACATCACCAGGTTGGACCAACCGTGCATCAATCTCCCTCTCCCCAACATGTTTTCCTTCTGTATTTGGAATGATACGTGTGAGTTTATATATACAAAAAAAAATATAAGATGTTGCATTTTTATATAACTGTGTAATTGTATATATTCCAAGGATAAAAATTTACTGGAGACCTTTGTCTTTCAGAACCAAAATAGCAGTAGAAGGGACCAGTTCTACAAGCTTCTTAATAGCATCTGATGTCTTCCCTTTTGCAAGCACCTCAAGATACTTCCCAAGCAGCACAAATGTAATTATCATTGCACTTGTCTCAAAATATACGGGAGGATGAAATCCAGTAAATGCTCCGTATAGTAGTGCACAGACAGAGTATGCATATGATGCAGTGGTACCAAGAACCACTAGCACATCCATGTTTGTAGATCCATGCCTCACAGCCCTATAAGCCGCAACATAGAACCGTTTGCCGACAACAAATTGTACAATGCTTACCAATATCCACTTCAGCAAATCCCCCATGAGAAATGGTCCACAGTGCATGCTTAGTAGTGTACTAAGGAAAGGTATACTGGGGCAAACCATACGTATGAAAAATACAGGAATCTGGTGCAACAAAATAATTACACAAGAGTTAGGGCCTCAGAGGGCAAGCAGCATCATGCCACAACTTAAAAGTATTAGATGTCAATAAATTTTTAACAACTAGTGAAATATCAGCCCTGATGCTTGTGTCTCTAACACCAAATGCATATTCCTTTAGACCCCGCACTTTCTCTCCTTTTTGCATTGCCCTTAGTCCTAGTTGATCACTTAATTAGAGTAGCATTTTATTTCTTAAGGCATCTTGTCTTGCTGGGCCTCACATGCAAGCAAAAAGAAGAAATTATTTAAAGTGCCAATGGACAGATAAGACCTATTGAGTTGGATGTCATAGTAGGGGCCATTTGGTCATGATTCAAAACATTAATTTAAAATAATTAAGTTCTAATATTATGCTGCCTGGTGCAGACACGTTAGACATGCCCTGCACACTACCAGCTCTTCCCTAGTGACAAAATTAGCAAGGGTATCATCACTAAACATGCATTCTGCCTATTCTGTTGGCCTAAATTTCATGCTGTGAGGAAAAAGAAATAAAGAGGTTAGACAAAAACTTACGCTAAGGAACAAGCTAGAGCGGAGAAGGTTAAGCATTTTGGAGGCCTCCTGTGCATCATTTGAAGCCCCTCGAGTGTATGGATTCTGAACATCAGCTTTGAACCTCCCATTGCTTGCCATCTCAATTGTATCCACAATTGATCTCAGACCAACAGCTTCTGGATCAAATACGATCTCAACTTCCGAGAGGACAATATTTACACCAAATTGTCGCAAACCATCCAATTTCTTAAGAATATCATTTAAGACTTCAACATCCCTCTCTGTGTGCAAGCCAGTCAGTCCCAGCAAAACCTTATCTTGTTCGCTACTCTGCAAGAATGCTGCTTCAAAACCAGCATCCTCGATGGCCTGAACGATTTCATCTTTGCTAATGGCAGAAGGAACATACTCAACTTCCCCTAATGAGGTTGCCAAGGCAACGACTGCTCCTTTAACACCAGGTAGCTTTTTTAAGATACCCTCAACCGAGTTTACACAATTGGCACATGTCATTCCCCCTATCCTGAATTGTGCTGATAAAGTCTTCTGTGATTTAGGCTGAGAGACAGCAGATTCAGGGATAATTTCTGCTTCAAATCCGGCATCTTCAATCGCTTCAATGATATCTTCTACCTGAAAACATAAGCTACCAGAATAAAGATGTGTTTATTGAAGTGATCCAAATAAGCTAATTGATTGGATGTGAAACTAAAAACCTCTCAGGAATTATTAGTCATTTAAACTGGAGAAGGCTCTAGTACATGTGAAAGAACATGCATGCAGATCAAAGCACATGCATTGTAAGGTGCCTTGGCATTTTAGCTTAAACGCAATGCAATAGGACTCAAAGGTCAAAAGCTCTAGTAAACATATTGGACATCATGACTAAAAGAAAACTCGAATAGCAGCATCATTTAATAGATAATGTATATCTCCTACAATTTTCCACACGAATAGCAAACTCCATGGCTAAAATGGCTTCTGCATTAACAAAGACAAAAGAAATTGAAAATGTAGGTCTCCTGTTGACATCGTGAAACAAAAGTATGTAACAATGTGTAAGCTACCATACATAATTGGAGTATTGGACAGCATAGAAGATTGCATGCTAAAATATCATGGTTTAGTAGTGCCATATTTAGAGTGTCACAAAAGAGAGATGCACGAAACACACTCAGCTTCACTGTTACCATAGCAAAGTAAAAATTCAACCCCCAACCCCACCCACCCACACAACAACAACAACAACAACCCGCACACACTTTTTTGTGTGTGTGTGTGCAACTTTCCTGAACCTAAAGTTGAGTTCATCATTTCTTTCCCCATGAAAGACATTATCAGCAGCTCGTTAGCTCAACTACCAATCCAAAGTGATTGTACTACACCGAGAGCCCCATTTCCACGGGTACCATGACTGATTGCAGTGCGTGCCAGCCCTGAGCTTCCGATGCCCACAATGCACAGGTGATTGACAATCACGAGCTTCCAACGAAGCTACAGCTCACCCAATCACGAAAGCAAAAAAAGAACAAAAACTTTGAGCATCGTAATAGCGGATCTTATAACTCCTGATTTCACAGAGTTTATACCGCATTTACGCCACCAACCAAATCAGAAGTCATTGAAACAGTACCACCCAAGCGATTCGCTCAAGGCAAGGCACCCTCAAAAAAAATGTAACGCGCATATGCGATTCACTGGATAGCACGAAGCAAGTGCTCGACAACACGCGCACGACCGAGTTTCCTATTGTGACACGCAAAAACGCAGTCCAACTCCAACCATCGCCAAACGCGAAGAAGTTACCCGACAAAAAAAAAACCGCGGATAATTCAAAAGGAAACTACCACCAACCCCGCAAGCGTACGATGGGAGCTCCCAACTTCCCACGGAGCCGCGCGAGCCTCGCGTCCACTCAACAACGGTTGCGAGCACGCAAGGATCGCCACGCACTCGCACGTCGACACACGCCACACCGAGGCGAGGAGAGGAGCACCTTGGACAGCGCGGGGTCGAACACGACGTGGGCGCGGTTCTGGAGCAGCGACACGGCGACGCGCCGCACGCCGCTGCGCGCGGAGACGGCGGCCTCGACGGCGCTGGTGCAGGCGGAGCACGTCATGCCGGTGACGCGCACGTGCGCCTCCGCCGCGGCGCCCTCCTCCGCGCCCGATGCACCCAGCGGCGGCAGCCCCATCTCCTCGTCGTACGAGTCGAGCAGCGCGACATCCTCCATCTCGTCGCCGCGACCGCCCGCCGCCGCCGGCCGGGCGCCGGCGCCGGCGACCGCCGAGAGCTGCAGGTGGGCCATGCCCGTCAGGCGCAGGGGAGGGAGGGAGCAGCGTGGGGTGGGAATATTTGGTGGGAGGGAGGCGAATTGCGAGGTGGTGGGGTTAGTTTATAAACCGGGAAAACAAGCGGCGGTCGTGGGGCAAATTGGGGTGGTTTGCAGAGTACGGGGGTGTTGTTGTATATATGTTTATTGGTGGGTTTAGCTGGGACTGGGAGTGGGAGTGGCAAATTTTCCATTTGATCTCTTCCTTTTTGACCTTTTCAGTTGTCTAGACGGCTTAGCTCTTTCGTTTGACTTTGTTTCATGTCTGACGGGTTTGCTGATCTCCGACGTCAGCATTGCGATGTACTCCTCCATGTCAATGTAGAATTCTAGATGCAGTTGCATAATTGCAGTGTATTGGTAGGGACTATACCCATGTTTATTCAGTTCTCTCTTTTTTAAAAAAAATAACGGGGTTGTCAATTTTGAGTTGAGAGGCCTGGGATGTGTTTTTGGGAGAGCAGGAGGACCGAAGTGTAAAAGAAAAGCAATTAAGAATTTCCTGTGAGATGCGGTGGCTAACAAGAAACTTGTGGTGCTTAGATTATTTAGATATGACCCAAATACAAGACGTATTCGTCGATTTAGGTAACGCACAGGAAAAAAGAATACAGAACCCATAACTCTTCTTCTCCAACAGCAGACGCATCAGAGCATCCTCTTCTCTTCCCCCGTGAGCCACGCCCCACGCCGCCTCTTCCCTTCTTCTCTTCACCGGTGGGGATGGGACGCCATGGCTGTGAGCCTGCGACATCTCCAAGCGACGATGGGAGCGCCTCCCTCCCCGCCGAGCAGATCTCGGCATCTCGCCATCCTCCCCGCCGAGCTATCAAGCACCGAGGTCGTCGAGCGCCTGCCTATCACCTCCATCTGTGGGCTCGCCTAGTCGCACCCTGCCGGCACCGTGGTCGCGACTCGCCGTCGTCATCTGTGGGCCCGCCTGGCCGCCCCTCGTCGGCACCACGGTCGCGCCTCGCCGTCGTCGTCTGCGGGCCGCTCCGA
>Ga0182004_10002810_pt1 | contig 13674 bp, 11 predicted proteins | sample Sormic07211540_1_FD_120479 | JGI IMG/M metagenome (GOLD analysis project Ga0182004, IMG submission 120479) | Endophyte microbial communities from Sorghum bicolor roots, Mead, Nebraska, USA - 072115-40_1 MetaG | ecosystem: Host-associated > Plants > Roots > Unclassified | place: USA: Nebraska...
ACGTTACTCCCCTCACCACACTACAAGAATCCTGTGATTTTTTGACTTTCTATTTATGTCATTACATATGAAAATAATGTCACAACATAAGAGTTGTGACAATTAGTTGACAAAAAACTATATATCAAAAAATCACTGTCATAAACGGATCATGTGACATCTGTATATTCTTTGTCATAAGGTATGGCATTGGTTATTTGTCATAATATTTGAGACCTCGCCACATGGCAAAATGCCACGTAAGATGAAAATCTGACGTGGTGATGACATGGCACAAAAAAATAAATGTCATAACATCACAATTCAGCAAATACAGCCCATACATCACAGAAATAGCCCATACATCATAGAATATTATCTCCATATCACTAGTCTTACAATTCAAAAATCTGCTGCTCGAACACAGCAAGACATCACAATAATTTCACTCTAATAGTCCTACAATTCAAGAAACTATTGTCTCAAATTTGCATAACAATAGCAACACAATAGCAGCAACACAATAGCGTAACAGTAACAACAACAGCTCATAACAACAGCAACACAACAGTCCAGCTGATCCCATCTGAGCAGCTTGCAGTTCACCGTAAAGATCATTCACACGAGCAGTCATTTTAGCAACCTTGATATTTTTCTTCTTTGTTGTGAGCTGCATACCAATATTCTGAAGAAATGTTGAATTCGGCAGAACATGAGCTACAGCCTCAAGTGCGCGTCTTTGGAGCTTGTCCTTCTATTTGTTGAGCAAGATATGCCTCCATGTTAGCCTAGCAACAATAACACCAGAAAAATTAAGATATGTGCAAATATATTTATTTTCCGTTTGGTATAAAGATCTGTCCAAACAATGGAGTTTTTCATCATAGCAAGAAATAAGTAAAAATGATAGTAAAAATGCAGTTATAGTATAATAATTCTCTATGATGCATTCTACAAAGAGGAAACAAGCATAACACATACATGAGTTAAGCACTTGGTAACAGACTATGCACTACTTCACATAACACAGGTGCAAGGACAAATCAAATTTCTAGTTTGAGCACCAAATCATCATTAAGAAAATTAATCCATCAAGCTTATTCAAACAGGGTGTAATAAAAACAATTAATTCCAAGGCACAAGTTGCTCTATAGAGCAGTCAATAGTGATTGGCCACTCAGTTGCTCCTGGACCTGCAAGCATGGAAGCAAACCATGGACTCACTGATATGCTTAAGGTAATTTTAAATGATCCATAGAAACAATCAGCTAATAAGCAGTTTACAACATAATTAGAGTTCAAAATCGTATGATTTACAATACCAAAAAGTAAATTGAGTAGCTAGAACCACAAAAAAAACATGGTTGAGGTCACTTGCATGAGCTGCAATGTACTAGAATAGGCACACTGTAATGTATAAATGTCATCTATATCTCAAGTCCCTTTCCAAATTACAGTTATCATTAAGCTTCAAATTATCATTCTGTTGTCAATGATCATTAAGCTTCGAACCCTCAACATGCATGTGTTCCAGCCTCTAATAGAAAAAAAAGAGAGAATATAATAAGCAAAATTTATAAGAGAAATTAAAAATAAGTGTATAATATTTAGACGTCGTACAATGATTGGTTAGGTGGTAAAGCTAGCTCCAAGCCTCCAAGCAAGCCAATGGCTTGATTCATGGTTCTATATATGTGTGGCGGATCACCTTTAATTTTTTTAATAAAAAAACATTTTACTACCTATGTGCGCACACATCGTGCAGCTAGTCTCAGCACTTGTAGTATTGAGTCGGACACCTATACTTTAACTGGTTGAATCACTTCTGCTTTGCACAAAGTTTTCGATTCGTTTGGCTAGCTAGCTAGCCTCTCCATTCCTTCATGACCCGACCAGGGGTTGAATTGTTTCATTTTCAATTTTTCTTCAGAATTGACGTTTAACTAATGAGCAGGCAAAAGTAATTAGATTTTATTCAGAACTAGAACCGTGGCCTAATAATAGCAAGATCCCCAATAGATCTATAACTAGATATCCAACACAAGACCCATTCGGATGTAAAATGTTTGGTTAGTCATAGAGAGAATTGGACTTATACCATCCGTGCGGCGCTTGTACAAGTTGCGCTCCATCTGGAAGTCGCAGTTCTTGGTGCCTAGATGGACGTTGGCTGCGAGCATCATCTGGATGTCCTGCTCCCACTGGGACAGCGCCCGCGCGCCCCCGCCTGCCGATGCCGCCGCTATCGTCGTCTCGCCGCCGCCGCCGCCAAAGTTTAGGGTTTCTGACGGCTGCGCTGTGCGCTAGAGAGCTGGGACAGGGAGGTGGCGGCGCTCGGTGGAGGAGGGGCTCGTCTGGGACCTAGGTCTCCCATGATATATGTTCTGCAGGCCTTGTTTTGGACCTTGTAGAATGTAGGCCCACCACTACTGTTCTGGCCCATGTACGCGTCGCTCAGACCTTGTTTTGGACTTCGCCTCTCTCTCTCACCTTCACATCAGCAAGGAGAAACATGCATGCTTGTACAGACTCCAACACCAACCAGCAAAGCAAAGGAACCAAACACCCAATCTACATAGACTACCCACAATGCCTTGTTAATCTCGATGCTTTACTGTAAGTAGGACCCAAAGTTAAGGTACATAAAAGATCAGGCTGAGAAAAATATAGGGAAAAATAGCAAAAAAAGAAAAAAATAACCCATGTCGAAATTAGACATGCCAACATGGACAAGAGTATTTTAAATATTTCTAAAAATATTTTTTGACACCCAACCTATGTCAATTTTTTTTGACATTTATAAATTAGGCCTCATGACATAGTGAATATTGTCATACTATGGAATTATAATAGTTCTATGACATTTATTATGACATCCAACTTTTTTATGTCACTAGGTCAAAATGTCTATTACAGAATGTCATAATCTGGATAATATAATGACATCACGGTCTATTGTCATACTAAATATGTCAAAAAATCATACATTTCTTGTAGTGCCACAAAGGATACCGATGCCTTGACCTCTCCTCCAACAGAGTCATCATATCTCGGCACGTCATCTTCGATGAAACGGCCTTCCCTTTTGCCGAGGAACATGGTCCCACTGCCCCAGCGGACCTTGACTTTCTTGATGCCACTGATGTTACTAATGATGTGCCCGCTCCGATTGGATCGTTGCATAAGTTTTTGACTGCACGAACATCACCCGCTGACTCTAGCTCTGCTAGCGCCCCTGCCAGTCCCTCTATGACTGTGCCTGTTGTGCTCACGCCCGACTTGGAGTCTACCGATGATCCACCGGCACCCGCGCTCTACATCCTGCCTACGCTGCGGGTGCCGGGGGCTCCTACCGCGCCATGCGCGGCCACCGGGACTACTTCTCCAGCACCTGCAGGCGCCCCCATTACTGCTGGACGTCCCGTCTGCACTTCATGTAGGCTCGACGTCGCCCGCGCCCTCCCCAGCACCTGTTCAGGTGCCCTGCGGACCCCCAGCTAGGTTCCTGCCTCTTCGTCCGGCGCATCAGTTCGTCCACTACTACACGCGTCAGCCTCCTCCACCACCTGCGACCCCCACTGCATCACCTGCGGCCCCGGCCGCACCGCCTGCGGCTCCGGTCGCACCGCTACCCAAGGGTGTTGTGGCTGTTCCACCGGTCACCAATCAGTACGCCATGGGCACGCGCTCGAAGAGTGGATTTCGGTTGCCTACTGCCTATCGTGCCACATCCCTCTCCCCAGTGCCGAAGACTGTCCGTAGCGCTCTTGTCGACCCCAACTGGCGAGCGGCTATGGAAGAAGAACAACATGCCCTGCTGCAGAACAACACCTGGGATCTTGTTCCTTGCCCTCCGCGAGCCAACATCGTCGATGGCAAGTGGATCTTCAAGCACAAGTTCCAGTCTGATGGGTCTCTTGAGTGGTACAAGGTGCATTGGGTTGTCCATGGTTTTACCCAGCGGCTTGGTATAGACTTTGATGAGACATTCAGTCCTGTGGTGAAGCCGGCTACTGTTCGCACGGTACTCTCCTTGGCCCTCTCTCGCAGCTGGCCGATCCATCAACTTGATGTGAAGAACACCTTCCTTCATGGCACCCTGGCAGAAACAGTCTACTGCAAGCAGCCATCTGGGTTTGAAGATTCAGCTCACCCAGATTTTGTCTGCCTCCTGAAGAAGTCGCTCTATGGTCTCAAGCAGGCGCCCCGTGCATGGTACAGTCGGATGGCCTCTTACTTGCTATCTCTTGGGTTTGTTGAAGCCAAGTCAGACACCTCCCTATTTATTTACCGGCACGGATCCGACACAACATACCTGTTACTCTATGTGGATGACATTGCCCTCACTGCTTGCTCACCCGGTCTCCTTCGGCGCATCATCTCAGCCCTTCAGCGAGAGTTCGCCATGAAAGATCTTGGTGAATTGCATCACTTTCTTGGCATGCAAGTTCAGCGCAGTGGTGACGGTCTTTTCCTTTCTCAGCGACAGTACATGCTGGACATTCTTGACCGTGCAGGCATGACAGAGTGCAAGCCATGCTCCACTCCAGTTGACACCAATCCGAAGGTTGCTGCAGTTGACGGGCCCCTGTGTCTGATGCTACAGACTTCCGCAGCCTTGCTGGAGCTCTCCAGTACCTGACGTTCACCCACCCAGACATTGCGTACGCTGTTCAGCAGGTCTACTTTCACATGCATGACCCTCGTGAGCCTCATCTTGCTGCCTTAAAGCGGATTCTTCGCTATGTGTGAGGCACACTTCACTTTGGTCTCCTGCTGTGACCATCTACTTCGACTGATCTTGTTGTCTACACAGATGCTGACTGGACCGGTTGCCCAGACACATGCAGGTCCACCTCGGGCTATGCGGTGTTCCTTGGCGACAACCTTGTTTCCTGGTCCTCTAAGCGCCAGAACACGGTGTCAAAATCGAGTGCTGAAGCAGAGTATCGCGCGGTGGCCAATGGAGTTGCAGAGGCCACTTGGCTGTGCCAGCTTCTTCTGGAACTTCATTCCCCCTGCAGCACGCCACACTGGTGTATTGTGACAACATCAGTGCCTTCTACATGATCTCCAACCCAGTTCAGCATCAGCGAACTAAGCATATTGAGATTGATCTTCACTTCGTCTGGGAGCGAGTTGCTATCGGTGATCTTCGAGTTCTGCATGTTCCCACATCTTCACAATATGCAGATATCTTCACCAAAGGGCTGCCCACTTCAGTGTTCACAGAGTTTAGGTCCAGTCTAAACGTGCAAAGTGGCTGACGTTTCGACTGAGCGGGTGTGTTAGAATAGGCGTGCTCCTAGTCTATATTTAGACTACGATGCCCCTATGGCTGCATGTTAGTGTGTTACCTGGTCTTAGTGTACCGGATGTCTCCCATCACTTCTAGGCATGGAGACCGGGCACTACTGGCCAGGAGTGCTCCAGCACAACTATATGTACCTGCGTATAGTACTCTGGCAATATATCGACTTTCTCTCAATATGTTACACCCTGGATCGATAGCAATCATTATGTTGGCAAATATTAGCTACCCAGTTTGTAACTCTAGCATATCAGTGGCCTTGTTACCACTGATTTTGGGCTCCTAGCTTGGGGGAAAAGCTAATTAGCTGAACAGCCTTTAAGTATTCCTTTTCAGGGATGACTATAAGATTAAATTTCTGCACCATTCTTTTAGTTGTGAATTTGTGACCCTATCTGAGATTGGTGCACTTGCTGCTGTTGCTTTCCTTCATAGTAGATTAAGATTACACTTACAAATTGCCCCTGTTTCAGAACATATGCTTCCCGAGTTCATCTACTTTGGTTCCCCTGTGATACTAGCTGATGGTACGTTTGTTTTCCTATATATACTTTGGTACCCCTAGCAGTTCACTTTATTTACTAACTGGTTAAATTTTTGCAATTCTTTTAAGTACCCCAGTGTGACTGGAAATGCCACAAATTTGAGTTTGTCATTTGGTGCTGAAGAAACCTTCCTTTATGTTAATTGAGATGTTGGTAGTCTGTTATAAATTGATTGACTTGCCTCTTCTTTTTTCTTGGTAATGTGTTTCCTCTGACAACTGGTGAGATAAGGAAGGGAAATTTGGCTATAGCTGTATTTTGCCACAAGATGTAGCTTAATTGTTATTGTTCAGAGATGGTAATTTTTATAGCTCTGTGTTCTCTATTACAGATTAAGCTCAAGATCATCAGTGAGCTTGTCCTGATCATGCTTTCCATGTTTCGTTGTTTAACGAGTTGTGATGCAATATTGGCTGAGTTTATATCGATACACACCACTTTTGATCTATTTCTGCCATGTTAAAACTATTTTCCTCGACTGCTTGTCTGCTTGATGGTGTCCCAGATTGCTGGATGAATTCCTGTTCGGCATAGCAAGATGTGTAGAAGTTCTATGTAATTTGTGAATATCTTTTGGCATAAGATGAATCTGATATTTAATCATTGTTTTACAATCTTTCTTGTAGGGCGCCGTGAAGCATGCATTCTTTTGTAGTCAGTACTGAAGACATACCATGACACCATGGTTGGAGTAACAGAATATATAGTAGCAACATATATTATTACATCAATAAGGGAATCATCAATTCTTAGGTACCATGGTCATTTTTTTGTTGTGCATTAACTAAGTTCTCAGAGGTCAGTTTTTAGAAATATTGCCTAATAAGCACACTTTCTTTTTTTCCAGCATGAGAGAGCATTTGTTCAGAAATTCTCGGCAATTGAAATATACTATCAATGTTGCGTTCAGAACTGTCTACCTACATCTCCATGGTATGCACTTGCAATCCTCTGTCCTTTCCCTGCTTATTAGTAGAATATTGTGTTTGCCTGAATCCCTAAACTTTTCCTAGAAATGTTGCACAATTGATGACGAAACAGACCATCAACTCACTTATGCAAGAATGACATGCTAAATGAAATTTATGTAGTGATTGTGATTTAGAACAATTGCACGCAAGTGCTTGTAATGATTTATAAATAAACAAAGAAATCTGCTACTGCTACTGTATTATGTAAAATGTAAATAACCCAACATATTCAGTATTTCAGTGTTGGCTATTGAGATTCAGATATATTCAATGTACACTTCTTCTTAAATTAAAACAACAAATTAACAAAAGAATCATGTAGTTTCTTGTGCTATACAATCTGGAAAATTTTCTTTCCAGTTGCTCTGTCGATCTTGTTTTTGTTGAGTATTAGCTGTACTTATTATTCAAAGTGTAGGCTGGGGCAGAAGGAGCCATAGTTTGCTAATACTTGGGTATCCAACACACTGCTGCATCGTCTTCACATGGAGGTGAATTTAGTTCTTAGCTTCAAGCTTTAATTGTGCAAGCAGTTTTGCCGTGTTCTCTGTAGCAATCCTATGCATGCTATGATGAGATGCATCTGAATCTACTTCATTATATTATGTGATTATCATCTAAGTCTAGTGCAAACAAGTTGCCTTATATATAATTACGAACAAGTTGCCATGAACATACTTCTTACTGTGCTTGGTGATTATCATCTACTTGATTAACAAGACACAATTTGTTTTTTGACAAATGGTCTATACTCTAGCTCAATACCCTGTTCTATCAAATTTGGTATCATTTCTGTAAATTATTGTTGCTGCAGGGTACATTCCATTAAGCCCAGCAGCAGATAGCAAAACACATTGTCATTGTTGTAAGGTAGAAACTTGATGATATGGTCTTTTGATGGATAAACTTTTTACTTTTGATTGATTCTGCAAATTTATTTGCAAACCTGCTAGTCTTTAGTTTAAGATTCCAAATTGCTTGCTTTGTCGACTCCATGCTGTTGTCGCCAAAATAATAAAATTTCAGTTTACCTGATGCATATACCAATTGTTAATGATTCTTTTTAGGAGCAAGATGGAGTTTGAGTGGATTGATGGGATGATCAACATCAAGGCAACCTTTGCTGCAGTGTTACATAGCTCATTATATTTTGATGTGTTCAAACTAGCTACTGTGTGTTGGATACCTTATATGTTTTAGTTGTACGTGTGTTATTGGCTAAGTTTGACATTGGATGGTTTCATTAATGATTTGTACGAACAAAACATATTTTGATTTAATGAATGTCTAATTGCTACATTCATCATATATTGTTCGTCGTGCAATTATTGTTTGAAGCTACCAAACAAAGCATTGTAATATGGACTATTGGCGCAATCATTTGGTGTTGCAATATTTGCTATAACAAGTTAGCAATAAACAAACAGTGGAAAAAACCTCATACCAATGAAACAACGGGCATGGCAGTATAGTCTCCAGACTATAGCAACACAATAGTAAGTGTGGCGATAGAGGGCCTAAGTATAGTAACCAAGTGTTGATTGTGGCAATAGAGGGTCCAAGTATAGCAACCAAGTGCTGATCGTGGCAATAGAGACTTTCACATATTGCAACCAAACATTTGTCGTGGCAACAGGGTTTCATCTATAGTGCAACCACATATTTAGTGTGGCAATAAAGAGCCACCTCTAGCAACTAAATATTTGTTGTGGCAACAGAGAGGCCATCTATTGCAATGCAATTAAAGTGTGACAATAATGTCTGCTGCAACACCCATTGTCGTTGCTAGTACAACTATTACCACTCTTTGGGTATGTGGCAATAGGTATCTCTAGCAACAACAGGTGTGTTGTAACAGTTACTATTGCAACACCCACGATAGTTGCTTATAATATGGCTCGCAACACTATATGGCGTTGCAACAACACTCCATTGTGTTGCAATAGGAGAAAACTTATTGCAACACCAAAATGAACCGTTGTGCAAACTTTAGACCACGGTTACTATGGCAACACCTCCCAAAGAAAATTTTGTGTTGCAGTTTTGTCAATTGCAACCATTTTTGGCATATTGCAACACTTTTAGGTTGTTGCCTCATGGGTAAAACCTTGTAGTGTCCACGTCTACAAATTCCAGTGTTCCAATGCCGATGGGTTCAAGATAAACATGTCACTGTGGATAACTATGGCCAGAGAGTTCTTGACCTAAGTAAAGTAGGTTACAAAGATGATCCGTGGATCCTTGCTAACTGTGCCGCACAAGTCTTCTATGTGGAATAAATCCTTTCTAAGAGCATCCCCAACCATTTTGCAAATAGGCTTTGCATTCATGTATTTGCAAAAAAGTCTTTAAAACACCTATCCAATGGTTTGGCATTTAGACTTTGCAATTTTATTAACTTGGCAAAAAGAGGGGAATGATCGGCATATATGCCAAGTCTGTTCACACTTGGCATTGGGAAAGTGGCGCGAAGTCCGCGCGCGACTATAGGTTGAGATCGCGCGAGTTTGGCGACATCCCACCGATAGACTTTCCTGCGAACTGCCCATCGATCTTCCATCAACGCCAGGTACTCCATCGATGTCCTCCCAATTGTTTGTGTTTTTGTCTATCGATCTTCCATCAACGCCAAGTACTCCCTCGATGTCCTTCGGATCGTTTTTGCTGGCAAAGACTCCAGCCGCCAAACTCCGAGCGGCTATGCACAAACGCCGCGACCTCAGCGCCTTGGCGGAAATAAATCTGCCGCGAATATTCACCCGACGCGCGGGGAGGAGAAAAGCTCAGCAAAAAAATTGTGTGGGTCCATAATTTTCTTTTTTGCCAAGTGATTAATGCCAAACCATTGGAAGATTGTCTCTTTTCACCTTTGTCATATTTTCTCGAGACTTGGCAAACTCTCTCATTTGCCAAACAAATTGTGCAAAACGGTTGGGGATGCTCTAAGGATGAAAAGAAAAGTACCCAAAAGCCGAAGCACGTAGCTATCTTTAAAAAGGAACAAATTATAGGAGTTGATGGTGTAATGGATTTGGAGGATGTTAACCAGTTCAGCGAGATGTCTCTTTTTACAAACTTTCAAGAAAATATAAAAAATATTGAGAAAAGTATCCCACAAACCACATTGTCCTGGGTGCACCACGATTGACAAGGAAGGATTGTAGCACGCTAGATTCTATATGTTGTCATTACTCATGAAACTCATGTATCACTTATCATTTGTAGTTTATGCTACTATTTCTTATTAAGTAACATGTTTACAATTTTCATTTGTTTTATACCTTTGGACAATGAAGTGTTCATATCAAGTGCTATTAATTATACATCTTTGTCACATGAAGAGCATGATTATAGAAAGTTGTAAGAAAAAGTTTTAATACCACTTTGTTAAATGATGAAATAACCAAAATAAAAGTTGTACATCTAGTCACGAGCATTCCAAAAAGTATTCCTTTCTATTTTATAATATTTTTACAATTTATTACGGATTTTAAAATTTTAAAATAATCATTATTAACAGACTATTAATTACTAACTAAATTAATTAACAAACCATAAATTACTAACTAAATTAATTAACAAACCCTAAGTTCAGGGAATAACAAACCCTAATTAACAGACATTAATTTCTAATTATAAATTAATTAACAAACCATACGGCATTAGTACAGAGGCGGCTTAGAGAGCCGTCTTTACTAAAATATTAACAGAGGCGGCTTTCAATGACATCCGCCAATGTTAATCTTTTTATACAGTCGGAGGTCAAGTCCGCGTGTATAAAAAGATTAACACTGGCGGTGGTCAGTGCCGTCCGCCACTGTTAATAATTTATATAGGTGGTGGTCAAAGACGTCCGGTTGTATAAATCGGTTCCAATCTAAGTCCCGCGTGCGGGCTACAAAAATTTTTAAGTCTCTGGTGATGCGATGTGATGAAAACGACACCGTCAGGCTACCAAAAATCCGCTGCCTCGCACCACCACCTCTCACCGGACCGCCGCCGCCGCGACGGTCCATGCCGCCGGCCAGCCTCCGTGTCCCCGCTGTGAGCCGCTCCGCCGCCGAGGGGAATTGCGCCGCCGAAATCTGCCGCCGCACGCACCACATCGCCGCTGGCCAACTCTGACGACCAATGTGCCTCTGCGCCGCTGCCGCGACGTCACCAGACCGCTGAGGTGAGCCCTTGCGCGCCGCCACCTTCGAGGTGCAGCGGCGGCTGCCGTGCACGCCGCCGCCCCTCCCAGCGTCGGCGGCAGCCAGGCAGGCCTTGTTGGGCCCTGTTGGGCCTGGTAGGCCACCCTAGCTACCTCTTTATTTTGTTTTTGTTAACTGATTAGTAATTATTTGTTAACAACTTTTTTGTTAATTAATTATTGGTTAATTAGGGTTTGTTAATTAGGGTTTTGTTAATTACTTAGTAATTAATTATTTGTTAATTAGGGTTTGTTAATTAATTAGTAATTAGTTATTTGTTAATTAGGGTTTGTTAATTAGGGTTTTGTTAATTAATTAGTAATTAATTATTTGTTAATTAGGGTTTGTTAATTAATTATTTGTTAATTAGAGTTTGTTAATTAGGGATCCGACACCTTTGGATCCGACATTTATAGGAGCCCGAGCGTATCACCACATGAATCCCCAGAGCTAAGAAGGCTCGTCTAGAGTTGGAACATGACCCGACATACGAGCCTCAAGCTGATCCGGATGATGATGAAGTATATATTGTAGTAGAGCGTCTATACGAGAGAATGCATGTGTATGTATATACCTAACAATTGAATTGACATGAGGTGTTCTCTCAAGTTGTTGCCGAAATGGAGGCAGAAGAACAAGGTGTTTAGAAGGACACGGCTCCTCAAACGATTGTGACATCCTCCGAGCCAAGAAGTAAAAAGAAAAAGAATGATCAGGCACGAGGAAACAGAGGAAGGAATAGATTTCTACAAGAAGTTTATAGGATTATAGAGTTAAGTCCGAGCGGAGAGCCCTTAGCACCTATAGAGACGCTACCCAAATTTAGGGCCGCAATTGGATTTTTAGTAAAGGAGGAATTTGATATCACCTAGAGTGATTGGAGTATGGTGCCAGAAGTGAAAAGGACCACTTGCTGGAATCGCTTGTGCACTCGGTTTATTTTCCCGGAGGGTACATAATTGTTGGCCAAGGGTTATGTCATGAAGTAGTTGGCAATATGATTCTAGGGCTATAGGCATGATATGAATAAAAAATGGTTGCACAAGGGGCGGGACCCAACGAAGCGGTATCCTACCACAGAGGCTCAGTGGGCACGCTTTTGCGTGATGAGAGAATGGGACAATTCAAAGGCTAAGAGCAAAGCCACCTCTTAACTCGTGAAGAGGAACAAGTATCACCACCTCCTAGGAACTGGTGGTTACAAGGCCAAGATTCCTGAATGGAGGGCAAAAGATGATGCAAAGAGGAGAGAGGGCCATTTGGCATTGACCGATATAGTGCCTGAAAGGAGTGCGAATTGGCTTCACGCCCGGAAGGCAAACACTGAGAGCGATGAGATGTCCTGTCCCAATGAGATTAGAGAAGTTGCTAACAAGATTTTGGAAGCATCAAAGATGGAAAAGAAAGGCGCCTTCAACTCACAGAGGGTGAGACATCCTTACCCATGCTCTAGGTAACCATTCTTTTTGAATTTTTTACTCGAGTACAATGGGAATCGACACTGATATGAAACACCATGTTGTAGGTAACCCTGAGCATCCAAGACATGTACGGGGCTTCTCCTCTAGAAGTAGCTAGAAAGAAGAATTCAGTGATGAGTGGAAAGGCATGTATAAGAAAATAGAACACCATAAGGAGGAAATGAAATATTTTTTCAGCAACAGGCCGCAAAAAAGTTTAGCGATATGATGGAAGACTTCTTTAAAAATCCTGATCCAAAAGTGATGAAGCAATTGGCGGGAGTAGTGTCTGCTCAACAGATATCCTCACAAGCTCCTTCGCATATGCAGCTTGTACCAGCTCAATCCTTGGGGAGCCAGGAGATGGCCACACAATCTATGCCCTTTCAAAGCAATATAGCATCAACAACAAATGGGGACCATTATCGAGTTGATGATATTGATAGATGTTGATGGTCCTTAAGTACTAAATTTAACTATCAACTAAACATGGAAAAAGATCCATATGCACAAAACATCTAGAATTAGGGTTTTATCTGACAGAATTCCACGAGCTTTGGTGTTTGTCTATGTTTACAGCGAGATAATTACGTGCCACGCAATTTTCCTTATGTCTGGTGGGGTCCAGAAGCCACGGGAACGAACGGGAGACTGGACAAGCTCAAGGGCAGGGCGCCCGCCCTCCCCCCTTGGGCGCCCGCCCTAGCCTCGGGGCCAATCACAATCAACTTCGCAGACTATGCTCCATCGACCTAAAGGATCAAGGAAAACCATGTGATCAATGTCGGTTTGATCCGACGACCCAAATTCACTTGAGGGGACTATATAATCAAGGCCTCTCCACCCTAGGGGAGAGAGCTGAAATCATTATCAGAGGAAGCCATCAAAGTTAGGGATTAGATTTTCTCTCCCACAGAGAATTAGAATTAGCTACTCCCTAATCCTTCAAGTTTTAGAAGATTGATTAGATAGAATTAGAGAAGTAGAGCCTAGCGCTCTGGATTCGGATCTTCGTTAATAAAGATTGGTATTATTTCATTTCTTTCTCTACTACTTTATTCTAGTTGCATTATGTCTCTATTTATTATGATTTTAGTTTGCTCTAGTTCTATATTTGATATAGTTATGATTGATAATGAGTTTATGTATAAGTTTGCAAAGCGCTTAGCTCTTGACGCGCGGGAGTTAAGTGGTAGATCACATGTGGGCGTGGTG
>Ga0182004_10002811_pt1 | contig 13674 bp, 12 predicted proteins | sample Sormic07211540_1_FD_120479 | JGI IMG/M metagenome (GOLD analysis project Ga0182004, IMG submission 120479) | Endophyte microbial communities from Sorghum bicolor roots, Mead, Nebraska, USA - 072115-40_1 MetaG | ecosystem: Host-associated > Plants > Roots > Unclassified | place: USA: Nebraska...
GACTGAAACCGTGTGTGTGAGTGTGTGCCTGAGCTCGGCTCATCTTCTACCTTGGGTTAGGGGAGAGGAAGAGGGAAGGTGAGCAGGGTCTGCTTACCTGGTGCCTGTGTGCAGGTGCTAACATACTAAACACCACTATTTGTTTTAGCCATGAAATATCTTTGGCAGCATTAATCCTGGTCGAGGCAGAAATTCATACCTTAGTCTAAAAGACTATAATATGTGCCTCTCCATTAGGTTATTTACATGATACTGATTTAATAAATCATTGAACAACTGATCCTTAAATACTGAATGAATATGATGTTAGTCACAACCGTAAGTATGTTAATTGATATGGTCAATGTTAAGTAATAAATGTGGAGGCATGCTCTCCTAGAGCCTGTACATGTATTTAATTATTTATGTTCATATAATTTTGCTTTGCTAAATGTTTCCGTGCATAATTGTAATTAATTAAAAATTTCATGTTTTCTATAAAATCGCTAAATGAAATAGATTTCGCTATATTCTGCTATAGCTTTTGAAGGAGCCCACCGCTAAATATCTTAGCCCACGATTTAAAACATTGCATTCAATCAATATAGATATGGTTAATTACATTCACATTCAAAATATATTGATTTCACTGTAATTTAAGAATTTTTGGCAATGCTACTTGAAGAAATATAGTCAGAGGTGTGACAATATCCTAAATGACCAAGTAAATAGGAAGAGAGTTGTTATAAAAGTAGCTCATTAGGAGATAGCTAGGCAAAGTCGGATTGGAGGGAGACTAGAGTATTGGGGGATCTGGGATTAATTCTTGTTCATTGCTTTCTTTCCTTGATACATCTCCCTTTATGTAGAGAGGATTATTGGTCCCCTAGGAAGGCTCAATCAAATCCTAACAAATCATATCCAGTCCTGTTTCTAATTGACCAAAATCTAATCATATCTCCAATTGATCCAATCCCTCTAATTAATATTATGGGCCCCTGGCCCCCTAGCTGATGCCCCATAACAAGGTTATCATGCATGAAAAGGAATTATCAAAATTGGTTTCACTATTCCATACCTTCAGAAATTCAGCAACTTTAGCAGCCCACTGTTGTTGTTCAAAAGAACTTGAATTTCCATTCCATAAAAACATCGAGTTTTTAGTTTGCAAAACAAAACAATCCGTGGAACTCAAGGATGTTGGGACCTAGAAAGTCAAATAACAATTAGTTCAAGGGAGCAAAAGGTTGGACTCTTTTAAGTTATTTAAAGTGCAGGCCATAATGAGAACATAGTGATTCCATCCAGCATTTGTTCCATACTTCATTTCCCCATAGCTTAGGATTTTGAGCAAACCCATAGATGCATAAGACTTGATATGCTATAAGAGCAAAAGTTCTTGAGCTCGAGACTTAGTAAAATCAACCTAACTTATAAAATTGCTATGGCCCATTTTTAATATGCGCCATAGGTAATGGATGATAGGCATGACAGATATTGCTTAGGTATTATTGCCTACTTTTTCTCATTAACTTAAGATGTTCATGATGCTTATGTGAATGGAAGTCAATATATTTCTAAGAACAGGTAGAGGTAAGAAATACCGCATCAACTTGAAGTGTTTTATTGTTATGAACTGCTGTTCCAGAAATTCGAATGAGAGCAACGCCATCAGCACAATATGTTTCATCTTTCAGACCCTTCTCTTCTACAAATTTCTTATAACCAGAACTAGTACCACCCTGCATGATTTGACAAATACATTCTGGTAATTTCTGGAGTAATGTTACAAAACATTTTTCATTTCTATCGAATGCTCCAATATGAGTTCTTTGTAGACCAGCACACATTTATCATTAACTCACTATACATGACATAATCACAGTGAGCATCATACCTTAAGAATAACCATTGGTTGGAAAAGAGCAACAAATTGTGGTGGCTCTTTTCCTTGATAAATACGACCCTACAATAACACAAATAAAATACAGAACTCATCCATAGGAAATATTTGATGCATAATAAAAAAAATTCAAAATATGAATACAGTACCAGGACAGGTCTTCCTTTCAAAGAATTCCAAGTTGTATTAGCTATTTGAAAAACCGCCTCTTGATCTTCCTATGTAAAATAAACAAAGAGTAACTTCATAGATATATCACAGCACAGTGCATGGGCACTGAGTCCACCATGAACCCTTGTATATGTTAAGTACATCAAGGCTCATATAGTCATATATTAATTATAGGACACACAAATGTGTAAGGACCATCATTATTTTAAACAAACGTGTGCAATAATAGCTTCTATTTTGATGTGAGAAGAATTCATGACAAACAGCTTTACAGATAAGCTTAATAAGAAGGTTTCAGTGTCACAATTTGACCATGACAAGCAAAATAAGAAATATGCATTCCAATAATGGGGGTCCATGGAAGATGCAAAGCAAGAAAGTTCAGTGCACTACATCTTATAAGCATGTACATATTTAAATGACAATTACCTGTACACTATTTTTCCCAATCCAATAAGTTAGATAGAACTCTTCTTTTTTGTCAGCAGAATGATAAGTGTAGAGAACAACATAACAGTCTCCACTGTAGAATTTTCCAAGTTCTTCCTTTGGAAGAGCAGTCTTCACACTGCCATTAACACACCAAACCTGAAATATGCACAGCTTGCTTGTGATTTCATTTCTACACTGCATTCACTATTGTACTTGGTAGGAAAATGTGAATAAGTTCAGCGAAACCTCAAGCTTTCCACCGCCATCTAGCAAAGGAGGAACTTCGTCATTTACTGGTGCACTAGTTTTTGTGATTCCTTTGACATCGACACCTTTCTGCTTCAACATTGCTGATAAAACATATAGATGTTAACAGTGAATGACAAAAGGTCATTTGTTAAAATACCAATAAATAAGTATTGTACCTGTAACTTTCACTCGGCCTTCCTCTGTGCTGGCACTCCCTGCTGTGGTACTTACTGGCCATGACTCAAACTTAGACTTAAATGTATGATTCTCATAACCTTGAATAACTTGAGTTATTCTTGCTGTCTTTGGTCTATTTTCTTTAATAATGAATTTCTACAGGAGGTAAATTTTAGATAGGATATATTTTGAACAAGGCAACAAACAATAAAGTTGGGCTGTAGTTTTACCTCAACTGCCGCACTGGCAGCTTTCCTCTCCTCTACCTGTGTTACCCGACCAACCCACACAAATAGCTCAGCCCCACAGTCAAGTAAAAAGCATTTGGTGTTCTCCAGAACTGATTTTGTAAGTGCAGTGTCTTCTAACTTCAGTTGACCGTTAGTGATACTGCAAACATAACAATTAACAGCATACAATAAAACTACTCGATTATTAAAAAATAAAGAAGAGCAGCTGAAGATTAGTGAGGTGAACAATATAGCACACATACACAGGCCAGTCACACCTGAAGATAAAGTAATAGGCTTTGTGAACCAAGCAGAGTCTCGAAGTATGCTGCGCAATGGTAAAGTTCTACGACCTATAAGCACTCTCAAACCAACTAACTAATACGTACTGAATTGCCGAAAAGAATTCATTTGTAATCAGGAAAGGAACTTCTGTAGAAGTGAGCTGTGAATTCAGCAGAACATATTGGATTGCTAATTTTGATTCTAGCATTAAAAAATGTGTTTATCAGAAAGTTGCAAGTGGTGACTGTCACCCATGCATAACTTTTAAAAAAATCAGAAAAATATAAATGTGTGAATGCTTGAATAGGTATGGTGAGCCCACGTAAAAACCAGGCCACTCATAGGTGTTAAGAACAAGTGTCGATAATTAAAATCAGAAGATCAAATATAACTAACTGTACACTCATAAAAAGGACATACCTGAAAAGCTTTGGTGCTGTAGTTTCAAGAACAACGTCATCATCACTTATTGTTTTTTTCCCTATTGGCGCAAAACCTCCAAAAAGGACCCAGAATTCTCCCGAATCTGATTCTGCTTGCAGTTTCCCATCATCTATTATTAAGGCAAAAAAAAAGATATAAGTGTGTGTGAACTTGCTGACTTTTTTACATGTATGTATGAAATGAAATTTGTATCATTCTCATCTCACCAACAATTGCAACAGCACACACTCCATCATGGTATTTCTCCTTTAAATGTTGGATCACTTCCAACGCCTTGGCTCTTTCTTGAATGTTGGAGTTTGCGCCGTTGAATTGGTATATTTTATTTTCAGTATCCAAGATAAAGACATCATCATGGTTCAATGATGAACGAGCAAAGGGAACCTGAGTAAAGAAGTCATCATTAGGATATTGACTTAAATAGTTCATGAAACATATACTGTAGGAAGCAAGGAGGTGGAACACCAATTAATGCACCTCTTTAACTCTGATAGCTCTCTTCCCTTTGCAAATATATAGCCGTACTTCAAACTTGTCCACCTCTGGCTTTTTAAACCCAGAAGCAAAACCACCCTCCATGGGTATGATGCAGGGTTTAAAATAGGAAAGGAATTTATCAGACTCGTAGCACTGTGGTTCCCTGTGCTGTACCGCACGACCCCCAAGCATGCTGTCAAGTTCAACCGTCTTAATCGCGGCAGTTCCAGCTTCATCCTGCGTAAAAACAACAGCAATTTCGAGAAGTGGGCATATGAAATGTCATTTGTAGCATAGAGAAATCTAAGGTGGTGGTACAGAAATTAAAATCTACCTGGCTAGAATCTTTCCCGATCCAGAAATGGATGTCAAAGATATAAGCACCTCCTTTACAGGTGGTCTAAAAAAAGGGGGCAGATGCATTACTAAAAATACAATTTCTGTAGGGAAATAGAATGGTGCCTCTGGAAAAAGGAAGGGTTAAAAGCATTTACCTGCAGAACTATATACGAATCTCCACAGTAGAATTTGCCATAATCTGATTTTGGCAAAGCGACTGGCTTGAAATCCTCGATCCTCCATATTTCTGTTCCTCTGTGTTTAAGTTAAGGGGCGCATACCCAACATAAAGAGAATACAGAAGCATTGCGTTGAATGAAAAATAGCTAAAACACGCCCAGTAAGGATACGGTTTATGGCCAGCTCCTTGAAATGCGGGCTCGAGCACCACTTTTGCATTCGACATTGTGCAGGGATGGATATATGTTACTTGGACACTACAGAGAGGCTCCCACCACCCGATGGACAACAGTCAATAGAACACTAGAAACTCATGTGCTGCATGCAAGAGTGCACCTAGAAGAAAATGTAAACCATTAGAGACAAGAGAAACCACCAGAAGTTTCAGATATAAACAGAATGCATACAAAGTAATGTTTGCAAAGAATAGATTTGCTCTCAGTTTTACGTTATCACGGAAACCAAAACGCATGCCTGGCTGGTCTTTTTTTCCCTATATTTTTATCACACATCACATCCAAATTCATCCCCGATCGAGCACTCACGGATGGAGCGCTAACGATGGATCGATCGATCCAACAAGCGAACACCGACCGCAGACAGACAGCTTAACTGAAGGCCGATCTGATCGCATCGCAGTCACGTACGCATCCACGGCAAGGGCAGATCAATTCAACCCGCGGGATCGTTAGATCCTGCTCCCTTCATCTTTAATTATAAGTCATTTTAAAAAATTTGGAGACTCAAAATATTTTAAGTTTAACTAAAATTATAAAAAAAATTATAAAATTTATAAGATTAAGTAAATATACTATGAAAAATATAGTTAGAATATTTAATTTGTATCATGTTATCATATAAATTTGGTTTACTCTTTGAGATTTTTAGAATAACTGGGATCGAAACAAGCCTTGTTTAGTTCCCAAAAAATTTTGCAAAATTTTTCAGATTCCCCATCACATCGAATCTTTAAACTCATGCATGGAGTATTAAATATAAACAAAAATAAAAACTAATTAGACAGTTTGATCGAAATTGACGAGACGAATTTTTTGAGTCTAATTAATTCATAAATACAAACGAAAGTGCTACAGTGTCGATTTTGCAAAAATTTTTGGAACTAAACAAGGCCCAAAGGGAGGGAGGAAAGGGAAAAAGGAAATGCAGAACCGTGGGATCATATGAGGAGGCCGTCGATCGAGCGGGTACCTGCTAGACGTGTAACGCCGGTCGCCGATCGATCGATGGAAGCGGAGCGGAGCGGGGGGTGTAGCCTCGAGCCAGAGAGGGGAGGAAGGTGGCAGGCGAGCGGCGACGGGAAGGGGACGAGACGACCGATCGATCCCAGTGTGTCTCCGAGGCGACGTAGGAATGGGGCGGATTCGATGGGGGTGGTGGAAGTGGAATGGATGGATGTTACTACTACGCGACGCCGCGGCTTTTGCGGTTGCCTGATTTTAGAAATGGACCCCCTATTTATACGGGCGCGCGCGCGGCGATCTGCCTGCGCCCTATACGTGCGGTGCGGCAGCGACGGGGGAGGGACGGATGGTCGGTGGCTGCTAGGAAAAGGTGCGATCGAGCTCGGAGTACGAGAGGGGACAACGGAGAACGGACGTCGTTGCTACTGGCTGCCTGCGGCGTTCGTCACCACGAGTGTCCGGCCAGGGCCGCGCTACTGCTACTGCTAGTGGTAGTGGCATTAGCATTGCTCGCCCGGCCAGCAGAGGTACGGTACGGCCGCCGGTGACTGACAAGATTCGGTCTCGTAGCGAGCGCCGTATGGTAGGTACGGTGGTGAGCTAGGCCGGCCATCAGCATCAGGGTCCAGCTGCGGTCCGCATGATGCGGCCGATAATTGCGAGCTTTCGGTCGAGATGCATGGGAAGCTGCAGTGATCGTGGATGTGATGCACACAGCGCACACGCACTCATCATTTCGACAGCTACGGTAACAACGTACGGGTTCACGCACGGGGGGCGCCACCTGACCTGACGCTTCCCCACCACCGCCCATCAGCCCATCCAACTAGACTGTGAACATGGGCTGTCCTACCCGGCCAGGCCCAATCAGTGTACCAGGTAGGCTTGGGCTCTAAATCATAAACAAATAGAAAAAAGATTTGATGTGACAGGAAATTTTGAAAAGTTTTTTATTTTTGGGGTGAACTAAGGTCTTATTTAGATGCGAAAATATTTTCGATTTCGCTACTATAGCACTTTCGTTTGTTTGTGGCAAATATTGTCTAATCATGGACTAACTAGGATCAAAAGATTCATCTCGCGATTTACAGTTAAACTGTGTAATTAGTTTTTATTTTTGTCTATATTTAATGCTTCATGCATGTATCGAAAGATTAGGTGTGACAGAGAATTTTAAAAACTTTTTAGTTTTTGAGGTGAACTAAATAAGGCCTAAACAAGACCTAATTTTGTATAATAAAATGTAAAATGAACCTCTTTATTGTGTTCCTCTCCTCGGAATAGTAAAAGAATAGACATATATGGAGTGTTTCATTTGAAGTCCAGACGAAGGAGTTACGCTTTTCAAAAAAAGTTGCAACCGAAGTTGTGATCCTTATCGGACGTTACGAGAGTCTGAAGTTTCGACACACGTTAGAACTTTCGACGAACGTCAAGAAACCTGGGGAAAAAAACCCTGCTCAGGTGTCTAGGGTCGGAAAAACCTAATAAAAAACTTTGTTTGGAAATGATCTTTTAGTGCTGCATATTTGATTTTTCCCAAACTAAATTAGGACTCGACAAAGGAAAACTATCTAATGCACAGAGCTAGCACGATCGTTTCAGCATTTCAACTGCTCCAAGCCTCCAACTCATAAACACACTTCCAAGTACGAAACAGACTGAGGAAATTCCAAAATCGGTTGTTAATTAACTCCTTGGCCGGCCTCATCCAAATGGAAGAAGGTTTAAAGTCCTGATGCCCCCGATAATCTCATCAACTGCGTTCGGCAGGCGGTCCAAATCGCCGCCGCTCCGCTCCATCATCCACGCGCGAATTATCTATCCCTTCCCGATTAATTAATCTCCGTGCCGCGATCGTCACGGATTCCTTCTTCCTCGTTCCAATTCCAACTGAGCCGGTCAGCAGCTGCAGCTGCAGAGTGAGAGTGATCGGCTACTTGTACGCGTGCGCGAGCATCACCGTGCAGGTAGCAACCGGGGTGGACTGAGCGCGGTCCCCAACACGGCAACACGGGCCACAATTCAGCCATGAGGCTCTCGCCGCCGCGGCGCCTCCTCCCCCTGGCCCCCTTCCTCCTGCTGCTGCTCACGCTCCTCTCGCCGCCTCGAGCGGCGGCAGCAGCGGGCGGCGGCCCATCCGCGTGGGTGGCGCTCCGCGGGGCGGCGGGCAGCCGGAAGGCGTCTCCGGCGGAGCAGGAAGCGGCGGCCGCGGGGCTGCTCCGCCGGCTGCTCCCTTCCCACGCGGGCAGCTTCAGCTTCCAGATCGACTCCAAGGTTTGAGCATCCTAGTGCGGCTACTTCCTGAGTTCCTGGTTCCTCCCAGTCCCCGGTCCCCCGCTTGTTTCGGGGCAGCATTGGTTGACTTCCCTGTGCCCGTTTTTCTGTGCTCGCTCCAGGGCGCCGTCTGCGGTCAATCAAGCTGCTTCAGGATAAGCAACGTCGTTGACGGCTCGGGCAAAGGTGGAGCGGAGATTCTGTATGTTCCTCTTTTTCCCTCGTATACTTGCCATGATGCATGATGCCGTCAACTTTGGCCGCGTAGATGATCCATCTGAGGTCTGAGGCTGTGCTTTGTGGCTTGCCTCACCACTGTATGGTGGGTGCCCAGCTGGCATCGATTCATGAGGTTTTGATTTGCATAATAGACAAACATGGTGATGAAGTCGCTCATTCCTGTTCTAAATTTTGCTCTTTGTATGATCGCTCCTCATTAAGTTGGCGCATTAGTTTGCTTATATAAAATCCAAAAAATAGTCCAGCGGCTTGGGTTCCTTAATTGAGCATTGAGAATGCATGTAATGCAAGAACTGCAAAAATTGTACATTTGTTATGACTACATCGTGAAGGTGAATGCAATCACCTCTTCATGTTTATGCTATACAGGATCCAGGGAACCACAGGTGTTGAGCTTGCGTCTGGCCTACATTGGTATTTGAAATACTGGTGTGGTGCACATATCTCCTGGGACAGGACTGGGGGTGCCCAGCTGGCATCGATCCCTTCTCCTGGATCTCTGCCACGGGTGCAGGGCAAGGGAGTCAAGATTGAGCGTCCTGTTCTGTGGAATTACTATCAGAATGTCGTCACTTCTAGCTGTGAGTCCTTTCTTGCCTCTAGTGCTTCTATTGCAAATGAAGAACTGATGTTTCAGCATTTGTTCTCCTACACCCTAATCCTACAGATTTCATCTTATCATTTTTGTCTCTGTTGACCGGACCCTTCCATACTTCTAACATTTATCCAACTGGATTTATTTATAATTTCTAATTTCAAAAGAAGTGACTCTGAAGCTTCCCACTATTTAAGTGGATTCCAACATTTTTTTCTCTGACAAAATTCATGTAGCGTTCTATAGACTCCTATGTGTGGTGGGACTGGAAAAGATGGGAGAAAGAAATTGACTGGATGGCACTTCAAGGAATTAACTTGCCTTTAGCATTTACTGGACAGGAATCTATCTGGCAGAAGGTTTTTAAGGTAGTGTGACAGACACATCTACTGCATATTCCTGTTCTTTGTTTTTTCTTGTCCCTACGTCTTTTTGATCTGCCTTGTTTAGTTTCCAAAAAAATTTGCAAAATTTTTCAGATTCCCCGTCACATCGAATCTTGCGGCACATGCATGGAGCATTAAATATAGATTAAAAAAATAACTAATTGCACAGTTTGTCTATAATTTGCGAGACAAATCTTTTGAGCTTAGTTAGTCTATGATTGGACAATATTTGTCAAATACAAACGAAAATGCTGCAGTGTCTATTTTGCTACATGTTTTGAGTTTCTTTTCAACCTCCTGTTGCTATGGGGGCCTTGTTAATTATTGCATTTTATTTCAGAGTTTTAATGTTACCGACAGAGATTTAGATGATTTTTTCGGTGGACCAGCTTTCCTGGCTTGGGCTAGAATGGGGAACTTGCATGGGTAAGTAAACAGTTCTTCTACGTGTTCAGGAAAAAAAACTATAAAATAAATGAGGCTACATTCTCTGATATAGGTGTTTGTTTATTAGTTCAGATAGCATGATGAATAGCTTATTCTTAAAAAATAAGGAGCCATATTCTTGTTTAGAAGTGTCGAAGATGTATCTTTAGTAGGTGTTCACGGTTTGGGATTTTGGTTCAGTGGAACTCTGCATTTTGCTGCATTGAATACAGATTATTAAAAGTTTCTCTTCCTGCTTGTTTCTCTCTGCATATCATTGTTCCCATTTCATGTGACCAAAGATTCATTCTAACTTAATTATAGCATTGACCACAACATTGCAGTTGTTCTATACTTAACTAGTTAACTTTGTATGATATTAAGACTTTTCGGAGATGATCATTTGTACATATCTGACATATAAAAAGTAACGCATATATAATTCTTCAATTTCTTTAGCTGGGGTGGACCACTGTCACAAAACTGGTTGGATCAACAATTGGCATTGCAGAAGAAAGTACTATCCCGGATGATTGAGCTTGGGATGGTCCCTGGTACGTTTGTGTTTTATTGTCCAAAATTACTATTCTTCAACCTTTAAGATATGCCATTGCATTTATACCACCTTTCCATCCTTTTTTGGCAATGTATTTCTTATATGAAGTCAAAAGATCAATGGACTTTTTACTAGCAATATTCTATTACTACAGTGGGTTAAATGCTGTTTCAAGTTATACTTATGACGCACTACTACTTTACAGTTCTTCCATCGTTCTCAGGAAATGTTCCAGCTGTTTTCGCAAAATTATTTCCATCAGCCAACATTACCCTGCTTGGTGATTGGTAACATACTTTCTTATATCGTTTGTACCAATATTTTCTGAAAATTTATGCTGGCTTAGGCAGTAGTTATGGTGACCAAGAAGTCACCAAGTCCAAATTTACTGGTGATCATATTCATAATGCCTCTTGACAAGTAACTTCTGTAAATTACTTGGACTGTAGGACATCTGGAAGAGTGTAATGGACAAGAAGGATTCAGACTCACTTAGTTACAAACATTTTATAGTTGGGTTAACACTATATAGGGCTACTGGCACGGTTGCCAGCCAACAACTTATTTGTAAGGGACAATATATGCATACATGATCTTATAGCTTTACACGATATGTTTTTATATCCTCAGTTTTCAAGAAAAAGAAACTGCAGTTTTGACTCAACTTCTTCGCACTAGACTGTAGAACTAGAAGTCTTAAGTCAAAATTTGCTACAGGACACGTAACCTGATGCCGAGCTGCCTGCGGACACAAAAAAGTGCTACATGCTGACAGTCACTCTGTCAATGCGAGAATTTGCTAGAAGACACCGTGTCCATTAAAATAATCATTTCCAACCTAGAGGAGACGGTGTCTTCCAGCAAATTATCACATTGCCAGAGTGACTGACAGCATTTATCACTTTTTTTTATGTCTGCAGGCTGCTTGACATCAGTCTATGTGTCCTGTAGCAAATTTTTGCCAAGTCTTAAACGTATCAAGTCTGTGTACTGCCAGTGCTTATGTGCCTTATTTCAACATGAAAGTATCAGTTGATTAGCATTTCATGTTTTCAGTTATAAAACTTCTTACTGAAAATATCTTATGTTGTTTTGATTTTCTACGTGATATTTTATACTTCAGGAATACAGTTGATGCTAATCCTAAGTGGTGCTGCACTTATCTTCTTGATCCTTCTGATTCATTGTTTATAGATGTGGGGCAGGCTTTTATCAGGCAACAGATAAAAGGTATATACCTGCCATTTTTGTGTGCAAGATATGATCATAGGAAACTTGAATTTGTTCTGAAGTTTCTGGATCAAATAAATCAATTAATAAGAATGCACTTTTGATTTATGTTTTTGTATAAGGTTTCGTATTCTTTCTTTTTTGAACTTTTCTGGATGTTTGCAGAGTACGGCGATGTAACCAACATCTATAACTGGTAAGGCCTACTAATCTGCTTCTTTGAAATGTTGCCTGAATGCATTCTGTGATTGCTCTGTGTATCCTTTGCATGTTGGGTCACAACGCTTAGCTGTCATATGCAAGGATCACAATTGATTGGTTCTGTTTCTATAAGCCATACCCTAGTTCATCCTTGCCTATATATGTGTAACCTTTCACCCTCCATAATCAATCAATCAATTCCGTACCATATTCTTGCTTACAGATACATATCGTCCTGTTTAAGGTATTGATAGTGGATAGTTCAAAATTCTTGATTTATTGGTCATGCATTATGTCATTCTGATCATGTCATTGGCTAGTGGTTTAGCATGCTTTTGAGCATCCTGTGTATATTCTTGTGCTCGCTTGCTGTTTCTAGTTTCTACATCATGTACACATTGCACATTTTACAGTTTTGGTTGTTACTTTCAGTGACACGTTCAATGAGAATACCCCACCAACAGATGAACCAGCATATATTTCATCACTTGGTTCTGCTATCTATGAAGCAATGTCCCGAGGTAACAAGAATGCAGTGTGGTTAATGCAGGTGTGCTCACTCTTCTTTTACCTTTTAAATGTAAAAACATTCTGCATTTATCATTTTCTGTTGTGATAGCAACCATATATCCTCTAGACGATAGTAACTTGTCCAGTTAACAAGATGGAGTGCAGAGTACAATGTAAAGAAATACACCATACAATCTATTATTTATAGTGGTTCATTCCATGTTCTTTTTTTTAAAAAAAAAAGAAAGTTATGTATTAAATCTTACTCTTTGGATAGAGAAAAATCTTGTGTTTTCTTTATCAGACATCATTAGATGAACACATAATTGGAAATCTTTGAACTTTACTTTGTGCTTATTGATGCAGGGTTGGTTATTCTACTCAGATGCTGCATTCTGGAAGGAGCCACAAATGAAAGTAAGCTCAAGTCTTGTCTTCAATGAGTTTCACTTTGAACAGCCAAATAAATGTGATAACTCATAGAATGAAGGTTAATGCATATGTTCTTTGTCCTTTTAACACCTATTTACAAATGGGTTAACCTGCCCAATTTTCAGGCACTTCTTCACTCTGTTCCAATTGGTAAGATGATAGTTCTCGATTTATTTGCTGATGTCAAGCCCATTTGGAAAATGTCCTCTCAGTTCTACGGTGTACCTTACATCTGGTATGTCATCTTTTAACAACCCCTCCCTCCCATCTTGTAACTCCAAACCATTATTTTGTATTCACATTGTCAATTTAAAATATGAATATAATTCCTGATTTTCAACCATATTTACTGATTGATTTACTCAATCTAGGTGCATGTTACACAACTTTGGTGGGAACATTGAAATGTATGGCGTACTTGATTCAATTTCATCTGGCCCCATTGATGCCCGTACAAGTTACAATTCAACAATGGTAAGTGCAAATTTTGTCCTATGGAGCAAACATTTCATTTTCATGTGTGAGTTGAAAATCTGTCATCTGCTGTTTCAATGTTGAAGTGAATCAATCCCTCCTTTCTTGCTGGAGTTCTGTGCTCCAGTGGTGGAGCTTTTTTTTTTTTGAAAACCACAGGAGAGCTGCGTTTCATTGCATTATAGAGAAGAAAAATAGGGTGGGTCCCCAACAAGATCCTCACTCATACGGGGACCAAATATGAGTGAGGCAATTACACACACACCTTTACTGGGCTCA